>UMEP01014751.1_pt1 | contig 88634 bp, 85 predicted proteins | sample 1964771 | NCBI WGS metagenome assembly UMEP01 (sample SAMEA4836022, study PRJEB28245) | human gut metagenome | biome: gut microbiome; material: fecal sample | place: Denmark | collected 2008 | reverse complement strand
AAGATAACCAGCAATGATAAGAATATGCAAATATAATACCAAATATTGCTCCCATGATAACTTCAAAAGGAGTATGTCCAAGTAATTCTTTTAATTTTCCACCTATTGCTTGGACATCGTGTTTGTAGAAATCTTCCATCATTCTATTTAAGCAAGCTGCGGTTTTTCCAGCAGCTCTTCTTACACCTGCTGCATCGTACATTGTGATTAGAGCAAATCCTATTGAAATAGCAAATACAATAGAATCCCAGCCTTCAATTAATCCAACAGCTGTAGATAGCCCCATTACACCTGCAGAGTGAGAACTAGGCATCCCTCCTGTGGTTGTAAATATTTTAAAGTTAATTTTTTTTGTTTTAATTGTGAATATAAAAAATTTAATAACTTGAGCTAAAAATGCTGCTAATATTCCGGCTGATATTGCCTCGTATCCAGTATTAACTATTCCTGTAATCATTAATTCCTACTCTCTTTTGTATTATGTTTTATAAGTATAGCATAATAATGCTACATTTGCAAAGTTCATAATTATATTATTCTGATTTTGTTTAAAATTTGTTCAAAAACTTCTGATTTTAATTCGTTTTTATTTAAGATGTCAAAGCATTTGTCTATTAGTTGATTCAAATCTTTTTTTGCTTTTTCAAGACCATATAGGGCAGTATATGTAAGTTTGCCAGCTTCTTTATCTTTGCCCATGGTTTTGCCCATTTCTTCAAAGGTAGATGTTTCATCTAAAATATCATCTGCAATTTGGAATGCGATGCCAAGTGTTTGACCAAATTCTGTAATTTCTTCTAATTGTTTGTCATTTGCTCCTGCTATTATTGCTCCTGATCTTAGGGCTAGTTTAAATAAATCTGCAGTTTTATGGCTATGAATATAATTTAAAATTTCAGGTAATTGTTCATCATCTTTATCAACTCCACCTGAAATTTCCATAGCTTTTATTAAAGATTCACTTTCAATGTCAACAACTTGTCCTGCTATTACTCCGTAAGCTCCTGCAGCTTGGAAATATTCTTCCATAATTTTGATTAATTTATCAGATCCTAATTCTTTGGAATTTTTAAGAATGATTTGTGGGGCAAAAGTTAAGAGTGCATCTCCAGCAAGCACTGCGTGAGCTTCGCCAAATACCATATGATTTGTTAATTGCCCACGTCTATACATATCATTATCCATACAAGGAAGGTCATCGTGAATAAGGGTTTGAGCGTGAAGCATTTCGATTGCGCAGGCTGTTGGAAGCGCATCTTTATAATTTCCTCCAAACATTCTGCAGGTTTCCAGGCACATTACTGGTCTTAATCTTTTGCCTGGCAATGTAACAGTATATTTCATTGCTTTAAAAATCTTATGCGGATAATTTATAGGCATAAGTTCATCAATTGTTTTATTTACTAAATCAATGTAATCATTCATCTTCATTTTCAAAATCCTTATAAATATTTTGTTTTAAAGTGTTCCTTGCACTTTGTCGTTTTTTCTCGCTAATTTTTGCAATATGCTTGTTGTGAACAAATTTTTTGTTATTTTCTTGTTTTTTACCTTCATATTTTATGCGTTCTTTGTATTCTTTTGCTTCATCAATGAAAGCAAGATAACTTTCATATCTTGTAGAATCGATTTTATCAATGTTATTTAAAACATTGCATTCATCTTCATTAATATGAAGACAGTCAGAATATTTGCAATCATTTCTATATTTTGCAATATCATCAAATAAAAGGTCTACATCTGCAGGTAAAATAAAATCAAATTTTACGTTGCTAAAACCTGGGGTATCAACAATTCTAGAGGTGTCATTGATTTTAATTATTTCACAATGCCTTGTTGTGTGAGTGCCTCTTAGAGTTTTTTCACTTACCTGTTTTGTTCTTAAATTAAAATTAGGATTAATTGCATTTACAAGACTTGATTTGCCTACTCCTGAATTTCCGCAAAGTACACTCGTTTTTCCATCTAGTAATTTTTCAAAGTTTTTTATCCCCTTATGTTCTGTAGCTGAGGTGAATACAATTTTGTATCCTAAAGGAGAATAAATTTTTTTAATTTTTTCTCCAAGTTGTCTTTCCCATTTTAAATCTTCTTTGTTAAAGCAAAGAACAGTTGGGATATTGTAATATTTTGCAAGAGCGATATATCTGTTTAATTGATGTAAGTCTAAATCAGGCTGTTTTAAGGCTGATACAATAATAATTTGATCAATATTTGCAACGCTTGGACGTCTTATGAAATTTTTTCTTTCAATAAGATTTGTTATAACTCCGTTTTCAAATTCAACAAAATCTCCGACGAGAATTTTTTCTTTTTGTTTTTTCAAAACTTCTCTAATTTTGCACTCAAAAGAATTTACGCCATCATCAACGTAATAAAAATCTGAATGAATTTTATAAATTTGTCCTTCAGCCATTGCAAGATTATTTTAGCATAAAAACTTTACCAAGGATATTCTTTTCTGATTTTCCATCCATCTTTTATAATAACAGCTGAACAGGCATCTCCAGGTGCAGCTCCCCAATTTGCATTTGCTTCAATATTACAGCCTCCGGTTGTGGAACTTTTTAATAGATCTTCTGTTGAATATTTGTAATGAGCAAATTGATTTGCAATTCCTGGAGTTAATTTTGGGTATGAGTCAGTAAATGTGAATGCAAATACATCTTTTCCTAGCATATTAGGTTTTGCGGTCCCATTTATATCTATTCTCATAACGCAAGTCCCTATGTTAAATGTGTGTGATTTGTATACTGCAATAGTTACTAACATTCCATTTGGTAGACTATATATGTATGCTTTAGCTGTAGAATGTAACACTACGCTTTGATTTGTAAGATCATAAGTATTTGTTCCTAGGTAATAAAAAAAATAATTATGTCCAGGAATAGATGGGGCGTGATATGCTCCTACATTTGTTAATTTTAAGTATGGTGCAAGGTATTCTTTAACAAAAGCATCAGTCCCTAAACTAAAATCCCAATTTGAAATATCTTCATGGTCTTTTTTAGATGCTTCTACTGCTTGGCTTAAAGTACTATATGCTACTTTTAATTGCTCTACTGTACTCTTTTTTTTATAGTTTGCAATTAAATTAGGGAGAGTTAGTGCAACAACGACCCCAATAATTCCAAGAGTAATTAAAACTTCTGCAAGTGTAAAAGCTTTTTTGTTTTTGTGATGCTTCATATCACTAGTATGCCAACTCTTAATTAAAAAGTAAAGATTTTTACTGGATATACTTGTTGTACTTATGTTTCGCGGGGGGGGGGCACTCTCAAAGCTTCTTGAATAAACATTTTTCAACCTCCATTTTCCCCTTATTATTTATTATTTTTTAGTATTTGTCAATAGTTAAGTTTATTTTATAAAATCAGGAACTTGGTTTTTTGCCGCTTTAATTTGCATATATTGCTCTTTTAATTTAGCTTTTTCTTCTTTATTTGCGTTTTTTGCTTTTTCATTCATTTGGGTATAGAGTTCTTTTTCGATTTTGTTACCTTTAATATATACATCCATATCTTTTCTTTTTTTAAAGGCATTAACATTTCCGTTATAATTTATATTAGGAGCTTTGAATATTGTTATAAAGCATTGCAAAACCGCCAATAAATGCCATAACTAATCCAGCCCAAGCTCCAAGTGCTAAAAGAAGTTTTTTGTTTTTAGTTGCATTTTTATGTTGTTTGCTAACAATTTTTTCAGCTTGGTCTCCTAGTGTATCAACAACAAAATCTCCATCTAAAACTTCGAATAATAACTTTGCTCCTAGTCCTAAGCCTGCGACAAAAGCAGCTTTAGTAAGTTTGGCTTTTTCTCCGGTTTTAGATATCGGGTTATTATCATTTTTGGATGTTTGTTTTTGTTGATGAGTAAATGAGTAGCTTTGATTAATTGCGCTAATTCTCATTTATACTCCTTTAATAAGCATTCCGTTGCCTTTGTTTGCCATTTGAACAGATGTGTAATGGTTAATTTTTTGGTCTAAAGAAACATCTTCATCTTTTACTTCATTATCAACTTCTTCTAAAATGTTAGATTTAAGTTCTCTGTCACGAGAGAATACATCCATTTCTTTTTCTCTTGTGAAAGCTTTTACTTTTGTATCATAGAGTTTTGCTGGTAGTGTGAGAGCTAAAGTTAATAATCCTGCAGCAGCTCCGATACCGCCAAGTTTTAGACCTCTGCTTTTTGCTCCTGATTTAATAAAACAGCTCCCGATGCCTGCTGCGGTTGCTCCAACTAAAGCACTTCCGCCAATTGAACCCCATATTGCAAGTCCTTTTTCTGTTTTTCTGTTAATTGGATTTTCATAACCGTTTTTGTATGATGTAAATTGCGGTTTTGGACAACATCTGTTGATAGCTGAAATTTGCATAATTTATACCCCTCATTTTATTATGGTTATATAATAAACAAACATTAAAAATTTTGCTAGTATGTTAATAATTTCAGTCTTAATTGTAACAATTGTTTGAAGTTTTTGATGTTTATGTTATCATCGACTTAAATAGAATGATTATATTATTATGAAAAGGGGAAAAATATGATTTCAGTAAACGATTTAAAAACAGGCTTAACGCTTCAACTAGACAACGGTTTGTGGTCTGTTGTTGAATTTTTACACGTAAAACCGGGTAAAGGTGCAGCTTTCGTAAGATCAAAACTTAAAAACGTAGAAACAGGCCAAGTTGTTGAAAAAACATTCAGAGCCGGTGAAAAAGTTGCAAAAGCTATGTTAGACAGACGCGAAATGCAATATTTATATAAAGAAGGTAAAGAATACGTTATGATGGATAACGAATCTTATGAACAACTTCAATTAACAGAAGACCAAATCGGTGATGGTATTAAATATTTGAAAGAAAATATGATTGTTCAAGTATTAATGCATGATTCAAGAATTATCGGTGTAGATCTTCCAGCTCACGTTATTTTGGAAGTAACTGATACTCCTCCATCTGAAAAGGGAAATACAGCTCAAGGCGGTACTAAACCTGCAACTCTTGAAACTGGTGCTGTTGTTAACGTTCCATTCTTTATTTCAAATGGTGACAAAATCAGAGTTGATACAAGAACTAATGAATATTTAGATAGAGCGTAACTCTGTATAATGTTTAAGAAAGGCAAAATAATGAAATTTGATATAGAATATATTGAAAAATTAGCAAAAGTTTTAGCTGATAATTCTTTAACAGAAATATCTTTAGAAGATGGTGAACAAGCTATTACTTTAAGAAATGAAGTTGTAGGTGTTACAGCAGCTCCTGTAGTAGCAGCTCCTGTCGCTCAACCTCAAGCTGCACAGCCAGCTCAAGCTTCAGCTCCCGCAGAACAAAAAGAAGTTAAAAAAGGTAAACCTTTGACATCTCCAATGGTTGGAACTTTTTATTCTGCACCATCTCCTGATGCTGATCCATTTGTAAAAGTAGGTCAGACTATTAAAGAAGGCGATGTTGTATGTATCGTTGAAGCTATGAAATTAATGAATGAAATTGAATCCGAATTTTCAGGTAAAATTGTTGAGATTTGTGTACAAGACGGTCAACCTGTAGAATTTGGTCAAGTTTTAATGTATATTGAATAAAAGAATAGTGAGTAGTAACAAGTGAATTTTTAAATTCACTTGTTACTGTTTTATAGGGATAAGAAAATATGTTTAGAAAAGTATTAATTGCAAATCGCGGAGAGATTGCTGTAAGAATTATAAGAGCTTGTAGAGAAATTGGTATTCCAACTGTAGCAATTTATTCTCAAGCTGATGCAAATTCTCTTCATGTAAGACTTGCAACAGAAGCATATTGCATCGGACCTGCTCAAAGTTCTAAAAGTTATTTGAGCATACCTGCAATTATTTCTGCTGCAATCGTATCTGGAGCTGACGCAATTCACCCTGGATATGGTTTTATGTCTGAAAGAGCTGATTTTGCTGAAATTTGTGCAAAACATGGTATTAAATTTATTGGACCTACAGCTGAAGCTATGAGAAAAATGGGAGATAAAGCTACCGCACGTAAAACTATGATTGAAAACAACGTGCCTGTTACTCCTGGTACAGGAATTTTAAAAACTCCTGAAGAAGTAAAAGAATTTGCTCATAAAGTAGGTTACCCGATTATATTAAAAGCTACTGCAGGCGGCGGCGGTAAAGGTATGAGAATTTGCAGAAGCGATGATGATGTGGAAACTAATATGAATCTTTGTCAGTCTGAAGCTCAAAATTTCTTTGGAAATCCTGATGTGTATGCTGAAAAATATTTGGAAAATCCTCGTCACATTGAAGTTCAAATCCTTGCAGACCAATATGGTAATGTCGTTCACTTAGGTGAAAGAGATTGCTCAATCCAAAGACGTCACCAAAAATTGTTGGAAGAAGCACCATCTCCTGCAATTGATGAAGCTACTCGTAAAGAAATGGGTGCTGCAGCTGTAAGAGCAGCTAAAGCTATTAATTACGAAAGTGCAGGAACTTGTGAATTCTTGCTAGACCATGATGGTAAATGGTATTTTATGGAAATGAATACCAGAATTCAAGTTGAACACTGTGTAACAGAAATGATTTCTAATGTTGATTTAGTTAGAGAACAAATTATGGTGGCAGCTGGTGAAAAATTAGATTTTACTCAAGACGATATTGTGCTTCGTGGTCATGCAATTGAATGTCGTATTAATGCTGAAAATCCTGAAAAAGATTTTATGCCAAATCCGGGAACAATTACTGGTTATGTTACTCCTGGTGGTTTTGGTGTAAGAGTGGATTCTCATGCATACCAAGATTATTCAATTCCTCCATATTATGATTCAATGATTGGAAAATTGATTTGTTGGGGAAGAACAAGAAATGAAGCTAGACGCAGAATGTATAGAGCATTGAAAGAATATGTTATTACTGGCGTTGAAACAACAATTCCGTTCCACCAAGCAATAATTGAGGATCCTGTGTTTATGAGCGGGAACTTTAATACAGGCTTTATAGAAGACTTCTATAAGCGAACCGGAAAAGATAAAAAATAAAAATAAAAAAGCGAAGATTTTAAATCTTCGCTTTTTTATTGAAAAAATATTTAATATTTGTTATAATATATTCAATAAGAAAGGAGCAAGAATGAAAAAGATGTTAAGAAATGTAACTTCGGGGGGGGGGCGTTTTTCAGCTCCTTAATTCGTTTACAGGTTTGCAAAAAAAATAACCTCTGTTATAATAGTGATGTAATGTATCACAAGAATAACAAAGGTGGTTTAATGAATAAAGGATTTACATTAGCAGAGGTATTGATAACTTTAGGCATAATTGGAGTTGTAGCAGCAATGACAATGCCTACTTTAATTGCAAACCATCAAAAGGAAGTTGTTGCAACGTCTTTGAGAAAAGCTTATGCAGAGTTAAATTTGGCATTGCAAATGGCAATAAGTGATTATGGTGATGTTTCAACTTGGGATTATAGTAAAGCTTCAGAGATATCTTTATGGGCCGAAAAATACATTAAACCTTATTTTAAAATTTTAAATGCTCAAAATTGTTCGAATAATAGATCTTTTTCCTGCATAGGGGTTCCAGCAGTAGCTCAATTAGGATATGATACAAAACCAACAGGTATAATGTCGGCACCATATGTAATATTAACTTCAGGTGGTGCCGCAAAAGCTTTTGCTTTTTATAAATATAATGCATATTCAGAAGTAAGGGTGCATGTTTATGTGAAATTACCCAAAAATAAAAAAGCTGAAAAGGGAAGGGATGTTTTCACTTTTGTATTAAAGCCTAATAAAACTGCGTTTGAACCTTTTGGTGTTACTGGAACTGTGCCTTTTACAACAGGAAATATTTCAAGAGAAAAATTATTAAAAGGACCAATAAGGACGGGTGGATGCTATAAAGAATCTGGAGGACCTGATTATTATGCTCCAGGTGACAGTTGTGGTGCTGTAATAATGATGGATGGTTGGAAAATTAAGCCTGATTATCCTTGGTAACTTTTATTTAATATTAGGGTTGAAAACCTCTTATAAATGTGTTACAATTATAGTAGGTAGTATGTGTGTGAGGTTTTTGTATGGCAGGAATTAATTTGTTTTACAGGTTTACAAATCCTATTGAAAAGCAAAAAGAACAACAAAAAGCTCAAAAGGATGCTTTGATTAAGAAAAATTATGATGAGATCTATGCTCATGAGTTAGCGCATAAATCTGCCGGAGGTGCTTTAGCTGGTTCAATTGTTATCGAGCGTAATGCAGATGGTATTCCGTTTGCAGGTCATGTTGATATAAAAATGCCATCATTAAATCCAAATAATCCTCAAAAAACAATTAATGATGCAAATACTGTAATCAGATCAGCTATGGCTCCATCTGACCCTTCTGATCAAGATTACCGAGTAGCAGCCCAAGCTCAAAGTATAAAAATGCAGGCTCAAGCCGTTAAATCTCAAAATGTTGGAAATAAGCTCGATTATAACGCTTAATTTTGTTTATGTTATAATCATGCTCGTATGAGCACTCAGTTTAAGTATTATGCAAAAGAACTTTTAAATATTGCCCTGCCTATTATTATGGGAAACCTAGGGTTTATCCTGATTGGTGCAGGGGATGTTTTAATTGCTGGGCATCATTCTACTGATACTTTGGCTGCGATTAGTATAGCAACAGCTATTACAAATTGTATTCAAACATTTGGGATTGGATTGATAGCTAGTGTTTCTCCTCTATTGTCGAATTTTAGAGGAGAGAGAAAAAGTGCTAAAAAATATTTTTTCCCAACTATAAGATTTTCAATGTTTTTGAGTGTTCTAGTTATGTTTGCAGTGCTTGCGTCTATCCCTTTGATTGATTATTTGCATTTTGAAGCAAAACTTGTGCCAATGATTAAGCAATATATGTTTGTGACAGCTTTTGCGACTTTTGGTGGATATTTGCACGCTGCATTAAAAGAATTTTTGCAAGCTTTTGAAATAGTTTTGTTCCCGAATTTGGTAACAGTATTTTCAGTATTTTTGAATATTGCTTTGAATGTAATTCTTGTATTTGGTTTGGGACCAATCCCTTCTTTAGGGGGTCTAGGCTTAGCTGTTGCAAGTTTCATTGTTAGATATTTTATGGGGTTTGCTCTTTTAATATATTGTTTTAGTGTTATGAATTTTAATGATTACAAAGATTTTGATTATTATAAGAGTTTAATCAAAATTGGTATTCCTATATCTTGTGCTATTATGGTTGAATTCATTGCATTCAATAGTATTGCAATAATTATGGGCAGAGTGTCTGGTGTGTATGCAGCGGCTCAAAATTTAGTTTGTACATTGACTACGGTATCATTTATGGTGCCTCTTGCGATTTCAAATGCAATTGCTGTTAAAGTTGGATTTGCAAATGGAGCTGGGAATATAAAAGATCTAAAACGATATTCTTTTGTCGGAGTTGTAATGTCTGTAGGATTTATGTTATGCAGTGCATTTATTTTTGCGACATTCCCTCAGTTTTTAGTAAAATTGTTTACTCAGGATAATAATTTGATTAAAATTTCTATCCCTGTTTTATATATATTATCTGTGTTCCAAGTATTTGATGGATTGCAAGTTGCACTATCAGGTATTTTTAAAGGAATGAAAAGAACAGGAGTTGTATTGATTTCAAACTTTGTTGCTTATTGGTTGATTTCATTACCTTTAGGGTATACATTAGCTTTCCATTTTCATTTGAATTTAAGAGGTTTTTGGTATGGACTTGCATCAGCAGCTATTATTCTTTGTGCAATGATGTCAGTTATGTTATTGAAAAGTATTAAAAAAATGGAAACTGTTAAATAGCTTATTTTTATGGTAATATAAACTTGAATGGAGGAATTATGCATACAGAAGAAAGAACATTTGTGGCAATTAAGCCTGACGGAGTTATTAGAGGTTGTGTCGGAGAGATTATCAGCCGTTTTGAAAAGAAAGGTTATAAACTTATCGGCATGAAGATGCTTCAAGTAACAGAAGATATTGCTGCAAAACATTATGCAGAACATATCAATAAACCATTTTATCCAAGTCTTGTAAAATATATTACAAGTGGTCCTATTATTGCAATGGTATTCCAAGGATATAAGGCTGTTCAAGGTATTCGTCATCTTTTAGGTGCAACTGATCCTTGTGAAGCTGATGTAGGATCAATCAGAGCTGATTATGCTCAATTAAAAGAATATAATACAATTCATGGTTCTGATAGTATTGAAAGTGCTGAAAGAGAAATTAATATTTACTTTAAGCCTGAAGAACTTTGTACAGATTATAAAAATATGATGGAAATTGTTACAGAAAGTGTTGATGAGTAATGAGAGATAATGCTCATGAATATTTTAAATATGAATTAGTGCATGAATGTAAACAAACAGGCGCAAGAGCAGGTATTTTGACAACTCCTCATGGAATAATTAAAACTCCTATCTTTATGCCTGTTGGCACAAATTCAGCTGTTAAAACTTTAACAGCTGATCAAATTATGGATACAGGTGCTCAGATTATGCTTTCTAATTCATATCATTTATATTTGAGAGCAGGTACAAAGTTAATTAAGCAATTTGGCGGAATTCACAGTTGGATGAATTGGCATAAACCTGTATTGACAGATTCAGGTGGGTTTCAAGTATTTTCATTAAGCCATTTGAATAAGATTACAGAAGATGGTGTTGAATTTAGAGATCCTAAAGATGGTAAAAAACATTTTATCAACCCTGAAGTTTCTATGGAAATTCAACAGGATATTGGTGCAGATATAATTATGGCATTTGATCAGTGTGCACCATTTCCTTGTGATTATGATACTGCTAAAAAAGCTATGGAACGCACTCATCGTTGGTTAGAGAGGTGTTTTAAAGCTAAAACTAATCCCAAACAAGCTCTTTTCCCTATTGTTCAAGGAGCTTTTTACGATGATTTAAGACGTGAAAGTGCTGCTGTTATTTCATCTTATGATGCTGTTGGTTATGCAATTGGTGGCTTAAGTGTTGGTGAAACTAAAGATATTATGAATCACTTTGTAGAATTTACAGCGCCGTTGTTACCGAATAACAAACCTCGTTACTTAATGGGAGTAGGTACTCCTGAAGATTTATTAGATGGTATTAAACGCGGAATTGATATGTTCGATTGTGTTTTGCCTACAAGAAATGCAAGACACGGATCATTCTTTACTCCTAATGGTAAATCTAATATCAAAACCCAAAAATATTATGACGATCCTCGTCCTTTGGTTGAAGGTTGTAATTGTTATGCTTGTAAAAATCATTCAAGAGCTTATATTAGACATTTGTGGAGATGTGGAGAATCTACTGCTGCAACATTATTATCTATTCATAATATCAAATATCTTGTAGATTTTTCTCAAAAATGTCGAGAAGCTATCTTAAACGATAGTTTTGGCGATTTTTATAATGAACATTATAAAAACTTGATTTAGTTTGACATATAAAAAAATCTCATTAAATACATTATAGAAGTAACAATAATGAGGTTTTATATATGAATGAAATTTTTGAATCATTTGTAAGTGAAAATTTTGAAAATTCTAAAATTAATGAAATTCATGAAGATACTCTAAAGTTAGATGATCCAAGAATATGGGTATGGTTAAGCAGTGCAGAAAATCAAGGTTTTATGAATGAAGATTTTGTTGATTTTTTCACGATTTAACTTTTGAGTAGTTATTTAATTTTTGATCTACATGTGCTGCGTGTTGGTTCGATTTTAGATATGCTTTAGCAAACTGGTAACCCCCGATAGCAGCTGCAGTTACTCCTGCAAATATTTTAGATGATTTACTTATACATTTTAAAGGTTTGTTGAACATATCTTCAAACTTGATTTGTTTTTTCATAACTTTAGGCCAGCCTTTGAAAAGCCAGTTAGAAAACATTATAGCTCCAGCTGCAAGTCCGCCATAAATTACAGTTTCTCCAGTTGCTTTTATGTAGTCTCCTGTTTTTACAAATGTTTTACAAAAACTTGCGAATTTTTCTTTAAAACTTTTTGGTTGATTATTGTTTGCTTTATTTTTTGTTTCTTCTTCTTTTATATTTGTTTGAGGAATTTCTAGAGTTTTTTCAAAACTGTCAGGTTTTTGCTCTATTGCATTAGATGCAGCTATTTGCGTTTTTTGTTCATCAGTTTTGTTATTTATTTTAGTAGTTTGTAATTGGATTGGAGCAGTTACTTTATTTAATTCTAATTCAACACCTGACATAAAATACCTCCTGTTTGTATTTAAAACTAAACAGGAGATTTTTTGTTATTGAAATTTTAAATTTTTACAAATATTTATTAATATTCCTATGGATAGTTTTTAGTCACAACTTGGGTGTGACCAAGTGAATTTTGTGTAATCTTTGCATTTGGTATATTTCATATTTTCTTGTTGTATAACCCAGCCTGTAAAACAAGACCCATTATTACCACTTTGCATCCCAATAACCCAAGAGTTATCATCTGGATATATTTGTGCTCCGCAAGGCACTATTCCCTTTCCATGAGTTAACCAAAATCTAAAGTAGTCTTTCCCTGCGACATTAGGACCTTTTAATCCATTTAAGTCTACTGTTATTGGACCTACTGGAAACTTATCTCCTCCAACATATAGAGCTGTCCAAGGAAAATTTGCTGATAAAACAGCTCCATCAGGTAATATTATAGTCATGTAATCATGAATATCTCCACCAAGAGATAATCTTTGCCCTTTTAGATTTTTATAAGTTGGAAAGCAATTTTTAGTACAGATTTTTTTGTTAGCTATATGTTTTGTTAAAATATTCCATATTATTATGTTATTATCTTCTGTATAATCAGGAGTTGTCCAATAACGAGGTTTATCATATTCTGCTTCTGCATCAGTATAAGCATTTTGTAAAATAGAATATACTTTTTTTAGTTTAACAATTGTTTGTTTTTCTTGATATTTACTAATTAATGTTGGTATTGTAAGTGCAGCAACGATCCCAATAATTCCAAGAGTAATTAATACTTCTGCAAGAGTGAAAGCCTTAGAACCATTTATGTTTCGCGGGGGGGGGGTACTCTCAAAGCTTCTTGTCTAAACATTTTTCAACCTCCATCTTTTTTCTTATTATTTATTATTTTTGATTTTTTGTCAAGGTTAGTTGAATAAATTAAGTTGAGGAACTTCTACTGTTGGTGCATCTGTAGCTTTTTTGCGTGTTGCAAGATTATTTGAGTAATCTTTTTGCATTCTTGTCATTAATTCTTGGGATCTTTTGATTACTGCACTAGGAAGTCCTGCCATTTTAGCAACTTGGATACCGTAACTTTTGCTTGCTCCGCCTTGAACTATTTTACGTAAAAATTCAATTTCACCGTTTTCTTCACTAATAGTAATTCTATAATTTTTTATTTGCGGGTAAGTTTTAGTCATTACGTTTAATTCGTGGTAATGGGTTGCAAAAATACATCTTGCTTTAATTTTAGTTGCAATATATTCGGCAACTGACCAAGCTATTGCAACACCGTCATATGTGCTTGTGCCTCTGCCTATTTCATCAAGTAGAATGAAACTTCTTTCTGTTGCTGAATTCAAAATGCAAGCTGTTTCAATCATTTCTACCATAAATGTAGATTGACCTAATGTTAAATCATCAGATGCGCCTACACGTGTGAAGATTTTATCTATAACTCCGATTTTTGCATAATCTGCAGGAACCCATGATCCTATTTGTGCTAAAATCGCAATTAATGCATTTTGTCGCATATATGTAGATTTACCTGCCATATTAGGACCTGTTAATATCATAAATTGAGTAGAATCAGCAGAATTACATTTTAATTCCAAATCGTTTGCTACATATTCACCAAGTGGAAGTATTTTTTCTAATACAGGGTGACGTCCGTTTTTTACAATAAAATCATCAGACTCGTCAATTATAGGTTTGCAGAAATTATTTTCTGCTGCAGTTTGTGCAAGACCTGTATATACATCACATTTAGCAATACAATCAGCTATTTCTCTAATTTTTGAAACAAACTCTTTTGAATATTCTCTGAAATCACAGAATAGTTTATATTCAAGTTCTGTAGATTTGAATTTTGCAGATAGTACATCATCTTCGTGCTTTTTCAGTTCTTCTGTGATAAATCTTTCCCCGTTTGTAAGCGTTTGTTTTCTGATATAGCCTTCAGGAATTTGATTAAGATAAGAATTTGAAATTTCGATGAAGTAACCAAATACTTTGTTAAATCCAATTTTTAAGGATTTAATTCCTGTTCTTTCTTTTTCTTTTTCTTCAAAATCTTTTAGCCAATTTTCTCCGCCTGAAAGTAATTCTCTAAAGTAATCAAGTTCTCCAGATACGCCTTCTTTTATAATTCCACCCTCTTTGATTAGAGCTGATGCATTTTCAGAAATTGTTCTATCAATTAAATTTGTGTATTCTGCAATTTCATCTTTATATTGTCCAATTTGAGAAAGAGGGTTAAATTCAAGAGATTCTGTCGCATCTAATAAGTCAGGTAACATCATTAATGATGCTTTTAAGCTTAGAAAGTCTTTAGGATTTGCCGAACTGTTTGACATTCTTGTAGCAAGTCTTTGAATATCATAAATTTTTTCAAGTAAATTAGAGATATTTATTCGCTCATCTGTTTTTTCAACAAGTTCAGTAATACAATTTTGACGGCTTTGAATATCTTCAATTCTTTTTAACGGCTGGCATATCCAATTTTTGAGAAGTCTTGCTCCCATATTGGTTTTAGTCTTATCTACAGCCCATAAAAGAGAACCGAATTTATTTTTATCTCTCAAAGTTTCAGTAAGTTCAAGATTTTTTCTTGTGCTTCCGTCCAAAATCATATATTCAGAAAGTTCATAAGGTTCAATTCTTTCAAATTTTGGAACATTGTCTTTTAAAGTTTCCCAAACATATGCAAGTAATGCACCTGACGCTCTAAAACCTATTTTGTATCTGTCGTATCCAAATGATTCTAAGCTATTTGCCTGAAATACTGCTTTAAGATTATTTTCTGCAAAATTCGCATCAAATACTGATGATGGGATTTTTGAGCAGTTATAGATTTTTGTAATTTCTTCAGGTAAATCAATTTTTTCATCAGGTACAATTTGAAAAGGCATAATTTTTTGTTTTACAGAAGGCCCTATAACTTCCGCAGGAGATATTCTGGTTAATTCTGCTAAAATTAGCTCATAATTTGCTTGAGTAACCTTAAATTCTCCAGTTGATATATCAGCGTATGAAAATCCCCATATTCCGCTTTTTTCATCTTTGAATAAAGCACAAATATAGTTATTAGAATTTTGTTGCAGAAAATCGCTTTCTGTAAGTGTGCCTGATGTGATAATACGAGTAACCCCTCTTTTGACTAATCCTTTAGCAAATTTTGGGTCTTCCAACTGGTCACAAATTACTACTTTATAATTTTTTTGAACAAGTTTTTCAATGTAATTATTTACAGCTTTGGCCGGAATTCCTGCAAGAGGAATTCTTCCAAATTTCCCTTGTTCTCTGCCTGTTAGAGTTAATTCTAACTCTTTAGACATAGTAACTGCATCTTCAAAAAATGTTTCGTAAAAATCCCCTAATCTGTATAAAAGAATTTTATCTTGGTTTTGATGCTTAATCTTTAAATATTCCTGCATTGCAGGAGTTAAGTCTTCTACCTTAATATCAGCCGTATTGATAAGATTGATTTCTGCCTTTTTCATAGTTATAATAATAGTATAACATGATAAGGATTTCAATATGGGTTGTTTAAAAAATATTTTGAGAGCAATAATCCTTACACTGGCTGTAGTTGGTTTTATGGCATTAGGCGGTAAAGAACTTGTCAGTGGATTAATCAATAATTATTTTAATCCTCCAAAAGATACCATGCTGGAAAGAGCTCAAAAAGTTGGAGATTTTTCTAAAATTAACGATGAATTTGAAATAGAAAGAGCTGCAGGAATTATGGGCTATAATGCTGTTGTTGCAGAACATAAAGCATCAGGGCAAAAAATGTTTGTTGTAGATTCTGGTGATAAGGATATCTTAACAGCAGAAGATATTAAATCTGAAAATGTAGAAGAAAAATTGTATAAAGCAATAAGTAAAATAAAATATCAAGCAGTGTCAGTAGAAGACTTAAAGGTTACCAAACATGGAACAATGCATTCATATGGGAAAGAAGTCCCATATGTAAAATTTGAAGCAAGAATTAAAAAACTTCCAATAGGTGATATTGGTGGTATAATTTCTGTTGCTGAAACTAAAGATGGAGAATCAAGACTCTTAATTTCAGCTAATGAAAAAAGTAAATATTCTCAGTTAATTTCAGATGAATTTTTTAAAAAAATAAAATAAGGAATGTCGGAGTGGTGGAATGGTAGACACGTACGTTTCAGGTGCGTATGGAGCAATCCGTGTGGGTTCAAGTCCCATCTCCGACAATTAAAAAGAGAGTAACCAAGACAAGTTTTATAATTTATTTAATGTATTTCATTTATACACTCTTGAAATATATCTTAATATTTGATATAATATTTATATGAGTGTTATGATAAATTAATGAGAATAGTTGACAAAGAAGTAATCAATGTAAAAGAGTTACATCGAATTACTAATGATGAACTTGTTTCCCAAATTAGTGAAATCAATCCAGATCCAAAACGTAAAAATTATTTCAGATATGAAGTAAAATTAACTAATGGGGAGATTTATTTTGTTTTCATCAAAAAACCTTGGTATATGATTTTATTTGGAGATAAAAAACAAAATAAATAAGTTTAAACGTTTCCTGTAGAACTGTTTCTATCATCTTCTAATTGTTTAATGTCAATGTTGTCATTATCATCTGTATATGTATTCATTACAGGGATATCGATTTCGACGTTTACATCTGCATCAACCATTTCGATATCTCCTTTAGGAAATTCTTTTGTTTTACCATCTTCCATTTTAACAGCGACTTTGCCGCTTAAGAATTGAAGATAACAAACTTTACCTAATCCGTCAGGAGTCATAACAGAAGAACCAACAGGTGGCATTCCTTTAGCTGCTTCAATATAATTTGAATATTCATATGTAAGACAACATAGGAGTCTTCCGCAAGTCCCTGAAATTTTCCCAGGAGCAATAGGCATTCCTTGATCTTTTGCTAATTTTACGTTAATTGTTGCAAATTTTCTTAAAAAACTTGAACAGCAAAATGGTCTTCCACACACTCCGCTGCCTTCTAAAATTGAAGTTTCATCTCTTACACCGATATGTCTTAAATCGATTCTTACGCGGGTAAAAACTTGGGTTAAATCTTTAAGTAATGCTCTGAAATCGACTCTTTCTGGTGCTGTGTAATAGAATGTTATTTTTCTTTTGTCAAAAGTTATTCTGCATTGTACTAGATTCATATTCAATTTATGCTGTTGCACAAGCGCTTGACATTTAAAAAACGATTGAACTTCTTCTTTTTTTATTTCTTCTAAGGTTTGAAGATCTCTTTGAGATAATGTCCTAATTACAGGAAAAGGTGTTGGTTTATTGTTACTTTTTTCCCAAAGTTTTGAAATTTGAGAGTTTACAACAAATGCTTTTAGAGCTTCTTCTCCTTTTTCAGTTCTGACTAATACCATTTGACCGTCTTCAATGTGGATTGTATCAGGTACGTCAAGTGGGTAAAATGTGTTTTTTAAATATTTTACAGCATATTTCATTATACGTATCTTTCTTCTTCTTTTAGTTTTCTATTCATTAATTTTTCAAGTAGAGCTTTTGGAGTAATATCTGTATAAACTGCTTCATATATAGCATTTGATACAGGAACTTCAATGTTTAGTTTTTTTGCAAGTTCACATATTGCTTTAGATGTTTTTACACCTTCAGCAACTGAACCTAGTTCTTTTAGTATGTCATCTATTTTTTTACCTTTTGCAAGCATTGAACCTACTGTGTAATTTCTAGACATTGGACTTGAGCATGTAGCAATCAAGTCTCCCATTCCTGATAATCCATATAAAGTAGATGGGTTTGCACCAAGATTTATGCTTACGCGAACTATTTCAGCCATTCCGCGTGTTAATAATGATCCTGCACAATTGTCACCAAGTCCCATTGTATGAGCAAAGCCTGAAGCAATTGCAATTACGTTCTTTAAAGATCCGCCAAGTTCTACCCCAATTACATCAGTATTTGTGTATAATCTGAATTTAGAAGGAACGTTTAATGCTTTTTGTACGAATTCCGCAATTTTTATATCTTCACAAGCCACAGAAGCAGCGGTAGGTAGTCCAGCTAAAACTTCTTTTGCAAGTGTAGGACCTGATAATATTGCTAGTTTTTGTTCCGGCAATACATCTTTAATAACTTCTGACATTCTCATCAATGAAGGTAATTCAATACCTTTTGATGCATTGACTAGAATTTGTTCAGGTTTAATACCTGCTTCTTTTAATTTTTCACAAACATCTCTAGTGCCTGATGTAGCTACTACTGATAAAATTATATCGGCATTTTTTATTGCTTCTTTTAAGTCAGATGTTATTTCAACTTTATTGTCAAGTTGAACTTCTAGAGGTTTGGAACAATGTTTATTTATTTTTAAATCATCTGATAAATCTTGTTCTCTACCCCATACGGTTATATTTTCAAAGTTGTTTGTTAAAAGCCAAGCTAGTGTTAGCCCCCAACATCCTGCACCAAGTACTGTCAATTTCATTTTCAAGCTCTCCTTTATATTGCCTGACCAAGGTGTATTAGTTTTCTAAGTACACCACCGTGTTTTTTTAATTCTTCTCTCGCTTTATCTATGCTAAGTTTCATTTTGATTGAAGTAATTGCTGTTTTTATTTCCCAATCGCATTTTAACAAAGTCGCAAGAGCTTCGCTATGTGGAACGTCTGCTATTTGTGCTACAATTCTGATTGCTCTATCTTTTAGTTTTTCATTAGTAGCTTTAAGATCAATCATGAAATTTTCATAGGTTTTACCAATTTTAATCATAGCACCTGTAGTTAGCATATTTAAAATCATTTTTTGAGCAGTTCCTGCTTTTAATCTTGAAGATCCTGCAATAACTTCAGGTCCGACTTCTGCACAAATTACAAGGCCTGCTTCTTCTGCAATTCTACCATTTGAGTTGCAGGTAATCCCAATTGTTTTACAATTTACATCTTCTGCTCTTTTTAGTACTCCGAGTAAGTATTTTGGGTTGCCACTTGCTGAAATTACAACCGCAACATCGTTTTCATTTAATACTTTGGCATCATCATATCCTAAATCAAAATTATCTTCAGCACCTTCTACTGCGGTTCTGAAAGCTTTGTCGCCTCCTGCAATAATTCCTTGAACCATATCAGGAGATACGCTGAAAGTTGGAGGGCATTCAGATGCGTCTAAAATGCCTAATCTTCCAGATGTTCCTGCTCCGAAATAAAATAATCTGCCACCTTTTAAAAATTGTTTGGCAATTAGATCTACTGCTGCTGCAATATTTTCAGTTTCTTCTTCAACAGCAAGTGCTACAAGTTTGTCTTCTTCATTCATTTTTCTGACAATTTCAATTGTAGGGAGAATATCGATATTTTTAGTATTCTCATTTCTGTATTCTGTGATTACTTCACTCATATTGCACCAACTTTCTAATCGGTTAAATCCCGATTTCCTTAAATAATAAACACTTATATTAATTTTAATAAATTAGCCATTTCAATAGCAGCTTTTGCTGCATCAGCCCCTTTATTTCCAGCTTTAGTGCCTGCTCTTTCAATAGCTTGTTCGATATTTTCTGTTGTTAAAACTCCAAAAATTACAGGGACTTCTGTTTGTAAACTTACCTGAGCTATTCCTTTAGATAATTCAGCACTTACGTATTCATAATGAGTTGTTGCTCCTCGAATTATTGCGCCTAAAGTAATTATAGCGTTATATTTTTTAGTTTTAGCGAATTTCATAGCTGCAAGAGGAATTTCAAAAGCTCCCGGAACTTTTACTATATCGATATTTTCATCAGATACGCCATGACGTTTTAATTCATCAATTGCTCCTGATAAAAGTTTTGAACCGATGAAATCATTAAATCTTGATATAATTATACAAAATTTTTCATTACCTGCTACTAATTGACCTTCGTATGTATTCATTTTTTCTCTCCATTGTGTCTATAGATACAATGATTTTAACGCATTTGTAACTATTTTACAATAAGTGGAGCAAAAATCTTATAAAAAATATATATTGAAGCAATTACTAATAGTCCGCCGCTTATTTTTAAGAGCCAATCTGAGAATTTATAAAAGCCTTTCCAATTTTTTAAGTGAGATGTTAAAAAACCTGCAAGTATTAGTATTAAACCTTGTCCTAAAGCGAATAAAAATAACATAATTATTGCTTGTGCAATGCTTGCTGCCAATGATGCAAAGGCCATAATACCTGCTAAGATTGGAGTAGAACAAGGAGTTCCTGCGAGTGCAAAAATTCCACCTAAAATTATTGGATAAAGAAATGTGTTAGTGCCATTATTTTTTGGCATTTCTTTAATAATTACAGGTAATTCAAAATCAAGTACACCAATTAATTTTAAACCCATAACCATAATTATTCCAGCAAGGAATATTCCGAAATAGCCGCCAGCAAAAGATATAAATACTTTCCCTGTAATAGCACAGATTATACCTATAATAGAGAAAACAATAGCTGTTCCTAATACAAAGAAAAGCATTTGAGTGAATGTCTTAATTGGTTTTGCATCAGAATATCCTCCAATATAACCTACAATAATAGGTAACATTGCAAGAGAACAAGGAGATATTGATGCAACAAGACCTCCTAAAAACGAAAGTCCGAATAATATAGGCAAACTGCCTTGTTGTGTAAATAAATTAATATAATTTTCCATTATTATTCAAGTCCTTGTAAATATTTGTCCATTTCTTCTTTAGGAATAGCACCTTCAATTCTTTTTACCTGTTTACCTTCTGAATTTAAAAGAATAATTGTAGGAACTAGGGTTACGTTGTATTTTTTTATTTGAGAATCGTTAAAAGAATTTTTATCTTGAACTTGTATTTCTGTAAAGTTAATTTTATTTTGATATTTTGGAAATATTTCTTTAAATATTTTGTTCATAGTTTGGCAATCCAAACACATTGCAGATGTAAATTTAATTACAGAAGGTTTGCCTATATCTGTTGTTTGAGCAGTTGTTGAGTTTGATGCCGTAAGTGCCATATATAATAATAATGGTATTGCGAAAATTAAAGAAATAATAATAATATTTTTTTTCATGGAAAAGCTCCTTTCTGTTTAATATTAGCATAAACTAAAAAGGATTTTTTCAAAACCTCTGTTGGGTAATTTAAAAAGGTTATACATCTTCAGGGATATAGAAATCAGCTTTAGCTAAAAGTTCCCTAGTATGTTCATAACAACAAGAGTTTTGACAAATTGTCTGATATTCTCTCACAATATTCAAAATATCATCTACTGACATTTTAATAATTCTTCTTTCACCTTCAATAATTCTAGCCATATTTTTATAATTCCTTTCAAAATATTTGACGGAATTTGTTTTGAAAACTTTTGAAAAATCAGCTTTTAGATATAGAAATTTTATTTAATATAAAAAACAAAAGTTGAAAAATGTTAAGCGATTTGTTATAATAAAATAGTTGAATAAAAAAGGAGCGATTATGAAATTTTCTTTAAATTTTGAAATTCGGGGGGGGGGCGTAATTTAAGCTCCATTAAAGGTTTTACCCTAGCTGAAGTGTTGGTTACATTAGGTATAATTGGAGTAGTTGCAGCATTGACTATTCCACAATTAGTTAGTGGATATAAAAAGAGAGTAGTAGAGACTAAATTACAGAAAGTTCATTCAATATTAAGTCAAGCTGTTCGTTTATCAGAAGCAGAAAATGATGTTGCCGTAAATTGGAATTGGCCAGAGAGTGTAGTTGATGAAGAAGGCCGAAATGTTTTTTTTGATAAATATTTTAAACCATATATGAAAATAGTAGATGAGGAAAGAACTTATTTTATAGTATATAAACCTGATGGAACAAGAGATTATACAGAATGGCATACTTATTATAAACTTTTTGATGGAACATTTATTAGTTTTTATATTTCATTTGATGTCCACCGTAATGTTTATTATGCAAGTATAGAAGTAATATTACCTGGTACAAATAAAGACTATCTAATATCCGGAAAAGATTATTTTAATTTTCAAATAAATGTATCTTCTGATAAGACTGCAGTATCAGTGTTTCCTTCTACATATGGAGGTTTGACTTGTGAGGGAATATCAAATAATTTAAATTATTTTGTTGATAAATGTAAAACAGCTACACAAGGTGGGTATTATTGTACGGCTTTAATATATTGTAATGGCTGGAAAATCCCTGATTATTATCCTGTTAGATTTTAAATTTATAATAAAATTATGGATATAAAAAAAGAGCCTCGATATTGAGGCTCTTTTTATTTAAAAGAAATTATTATTCTTCGTCTTCGTTACCTAATTGGAAATCAGGAGCTCCAAACATACCTTCAATTTCTTCTAAAATGGCAGATGGTTTTCTAGCTTGATTTCTTTGAGCAACTGCACGTTTTCTTTCTTCACGTTCTTTTTCTTCATTAGCATTTGATAGATGGTGGAATCCTGTACCTGCAGGGATTAAACGACCGATGATAACGTTTTCTTTCAAACCTCTCAACATGTCTTTTTTGCCATCTACAGCTGCTTCTGTAAGAATTCTTGTTGTTTCTTGGAATGAAGCTGCTGAAATGAAACTTTCAGTATTTAAAGAAGCTTTTGTGATACCTAACAACATGTATTCACAAGTTGCAGGAGTTCCGCCTTTTTCTTCAACTTCTTTATTTTCTTTTTCGAATGTTTGCATTTCAACTAATTCACCTGGTAACAATGTTGTATCACCTGCATCAACAATTTTAACTTTTTTAGTCATTTGTCTTACGATGATTTCAACGTGTTTATCAGCGATTTCTACACCTTGTGAACGGTATACTCTTTGTACTTCGTCTACAAGATATTGTTGTGCTGCTTCAGGTCCGCAAAGTCTGATTACATCGTGTGGGTTTAAAGGACCACTTGTTAAAGGTTGACCTTTTGTAATCTTTTGTTTGTTTTGAACAACAATATTAGCATCAATTGCGTATTTGATTTCTGTTCTGCCATTATCTGTTACAAGATATAATCTTGGCAAATCATCATCTGTTTCAATTTCAGCAATACCGTCTTCTTCAGCTAGAATAGCACAATCTTTTGGTTTACGACCTTCAAGAAGTTCTTCAACCCTTGGAAGACCTTGAACGATATCGCCTGTTTTTTGTCTTTCAAATACCAATGTTGCAATGTTATCACCACGTAGAACAAGAGCTCCTGCTTCTACTTGTAACATTGTACCTGGGCTGATTAAGTAAGGACGACCGTTTCTAATTGTTATTTCGCCTTTGTTAACAGCTGATACCATACCAGATACTGTTGATTTTTCTCCACTATCAGCAACAATTGAATCTAATCTTACAAAATCACCTTTTTTAACATTAGCTTTGCCTTTTACTGGTAATATTGTTTCATAAGCTTCACTTGTTAATAATAGTCTTCTTGTATCTTCTTTTTCTGATTTTATAGAAGCAACACCGTCATTAATAGCTAAAACTTGAGTTTTTGCAACAGGTGTTTTTGGATCAATTGTTTGTCCGTCTTTTACTAATAATTCAGTTTGAAGAGAAGACATTGTTTTTGCGTTGCCTTCAAATTCACGACGTACAATTAAGTTTTCTAATACAACAATTCTCAAGTTGTCTTTTTCATCAAGTTCTACCATACCTTTAAGGTGTGATAAGTAACCTTGCATTTGAAGAACTAAACTTGTTCTTGTGATTGTTGATCCATCTAGATTTCTTACTCTAGCGCCGTCTTTGTATTGTAATTGAGTAACAGGTACGATATCTATTAAACTATCTGATGTGTTAAATTTAATAGATACATTTTTCTGTTCTACTTCTAATACTTGAACAGGTCTTATTAAAATTTGGATAGGTTGGTTAGAGATACTATCTTCATCTAATGAAAGACTTGTATCAAGTTCTTCATCTAAATCATCAATATCAATGTCGTCCATTGATGAATCCATAATTGTAACGATTGATGTTTCTTTTGCTTTAATTCCGTCAGCAATTACAGTTCCTTTTTTAACGATTTCACCTTCATCAACTTTTAATTCAGAAACGCTTGATAGTTGGTGAATTTCGCCAGGGCGGATTGTAATTTCATGGATTACATCATTGTACTCTTTGAATTCAACGATACCATCAATGTGGCAGTATACATCTTTTACAACTTCTGTTCCTGCTGTAACGTGTGTTCCGTTTTCAACCATTTTTAAAGATGAATCTTTATTAATTTGGTGAATTTCTTCTGGAATAAATACTACAGAACCAGGTTTTGTAATGATTTGGTTTTCATCAACTTCAACATCAACATATCTGATTTCACCAGATGAATTAACTGCACATTCATCGTCTATTAATTCAGCGATAATCATACCGTTTTCAACTGTTGTATCAACAGGAGCTTTTACGATATATTTTTCGCCAGTTTTATTAACTGTCCATAATTGTTCTTTTTTAGTTTGTTCGAATGTAGCATTTTCAGGCATTAATGAAGCAATTACGATTGTTAATTCTTTACCTTGTACAATCTTTTTGATATTTTTGCCTTCAAATTTAACATCTTCAATAACTAAATCTTCACCGAAGCGAACTTCTCCGCCGTGTTCACATATAGTTAATGTTTCAGCTAATTTTTCGCCTTCTTTAATTTTTTGACCGTCTTGTACTAATATCTTAGAACCACCAGGCAAGTTATAAACATCACCGCCAAGTACCCAAATAATACCTTGTTTATTTGTTGTTCTTGAAATGTTACCTTGTCTGTCTTTCTTTTCATCAGCAACGAAGTCTTCATATAATACTTCACCTGATAAGTCAGATGTAATATCTTTTGTAGCTTTTTCTGTTAAACGAGAACCGCCTTGTGCTGCTGGTTCGAATTGTGCAAGTTTGAAGCCTTTTTCAACTTTCATGCCGTTTGTAAAGAATACTGTAGAACCTGCTGGGATATGATATTTTTCAGTTCTTTTAGCACCTTTAATTTCAATATCAGTTTCGTAGTTAGAAATATTAACTACATCCCCGTGACGAGTTCTTAATTCTCTTGTTTTAACGTTTGAAATAACTTCACCGTCTTGTTTTGCAATTACTTCTTTAATTGCATCTTTAACGCCTACCGCACCACCTGTGTGGAATGTTCTCATTGTAAGCTGTGTACCAGGTTCACCGATTGATTGAGCAGCGATAATACCGATTGCTTCACCGATATCAACTAATTTTTGAGTTGTCATTGCCCAACCGTAACATTTTTGGCAAATACCGTATTCAAGTCCGCAAGTAAGGCCTGAACGAACTTTTAATTCTTGAAGATTTAGGTGAGCTACTTTTTTAACATCATCTCTGTTCATTGTAGTACCTTCTTTTACAAGAACTGTACCATCTGTATCAACGATGTCTTGAGCAACTGTTCTACCTAATAATCTATCAATTAATGGAACAATTACGTTATCGCCATCTGTAATCGGTTTCATATTGATTGATTTTGTTGTATGGCAATCGTCTGCACGAATAATAACGTCTTGTGCAACGTCTACTAAACGTCTTGTTAAGTAACCTGAGTCAGCAGTTTTTAACGCTGTATCTACAAGCCCTTTTCTTGCACCATATGATGAAATGATGTATTCTGTAACGGATAAGCCTTCTTTAAAGTTTGATTTAATAGGTAAGTCGATGATTTGACCTTGTGCGTCTGCCATCAAACCTCTCATTCCGACTAGCTGAGATACCTGTGATAAGTTACCTCTCGCTCCAGAGAATGCCATCATATATACTGGGTTTAATTTATCAAAGTTTTCAACAACCTGAGAGGTTAATTTTGCAGTTGTTTCAGACCAAGTGTCGATAACTTTTGTATATCTTTCAACTTCTGTAATTTCACCTTTTAGGTATCTGTTTGTTGATTTTTCAATTTCTGATTCAGCTTCTTTAAGTAGCTCTTTTTTAATTGCCGGAACTTGTAAATCTGCAATAGAAATAGTTGTACCGGATTTTGTAGCATACTTATAGCCAAGGTTTTTAAGGCTGTTAGCCAATTCTGCGGTTTTAGCTCCGCCAAACTCTAGATACATTTGTGAAAGCAAATTGTTTAAACCTTTTTTATCCATTTGCTTGTTAATGAAATCTATTGTTTTTTTACCATGTGTGTATGTTGTTTCCATTATATATTTCCTTTTTTCTTTTATTGTCTCAAGTCAATTTTTTGATTTAAGCCAAAGCATTTCTTACAGCTTCGTTGAAGATAATTCTTCCTGCAGTTGTTTCAATTCTTTCGCCGTGTTCATCTCTTACAACGATCTTGTCGTGTAGTTCGATTACACCTACTTCTAGAGCTGAAATTGCATCTTGGAAGTTGTAGAAATATCCTTTAGGTTCCATTTCAGGATTTTTCAGGATTGTTAAATAGTACATACCCAATACCATATCCTGTGTAGGAGTGATAATTGGTTTACCTGTAGCTGGAGCTAAGATGTTGTTAGTAGCTAACATTAACATTCTAGCTTCTGTTTGAGCTTCAATTGATAATGGTACGTGAACAGCCATTTGGTCACCGTCGAAGTCAGCGTTGAATGCTGTACATACTAATGGGTGTAACTGAATTGCACGACCTTCTACCAATTTTGGTTCAAAAGCCTGAATACCTAATCTGTGAAGAGTTGGGGCACGGTTTAATAATACTGGGTGTCCGTCAATTACCTCTTCTAATATATCCCATACGATTGCTTCAGAACGTTCAATTTTCTTTTTAGCTGATTTGATATTTTGAACGTATCCTCTTTCAATCAATTTATTAACAACAAATGGTTTAAATAATTCAATTGCCATTTCTTTTGGAAGACCACATTGATTTAATTTCAATTGAGGTCCTACAACGATTACTGAACGACCTGAGTAGTCAACACGTTTACCTAACAAGTTTTGACGGAAACGACCTTGTTTACCTTCAATAATGTTAGATAATGATTTTAATGCTCTGTTGTTTGGTCCTACAACAGTTCTTCCGCGTCTACCGTTATCAATTAAAGCATCTACTGCTTCTTGTAACATACGTTTTTCGTTTCTTACAATGATTTCAGGTGCGCCCATTTCCAATAGTCTTTGTAAACGGTTGTTTCTGTTGATTACACGTCTGTACAAATCGTTTAAGTCAGATGTTGCGAAACGTCCACCGTCTAATTGTACCATTGGTCTTAAATCCGGAGGAGTTACAGGAAGTACATCCATAATCATCCAAGTCGGATCTGTTTCAGAAGAAATTAATGAATCTAGTAATCTTAAACGTTTGATAAGTTTACTTTTCTTTTGAACTGAATTTACAGAGCCTGCTAATTCTGTTCTTATTTCTTCTGCTAGTTCTTTTGTATTAATTTCAGATAGAAGTTCTTTTATAGCTTCAGCACCGATTCCTACTTTTAATTCAGAATCTTCGTGTTCTGCCATGTAATCTTCATATTCTTCTTCTGATAATAATTGTAATTTTTTGAATTCGCTTTCACCTGGATCAAGCACTACATAGTTGTTGAAGTAGATAACTTGTTCCAAATCTTTTAAAGTCATATCTAAAAGTAAGCCTAAATATGAAGGGATACCTTTTAAGAACCAAATGTGAGAAACAGGAGCAGCAAGTTTGATGTGTCCCATTCTTTGACGTCTTACTTTACTGTCTGTAACTTCAACGCCGCAACGTTCACAAATGATACCTTTATGTCTTACTCTTTTATATTTACCGCAATAGCATTCCCAGTCTTTTGAAGGTCCAAAAATTCTTTCGCAGAATAGACCGTCTCTTTCTGGTTTTAATGTACGGTAGTTAATTGTTTCCGGTTTAGTAACTTCACCGTATGACCATTTAAGTATTCTTTCCGGTGAAGCGATACTAATTCGTATATAGTCAAAATAATCTATGCTTGTTGACATTTTCTATTTATCTCCTTTTTAGTGGGGGGAAAATAGTTTCCCCCTTTCAAGTAATTTTCCTATAAATCTCCGAATGTAGTCGGTGTTTCAAAGAAGTTGATATTTAACAACTCAGAATCCATATCTGATAGAACTCTTCTTGGAGCTGATTTTCTTAAATCGTCCATATCAGTCATTAAGTCTACTTCTTGACCGTCTTTTTTCGCTACCGTAATATCCAAACCGATACTTTGTAATTCTCTTACAAGTACTTTGAATGATTCAGGAATACCCGGTCTTGGAATGTTGTCACCTTTTACGATTGCTTCATATGCTCTGTTTCTACCGTTAACATCATCTGATTTGATTGTTAACATTTCTTGTAGAGTATATGCTGCACCGTATGCTTCTAATGCCCAAACTTCCATTTCACCGAATCTTTGACCACCAAATTGAGCTTTACCGCCAAGTGGTTGTTGTGTAACAAGTGAGTATGGACCAGTAGAACGAGCGTGAATTTTGTCGTCTACTAAGTGGACAAGTTTAAGTATATATGAAAGACCTACTGCAACAGGTTCGTCGAATGGTTCACCTGTTCTACCATCGATAAGTCTTACTTTACCATCTTCATTTACCCAATCACAACCAGATTCTTTAATACCTTTTAGTAATTCCGCTTTAGTTGCTCTTTCTGATTGGTTATCACCGTATCTTTCGTCGAAAGATGGTGTTTCATAGTAGTTGCCTGTCAAGTATGCAGCCAAACCTAATAATAATTCATAAGTTTGACCAACGTTCATACGAGAAGGTACACCTAGTGGGTTCAATACGATATCTACTGGAGTTCCGTCTGGTAAGAATGGCATATCTTCTTTTGGTAATATTCTAGATACGATACCTTTGTTACCGTGACGTCCAGAAAGTTTGTCACCTACAGAAACTTTACGTTTTTGTGCGATGTATACTCTGATAACTGTATTAGCTCCTGGTGGTAATTCATCACCTTTTTCTCTATCGAATACTTTTACGTCAAGTACTCTACCGCCTTCTCCGTGAGGAACTCTTAATGAGTTATCTTTTACATCTCTTGCTTTTTCTGCGAAGATTGCACGTAGAAGTTTTTCTTCTGGTGGGTGTTCAGATTCACCTTTTGGAGTAACTTTACCTACCAATATATCGTCTGCATAAACTCTTGCACCGATACGAACAATACCACGTTCATCTAAGTGTCTCAAAGCATCTTCTGAAACGTTTGGAATTTCACGTGTAATTTCTTCAGGTCCAAGTTTTGTTTGACGTGCATCTATTTCTAATTTTTCAATGTGAACTGATGTGAAGATGTCATCGTGAACGCATCTTTCTGATAACAAGATAGCATCTTCGTAGTTATAACCTTCCCAAGGCATGTACGCTACAATTACGTTTTTACCTAATGAAAGTTCTCCACAGTTAGTAGAAGCACCATCGGCAATTACATCGCCTTCTTTTACTTTATCACCTTCGTGAACTAAAGGTTTTTGGTTGATACAAGTATCTTGGTTACTTCTTACATATTTCATTAATGTATGTACATGTGGTTTGTTGTGAATATCGCGGATAATAATTTCTTCACCGACAACTCTTTCAACTACACCGTCGCAATCAGAGATTACAACCATACCAGAGTCTCTAGCAGCTCTTTTTTCCATACCTGTACCAACAACCGGTCTTTGAGTAATTAAAAGAGGTACTGATTGACGTTGCATGTTTGAACCCATCAATGCACGGTTAGCATCGTCGTGTTCGATGAATGGAATTAATGATGTCGCAACTGAAATGATTTGGATTGGTGATACACCAACAAAGTCAACTTTGCTTGATTGATCCATTGTAAATTCAGATCTGTAACGAACCGGTACATATTCATCTTTGAATGTGCCATCTGGGTTTAGTTGAACGTCAGCAGGAGCACAACGGAATTCTTCGTCTTCGTCTGCTGTCATATAAACAACTTCGTCTGTTACTTTTCCGTCTTTAACTACAAAGAACGGAGCTTCTACGAAACCGTAATCATTTACTTTTGCGTGTGTTGCTAATGAACCGATCAAACCTGCGTTTGGACCTTCAGGTGTTTCAATAGGACAAATACGTCCGTAGTGTGATGGGTGAATATCACGAACAGCGAATCCTGCACGTTCTCTCATCAAACCGCCAGGTCCTAATGCTGAAATACGTCTTTTGTGAGTTAATTCAGCTAGTGGGTTAATTTGGTCCATAAACTGTGATAATTGAGATGATCCGAAGAATTCTTTTAATGAAGCAACTAATGGTTTAGTGTTCAATAAGTTTAACGGAGTAAGTGTTTCAGAATCTTGTAGAGTCATTCTTTCTTTTACAATTCTTTCGATTCTTGATAAACCTACTCTGAATTGGTTTTGTAACAATTCACCTACAGATCTGATTCTTCTGTTTCCTAAGTGGTCGATATCATCAACTGTTCCTTCATCATATGTTAAATTGATTAAGTATTCGATTGATGCAACGATATCTTGAACTGTTAATGTTCTTTGGTTTTTAGGAATATTTAAGTTTAATTTTTTATTTAATTTATAACGACCTACACGACCAATATCGTATTTCTTTTCATCAAAGAAACGAGCTTCTAATATTGAACGTCCGCCTGCTGCTGATGCAGGATCACCAGGTCTTAATTTTTTATAAACTTCGATTAATGCGTCATCTGTTGTTTCTGCAGTATCTTTATCCAATGTTTTCTTCAAGAATTCAAAGTGAGTGAATAAAGTTTCCATTTCAGAAACAGTGATACCCATAGCTTTTAATAATGTTGTAGCTAAGATTTTTCTGTTTTTGTCGATTTTAACGTAAATAATATCGTTAGAATCAGTTTCTATTTTCAACCAAGCTCCACGGTTAGGAATCATAGTTGCGTTATATAAACGTTTTCCGGCAGGTGAAACTTCTCGTTTGAAGTAAACGCCTGGTGAACGAACGATTTGAGAAACGATTACACGTTCAGCACCGTTTACAATGAAAGTACCTTTGTCTGTCATTGTCGGAATATCGCCGATGTATACTTCTTGTTCTTTAATTTCACCGCTGTCACGGTTTACTAATCTTACCATTACGCGTAATTGTTTTGCATATGTTGCGTCATGGATTCTTGCTTCTTCAATTGTATACTTTGCGTTGTCGAAAGTATAGTTTGGTAAGAAGTGTAGTTCTAATCTGCCTGTATAGTCTTTAATAGGTGAAAAAGATAGTAATTCTTCTTTCAAACCTTCTTTTAAAAACCATTCAAACGATTTTTTTTGCACTTCAATAAGGTCTGGTAAATCATCCAAACGAGTATGTGGTATACCCATCGGAGTTACTCTTTCTGCATATTTTGTGTTAGACATTAATTCACCTCGTCTATGTGTACGTACTATATAAAAAATTGTATTTATTTCTTTGGAAATTTTTATTACAATTAAAAAATCTAACTTGAGGCTGTAAACCTTTCATTTTACTGAACTTCAGCTTAATGAACTTTTATGTTTAAATTCAATTTAGGCATAGTACACCTAACTTAAATTTACCATGTTACTTAATCATAATACATCAATTTTTATCGTCAAGAAAATATCGCTTAATTTAAAAAAATATGTTAAAATTTTGTTACATTATGTTAAAGCCTTGATTTTATTATATGAAAAGCTTGATTATACCGATGTTTTAGTGTCAAGTCTGGACATAATAACTTTTCATATTATGATGTATTAATTAAAGGGGTATATATGAAAAAATTTATAGTATTATTATGTTTTTTAATGTTGGGGAAAGCTGCATTATCAGCAGATATAGAACCGATTAAAAAAATAGAAAATATTCCATCTGAAATTGTTCTTACTGGAAATTTGGTTTTTGATTGGTTAGATATTTCTCAAGTTGAAAGAGATGCTGTGATTGATAAGTATCAAAAAGAACTTTTTGATGAAAATACTGTATATAAATATAATAAAAAACAGTTCAAATCAGAATACCAAGATTTTTTGAAAGATAAAGATTATAAAAGGCATTATATGCTTGTTAAAAATGGTGTAAAAGAAACAGATACCGAAAATCTTTGCGGTTTTTATTACAAGAATAATTTGTTAATAAGTTATGCCATTCAGTATAAAAATGATATGAGAACTGTGTATTATTATGATGCTATGGGAAAATTAAGATATATTGATAAATTCTCTGAAAATTATCCTAATTTCCCTTATATGTCAAAACAATATCGAGCTAATGGTACTTTAGTTAGTGCAATATATTTTATTTCTCATGATATGCAATATATGTATAATGATGATAAGTCTTTCAAAGGCGCTTGGTATAAAGATAAAATGTATGATAGGCACGCAAAGCAGACTTTGACAAGAAATAATTGGTAAATAAAAAAAGAGAACTTTTAAAGTTCTCTTTTTTTATATTTGAATAATTATTTATTGTGGTTTTACTATTGATAAAACGTAATTGTTATTGAAATATTTGTTTGCAATTTCTATAATATCTGATTCTGTAACGCTGTTTATTAATTGTGCATATTGGTCATCAAATTTATAGCCTCTACCAGATGCTTCAAACCAGCCTATAGTTAGAGCTTTATCTAAGTTTGTTTCTTGACCTATAATGTAATGTCCTAATAATTTGTCTTTTGCTTCTTGCAATTCTTTAGAGCCTACGAATTCTGTTTTTAATCTAAAGACTTCTTCTTTTAATCTTTTTTGTGCATAGTCAAGGTTTTCAGGATTTGTTCCTATGTAGACTATGAATGCTCCTTTAAGAACATTTGGTGAATATTGAGAGCCAAGTTGGTAGGCAAGACCATCTTTATCTCTAAGATTTTTGAATAGTCTTGAGCTCATACCAGATCCTAGCAAAGAATCTATTACTTGTAATGTTGCATAGTCTTTGCGTTCTAAAACTCCTGCAGTCTGCCAGCCCATTATAATCCAATCGGTTTTTAAGTCTTTTACTTTTGCTGTTGATGTTTTTGGTTGTGTAAGTTTTGGTATTGAATATTTTGAATAGTCAAACTTTTCGCCTTTTTTGTTGTTGAAAATTTTAGTAAATTCATTAATTGTTTTTTCTTTATCAACATTTCCGTTTATAGAAATTACAATGTTTTGAGGAGCAAAAACTTGATTATAATAGTTTTGTATATCTTCTTGTGTTATTTGCGGTAATGTTTTTGCAAGAACTTTATTTGAATTTGAGTATGGTGTATTTTCAAATATTAAACTTTTGTAATTATCTACTGCAATATTTAGTGGAACATCTTTGCTTTTTTTGATTGCATTTAATTTTTCTGTTCTTGATTTTTCTATTTCATAGTCATCAAGAGTTGCGTTATTTATTATTTCATCTAAAATTTCTAGAGTTTTTTCATATTCATTTTTTGTTGTAAGTACTGTGATTGAAAAGTTGTCAGCTTTTGCTGAAGGAACTATTTTAATCCCATTATCTTCAAGCAGTTGAGCAAGTTCGATTGATGAATATTTTTTTGTACCTTTAGTTAGTACCGATGCTGTTAAATCAGCAGTCCCAGGTATTTTTTCTGTGAATTCACCGCCTTTTGAGAAAATCGAAATAGCGACAATATCATTTACTTGATTTGGAGTAAGCAGTAATGTTGCACCGTTAGATAGTTCATATTTTTGTGTATTTTTATTTTCGCTGATTAATTTAGCTTCTCCTATTTTTTGTGTTGTGTTTGAAATTTTAACTTCTTTAGATGTATTAGGTAAAACGATTGATACTGCGCTTTTTTCTTTGCCTAAGTATTTATTAGCAACTCTTTTTACATCTTGTGCAGTTACTTTTTTAATATTATCGAGGTAAGTTTCATAGTATTTAATATCATCTGTAGTTACGAATGTATAACCGATTTCTCCAGCAATATTTGAGATAGACTCTCTTTCGTAGTATGTATCTCTTTCAATTATATTTTTAGCTAATTGTAATTGTTCTTCTGAGATCCCTTTTTTTTGTATATTTTGAATTTCTTCAAATATTTCATTTTCTAATTTTTCGCATTTATCGGGTGTAAAATTTGCAGAAATATAGAAAATGCCGTCTTCTTTAAAGCCTGTATTTGCTGCTCCTATAGAAAAAGCAAGTTGCTTTTCTTCTTTAATATTTCTGTAAAAAACAGATGATCTTCCATCTCCTAAGATTGTTGCAAGAACATCTAGAGCGTAGGAATCTTTGTCATTAATTTTAGTGCCTCTAAAACCTATTAGCATATATCCTGATTGAGTGTCAGAGTATGCAATATTTTTTGCTTGTGAGGTTAGGATTTTTTCTTTTGGATAAGAGCTTTTTATAGGTTTTTTATAATCTGCGTTAAAATCGTATTTAACTTTTTCTATTGCAGATGCTGAGTCTACATCTCCTACAATTACTGTTACCATATTTGAAGGGTTATAATATTTGTTATAGTAATCTAGAATTTCTTCTCTTTGAATTTTACTGATAATATTAGCTTTTCCGATTACTTTTCTTTTATATGGGTGAGTTGTATATAACATATTAATTAAATTGTCATATACGAGTGTATTTGGAGAATTTGCATCTTTCATAATTTCTTCAATTACAACTTTTCTTTCTTTTTCAAGTTCTTTTCTTGGAATAAGTGGATTAAGGAGCATATCGGAATGCATTTCTAATGCTAAGTCAAAGTCTTTAGAAGGAATTGTGACATAGTAATGTGTAAAGTCTTTGCTTGTTGCTGCGTTTGTAATAGCACCTTTGGTTTCTAAAATTTTATCAAATTCTCCCGGAGCGTGATTTGTAGATCCTTTAAAGAATAAGTGTTCTAAAAAGTGTGATACTCCGTTATTTTGATCATTTTCGTTAATAGAACCTGTTTTTATCCAAGTATCAATTGTGACAATTGGATTTGTTTTTACTTCTTGAATTACAACTGTTTGACCGTTATCAAGTTTATAAACGTTAAAATCTGCAGCATTTACGATATTAGCGAATAATATTGTAACCAGTAAAAATATAAATTTTTTCATCTTATCCCCTTCTCTTCTAATACACATAAACTATATAAAAACATGATACAATAAATTTTTATATAGTAAACTGGTTTATTTTTTTATAATTTTTTTTAATAAAGGGTAGCAAAGTGTGAGAGTGCCAATTCCAATTGCTACAAATACAGATTTCGGTGTTTTCCTCTTTTCTATGGTTTCACTATTTTTCATTGATGTGTATATGTCGTGGTTAAGTCTATTGAAATCATTCGAAGCTTGAACGTGTGAGTATAGAACAGGTTTGTTGTACCTGTCTGGAGGGGTAAGAATTCCGACATTTAATGGCGGATTTTTCATATTATTATTTACACTTACACTATTTTCCATATCTCCATTAAAACAAAACAAATATAAAAATTGCCCTAAATATATACTTATATTAAGCATATAACTTGACAAAAAAATAAAAAATGTTTAAAATGAGAATAATTATTACTTTTAAGGAGAACTATGAATTATTCAAGGCAAAGAGAAGTTATATTAGATACATTGAAATCAAATGTTGTTCATCCCACAGCAGAATATCTTTATGCTGTATTAAAAGAGAAAGAGCCTAATATAAGTCTTGCGACATTGTATAGAAACTTAAATCAATTAGCTGATAATGGCGTGATAAAAAAAATTGATGGGCTTGAAACTTCATCTCATTTCGATCATAATATTCATGAACATTATCATTTTATCTGTGATAATTGTAAGAGAGTTTTTGATGTTAGTTCCGAAGTAGCTCCTGATATTGTTCAAAAGGTAGAAGAAGAGACTGGATTCATTGTAAAAAAACATGATATTGTGTTTAATGGAATTTGTAAGGATTGCTTAGAAAAAATAAAAGAAAATAATTAGAATATAGTTTACAGTAAAAGAAAAAGGAGAAGTAAAATGGAAAAATATGTATGCACAGTATGCGGATATGTTTATGACCCAGAAGAAAATGATGGTGTTAAATTCGAAGATTTAGCAGACGATTATGTATGCCCTCTTTGCGGAGTTGGTAAAGATTTATTTGAAAAACAATAATGGTATTATAATAAATTAAGAAAGGAATTTTTATGGCTGATTTAAAAGGTACAAAAACTGAAAAAAATTTATGGACAGCTTTTGCAGGCGAATCTCAAGCCAGAAATAAATATACTTATTATGCTTCTCAAGCTAAAAAAGAAGGTTTTGTTCAAATAGCAAAAATATTTGAAGAAACTGCTAACAATGAGAAGGAACATGCAAAAATATGGTTTAAAGCTTTGCATGGGGATAAAATTCCTGAAACAATAACTAATTTAGAAGATGCAGCAAATGGTGAAAATTATGAATGGACCGATATGTATGCAACTTTTGCAAAAGAAGCTAAAGAGGAAGGTTTTGATACTTTAGCAGCTTTGTTTGAAATGGTTGGCAGAATTGAAAGAGAACATGAAGAAAGATATAGAACTTTGCTTGATGCTGTAAAAAATAATACTGTTTTTGAAAAATCAGAAAAAGTAATATGGGAATGTTCAAATTGCGGACATGTACACGAAGGGGAAAAAGCTCCTCTATTATGTCCAGTATGTAAACATCCTCAGGCTTATTTTTATTTAAAAGCTAAAAATTATTAAAAATTCTACAAGTATAAAAAGTGAGGGTAAAATATTGTCACTTAAAGGTTCAAAAACTATAAAAAATTTACAGAAGGCTTTTGAAATTACTTCAAAACGTCGAATGGAATATGATATTTATGCTTTAGTTGCTCAAAAACAAGGGTATGAAGATGTAAGTCATCTTTTTGCTCGTTTTGCAGAGCATGAAAAAGAACATTCAAAACTTTGGTATAAATGGTTAAAAATTAATAAAGGAACTTTCCCTAGTCTTATAACTTGTGTAAAAAATGCTTTAAGTCAAGAAAAAGACGAAATAGAAGGGATGTATGAAGCATTTGCAAAAGATGCAAAAGAGGAAGGGTTTGACCACATAGCTGGCCTTTTGGAAAATATTGAAAATATTGAAAAAATCCATTATGACAGATTGAAAAAAATGATCTGGAAATTAGAGGATAAAGTTGAACCAAATAGTGATGGAACATATAATTGGACGTGTAGTACTTGTGGTGCTGTATTTGTTCAAAAAGATGAACCTGAATATTGCCCTTTATGTTTAAAAGAAGAAGTATTTTTTTATAAAAAGCCGAACGAATAGTTAAGGAGAAATATACAAAATGAAATTCCAAGAAATTAAAAACAATATTTTTTATTGCGGTTTGAATGACTGTGATAGAAGAATTTTTGATGAATTAATCCCATTAGAACATGGTACAAGTTATAATTCTTATCTTGTAAAGGGTTCTGAAAAAACTGCAATTATTGATACTATGTATCCACCAAAAACAAAAGAATATTTAAAAAGATTATCAGATAATCAAGTAGGAAAAGTGGATTATATTGTTGCAAACCATGGGGAACAAGATCACTCTGGGTCAATTCCTGCATTATTGGAAAAATATCCAAATGCAGTAGTGTTAACAAATCCAAAAGTAGCAGAAAATATAAAATCAATGTTGCATGTTTCTGAAGAAAAAATTCAAGTGATTGCTGATGGTGAAGAAGTATCTTTAGGTGATAAAACTCTTAAATTTATTTTTGCACCAGGTGTTCACTGGCCTGATACAATGTTTACTTACATAAAAGAAGATAATGTAATTTGTACTTGTGACTTTTTAGGCGCTCATTATACATTCTCTGATGTATTTGCTCAAGAAAGTAAAGAATTAGAGCATAGTGCAAAAAGATATTATGCCGAAATTATGATGCCATTTAGAATGATGTGTAAAAAATATACTCAAATGGTAAAAGATATGAATGTTGATATGATTTTGCCTAGCCATGGTCCAGTGTATAAAAGACCTGATTTTATTTTGGATTTATACACTGACTGGACAGCTGATGCTCCTAAAAATTTAGTAACATTACCTTATGTTTCAATGTATGAAAGTACAAAAGAAATGATTGATTACTTAAGCGATAAATTAGAAGCTAAAGGTATTAAGACATTCAAATTTGATATTGTAGATGACGATTTAGGTGATCTTGCAATGTCATTAGTTGATGCAGCAACAATTGTAATGGGAACATCAATGGTTTTAGCAGGACCTCACCCAATGGCAGTTAATGTTGCATATCTTGCAGCTGTATTAAGACCTAAAGCTAAATTCGCATCACTTTTAGGATCTTATGGATGGGGCGGTAAATTATTTGACTTGATTGCTCAAATTTTAGCTCCTTTAAAACTCGACTTGGTAGAACCATTACAAGTAAAAGGTAAACCTACTGAAGAAGATTTCAAAAAATTAGATGCAATGGCTGAAAGTATTTATGAAAAACATAAATCAATTGGTTTAGTGTAAGAATTATATTAAAAAAAAGAGCGAACATTTTGTTCGCTCTTTTTTTGTTCAAATTTCTTAATAAAAAAGTCAATTATTAAACTCCATTTGTTTTAAAAAAAATATAGAAAGTGGAGGAAAAATATTATGATTAAAGCTATTAATTTTTTAGGTAAACCAGAAGCTCCAGGAGCAATTTCAAATGTTGCAGCTCAAAAACCTGAAGCAAAAGTAGTTCCTGCAAATATTGAACCTGCTAAAGATTCATTTGTACCATCAGCAGATAAAAAAGAAGAAGCTCCAAAAGCTGATCCTAATGATAAATTTGAGAAAAAAGAAGATCCAAAAACAGCAGAAGCAAAATAATTAATTTTAAAGTAAAAAAGATGCTTTGAAAAAAGCATCTTTTTTGTTAGAAACTAATTCTTCTAGGATAATCTTTGGGAACTTTCCATCCATTTCTTTGAATGATTGCATTACAGTATACAACATTACCTGCATCTGTATTACAGCCTCTTTCATTATCATTATAAAGAGTATCTTCATTTCCGTCCCATTTATATAGTGCTGGTTCCATTCCTTTGTTGTATAAGTATTTCCAGCTACTGCTGTTGGAAATGGGGTAGAACTCAAAACTAAAAGAACAGGTTCCGATAGAGTATCTTTGCTTTAAACATTTTTCTGGGTTTTTAGGATAAAAACGAATATCTCTATTTTCGTGTTGTGCAAAAGAAAAAGAACTTCCATCAGCTAAAAAGTATAGGTAAATTTTATTACCTTCGTAATCTTTAGCTTCTTTTTTTTCCGTGACTTTTAAATACGGAGCAAGATATCTTTGGAAAGAAGAATCATTTTTATCAGCTTGGTTAACATAATTTCCTTCATCATCTTTTTGATCATTGTTAAAATATGACCAACTTTCGACTTCTCCGTTATCCGTAATCGATTGTAAAATAGCCTGATTCATTAGAGAATAAAATTTTTGTAATCTGGTTTCCACAACTCTGTTTCTATAATCAGCCATAAGTGCTGGCATAGTTAAAGCAGCAACAACTGCAATAATACCAAGTGTAATTAAAACTTCAGCAAGAGTGAACCCATTTCTATTTATGTGATGTTTCATATCACTATTATAGTAAATATTTTTTAATAAGTAAATAGCTTCTTGTTTCAACATTTTCAACCTCCTTTTTCTTTATTATATATTATGTTTTAAATTTTTTCAACTAAATAAAAAGCGGAGAGTCAATCTCCGCTTTTTCATCTTTAATTAAGCTTTAACAAGTGATTTGGCGAATGATTCAGAGTTGCGAGAATGAATTTCATCTTCAATTTTTGAAATGAATTCATCTACGCTCATAGTGCCAACTTGTCCGATACCACGAGCTCTTACTGCAACAGAGTTTGCTTCTATTTCTTTATCACCGATTACGCAAACGTAAGGAATTTTCTTGTCTTGTAAGCTTTCTCTGATTTTGTAATTCATACTTTCAGATCTGTCATCAAGATTTACTCTTATACCTTTATCACGCATTTTTTTGTATACTTTTTCAGCAAAGTCAATGTGTTTTTCGTTGCTGATTGGAACAATTGCAACTTGTGTAGGTGCAAGCCATGTTGGGAATGCGCCTGCGTAATGTTCAATTAAGATACCGTGGAAACGTTCCATTGATCCGAAAATTACACGGTGTAACATTACAGGAGTTTTCATTGAGCCGTCTTTATCTTGGTATTTGATATCAAATCTTTCAGGTAAGTTAAAGTCTAATTGAATTGTAGCACATTGCCAAGTTCTACCGATTGCATCTTTAACTTTGAAGTCAATTTTTGGACCGTAAAATGCACCATCGCCTTCATTGATGTCATATTTCATTCCACGTTTGTCCATAGCTTCTTTTAGCCCAGCTTCAGCTCTGTTCCAGTTTTCAATTTCCCCAACGTAACTCTCTGGACGTGTAGATAATTCAACTTCAAATTTCATATTGAAAATTTTCATTGTATCAGCTACAAAATCAATAATTTCATTGATTTCATCTACTAATTGTTCAGGTGTACAGAAAATGTGAGCATCATCTTGAGTAAAGCCTTGTACACGAGTAAGACCTGATAGAGCTCCTGATTTTTCTTTTCTGTAAACTGTTCCTAATTCTGCCATTCTCAATGGTAATGAACGGTAAGAATATCTGTTTGCTTGGTAAATTAATATGTGGAATGGGCAATTCATTGGTTTTAAAATGAATTGTTCATCTGAATCTTCATCTTTTTGAATAAAGAACATATTTTCACGGTAGTGGTCTGCGTGACCTGAAATTTCCCATAATTTAGATTTTGCAATATGAGGAGTATTTACAATTACATAACCACGTTTTCTATGTTCAGTTCTCCAGTAATTTTCAATTTCTTCTCTAACAACTGCTAAGTTTGGATGCCATAGAACAAGACCTCCGCCTAATTCATCTCTTGTTGAGAATAAATCAAGTTTTGCTCCAATTTTTCTATGGTCACGTTTTTCTGCTTCTTCAATAAAATGTAAGTAGTCTGCTAAATCTTCTTTGCTCCAGAATGCTGTTGCATAAATTCTTTGAAGCATTTTATTTTTAGCATTACCTCTCCAGTAAGCACCTGCAACTTTTAATAATTTGAATGCATTAGCTTTAATATATGATGTATTTGGAAGGTGAGGTCCTGCACATAGGTCATTAAATAGAACATTACCATCTTTGTCTTTTGTTAAGTACAATGTTGGGTTGTCATTTCTGTGTTCTTCCAATAATTCTGCTTTGTAAATTTCACCTTCAGCTTTAAATTCTTCGATTTGTTTGTCAACATCAGGAATTACATATTTTTCGAATGAAAGATTTTGTTTTACAATATTTTTCATTTCTTCTTCGATTTTAACAAGATCTTCTTGGGTAAAAGCGTGACCATCTGTTAAATCGAAGTCATAATAAAAGCCGTTCTCTACAGCAGGTCCGATAGCTAACTTTGCAGACGGAAACAGCTTTTGAACAGCTTGAGCCATGATGTGTGATGTTGAGTGTCTTAAAACACTTAAAGTTGATTCGTTTTTTTCCATTTTTATCCTTTCCGGTCAACGATAACATTCGAAAGACCAATAACGGGGTGGATCCCCCTAACTAACTACAATCAACTTTATACTACTAATATATAAGAATTACAAGTTAAGAATTTTTATTACCAAAAAGTTTTACACAAGCTGCTGAAATTATTGCTGCTGCTCCTCCTGTAATTAAAGCCCATTTAGTTTTGCCTGTTTGTGGTACAAATTTCTTCACAGAATCAAAAGAAAAGTCTTGTAACATATTATCTACAACTGGTTTAATTTCTTTTTTTGCAGATTCCAGCATATCTTTTTTATGTAAGACCCCATTTTTTTCAACTTTTGTTAAATTTTTATATAAATCTAATTCTTTATTTGTTACATTAATTGCGATATCTCTTGAAGACTTAAACATATCAATAGTTGTGTCATTAATTGGATTAGGTGCTTTATATCCGTCTTCTCCAATTGCGTCGACTATATCTTTTTTTACAATATTGATAATATTTTCAGGGAGAATATCTCTTTTTTTGATCTCGTTAAAATATTCTTCTAAAGAAATATTTTGGCCTTTTTTATTAGTTAAATAATTTATAAATGCATCAATTTTTTTGTTTGCATTTTTCGCATCTTTTTCTTGCTTAATTAATTGTTGTTTAAAGTCTGCTGAAGATATTTTATCTCCAGGAAAAGCATTGTTTATTCTGACTTCTAAGTTGTCTAATACTGCTCTTGCTGGAACAAGTCCCCAAGATTTAGAAATAGCATCTAGAGATTTGGCATTTTGCATATTATCAATGGTTTTGTAAAAAACATCAGAGTTTGCATTTAGTAATTCATCTAAATTTTTAGCCGCTCTTGGTGCATATGTAGAACCTGCAATTGCACCTGCAGTTCCTGCACAAATTCCTGTAGAAATTGCCATTATATTGTTTTGAGCTCTGTTATCTTTATTTTGGACTGGATAGATATGCATACTTAATCTCCTTAGAATTTTATTATTCATTAAAACTTGTAAATATATTTATTGTTATTATATAAATTAAGTTTTTACAAAAAGTTACATAGCTTTTACAGGCATGAAAATTTTTTGTTATTTGTTATAAAATATCATTATTAAAGAAAAGAGGTAAATAAATGAATACAGCAGTCTTAGTCGGTAGAGTAGGCCGAGATGCCGAAATAAAATATTTTGAATCAGGAAAAGTAAAAGCTAATTTCTCAATAGCGGTAAATCGTTGGGATCCTAAAACAAAATCTGAAGTAGCCGATTGGTTTAATATCGATGTATGGGATAAATTAGCTGAATTTGCAGGTGAATATGTTAAAAAAGGTGTTCAGGTCGCTGTAGATGGCAGAATTGGTCAAAATAAATGGACTGATAAAGCTACAGGCAATGAGAGAGAAAATTTCCTAATCATTGCAAGCAGTATTAGATTACTAGGTTCAAAAAGAGATATTGAGCAAGATCAGTTATGATAATTAATTCAAATATTGTAGGTATAATTGCAGATGATTTAACAGGAGCTAATGATACAGCTCTCCAATTCCATTTAAAAGGGGCTAATACGCAGATATTATTATCTGATGAAATAGAACCTTTAAATATCAAAAATACTCAAACTTGGGCTATTTCGACAGAATCAAGAAATGTTGAGCCTGAAACTGCTTATGAAAAAGTATTAAAAGCTGCAAAAATGCTTGAAGAAAAGTTAAATCCTGATTATTTTTATAAAAAAATTGATTCTACCGTAAGAGGTAATATTGCTGTAGAAGTTTTAGGTATCTTAGCTGCATTAAATTATGATGCCTCAATTGTATTACCTGCTTTTCCGGCAGAAACAAGAACTACAGTTGGCGGTTATCATCTTTTAAGAGGAATTCCGATAGAGCGTACAGAGATGGCAAGAGATCCACATTCTCCTATTTTTGAATCTCACTTGCCAACTTTATTAAAATCTCAAATTTTACCAGAGTATCAAAATTTAATAGGACAAATAGAATTAAAAACTGTTATGAAAGGTGCTGGTCCTATTTTACAAAGAATTAATGAATTGATAAATGAAGGTAAAAAATTAATAATTACAGATGCTGTGTCAACCGTTGATATAGAGCAAGTTGCGTTGGCTATCAAAAAATGTGATTATAAAATTTTACCGGCTGGAACTGCTGCGTTTGCTCAGGCTTTGAGTGAATTTTGGTTTGCTGATTTAGATTGTGAACATATTATAAAAACATTTCCTAGATTACCTAAATTTATTGTATCTGGTAGTGCTACACAAATTACTGCTAATCAGATTGAAAAGCTTGAAAATAGTGATGAGTTTGAAGATGTTTTATCTATAAGTCTTGATTTGAAGACTGTTTTAGATGGTGTAAAAGATGAATTAGTTGACAGGGTTGTATCTAATTTAAGATTTGATAATACTGTAATTGTTCATACTTCTCATCTGATTAAGGATTTTGACGGTTTTTCAGAAGATTCACTAAATGCTGAATTGACTAAAGCAAATTTAGCAACTGTAATTACTGATTTCTTAGCAGAGTTGACTAAACGAGTATTAGCTAAAAAGGAAGCTATTTTGATAACTTTAGGCGGTGAAACTTCCTATAAGTGTTGTAATGCTATTGGAGCTTATCAATTACAATTAATAGATGAAGTAGCTCCTGCAATTGCTCTTACTCTTGACCATAACGCTCAATGGATTGTGACTAAATCAGGAAATCTTGGAACTGCAAATACTTTAATTGATATTTTGAGATATTTTGAAACACATGGCGGATTGCAAGATGCCTAAGATTATTATTACAACAGGTGATCCAAATGGTATTGGTGCTGAAATTACTATAAAAGCATTGAATAAATTAGATTTGCCTCAAAATAGAATTGCTTTAATTTCTAATAAAAAAATTTTAGATTATTATGGAAAATTAGATAAGGATTATGAAATTATTTATGTTCCTTATGACTATGATATTTGTCCAGGTAAGATTACTAAAGAAGCAGGAGAATTTTCATTTCAATCTGTTAAATTAGCTTGTGAAATTGGAGCAGAAGCTATTGTGACAGCACCTGTTGCAAAGAATGCGCTTTATCTTGCAGGGCATAATTTTAATGGGCAGACAGAAATTTTGCAAAAATATTTAGCTCATGATAATCAATTAGCTGAAATGCTTTTTGTTGCAGGTAATTTTAGAGTGTTACTTTTAACTCGCCATGTTGCATTGAAAGATATTAATCTTACTAAAAATATGGTTGTTGAGAAAATCCTTAATTTAAAAGAGTTTTTTGTTAAGAATTTAAGAATTTCAGATCCAAAATTTGCACTCTGCGGATTTAATCCTCATGCTGGAGAAGATGGAATTTTAGGACGAGAAGAAATTGATATTTTAATTCCTGCAGTAAATGAATTAAGAGAGAAAGGTGTAAATATTACAAATCCTTTGCCTGCAGATACGTTATTTATTAAAGCGTTAAATTATGATTGTTGTATTGCAAATTATCATGACCAAGGTTTAATTCCGATTAAAACTGTTGCTGGAGATAAGACTGTTAATATGACAATAGGGCTGGATATAATAAGAACTTCTCCGGGACATGGAACTGCATTTGATATTGCAGGTAAAAATATTGCAGATGAAACTGGCATGATTGAAGCTATAAAAGCTGTTTTATAATGGAGATTTAAAATGAAAATTAATAATGTATTTAAAAATGTTTTGTATGGGTCTGTGTTAGCTATTGTTGGTTATTCTGCTTATGATAGTGTGAAAGAGGATATTAAAGCTGACAAAGATTTTATAAATAATTCTTCAAATGAAATAAGACAAAAGGATTTTAAAAGGTATAAAAGGATTATTGATAACATTAATTCTAAAAATGTTGTTGATAATTTTCAATTATGGAATAATGAATTAAAATCAATGCGAGATTCTTTGTATATTGATAGTATTGCTAAAACTAATTATGCAAAAGGTGCTCAAATGGTAAGAGATAGTATAAAAAATGCTGCTAAAACAATTAAGTAAGTTGTAATATTTATATTTGATTATAAACAAGACCTCTTATTTAAAGAGGTCTTGTTTAGTTTCTATTTTATAATCAAATTTAAGCAGTTTTTGTTTGTTGTTTATCGTTCCAGAAATCAACTAACATACTGCAGAAGAAGATACTTGAATAAGTACCGATTGTAATACCTAATATCATTGCAAGAACGAAGTCTTTTGTTGTTACACCGCCCCAGAAATATAAGGCTAATAATGTAATTAATGTTGTCAATGATGTATTTATACTTCTTGTTAAAGTTTGATTTACTGAAGCATCAACAATTTCTCCAAAAGACATTTTCTTTGAATAATATCTTAAGTTTTCTCTAATTCTGTCAAATACAACGATTGTATCGTGAACTGAGAACCCGATAACTGTTAATACTGCTGTAATAAATAAACCGTCAATTTGAACATTGTATAACAAGCCTAGTATTGAGAATATGCCACATACAAAGATAACGTCGTGCAATACACCTAAAATTGCTGCTAGAGCATAATCAAATCTAAATCTGAATGATAGGTATGCTACAATTCCTAAGAATGCTAAAGTTACTGCGATTAATGAGTTTTTGAATAATTCCTTACCCATTGTAGGTCCTACTGAACTTACAGAAATTAACTCAGGATTTGTGTATTCTGTTTTTAATTGTTCTGTAATTTTATCTTGATCGCCAGAATCTTTATCAATAAACTTAGTTCTAATTGAAATTATAGAATTAATGTTTGATTTAGTATTTTTTTGCTGATCGTTGTTAACGTTCAAAATTTGAATGTAAGGATTTTCAATCCCTGCTTTTTCTAATGTTTCACGAGTTTTTGCAACGTCGCTGTTGCCTAATTTTTGTTCAAGCCCGTATTGTAAAATAGTTCCGCCTGTATAATCAATCCCTACTTTCATAGGAGCATGATTTGAATAAGTTACAGATGAATAAATCATTGCGATAATCCCTGGAACTAACAAAATTGTAGTTAAAAGCATCCACCACCATCTGTATTTTACAACATGAACTAAATTTTTCTTTCCTGTATTTATCATTTTTTACCTTTTAATCCTTTCTGACGATTATAGTCAGTACTTTTTATATTTAATCTAAGATACCAAAACGAGCTTTTTCACGTTTTGTTTCTGTAGCTTCGTAGCTTTGTCCGATTTCATCTTTTCTTAATCCGAATAGTGCAGGATGTTTTAATTCTCCGGTACCGAAGATTAAGTGCATGAAGTTTTTAGTAACAGTGATTGCACTGAACATAGATACAATTACACCAAGTGCAAGAGTAAGGGCAAAGCCTTTAACAACACTTGTACCTAGAAGATAAAGAATTGTACAAGTGATAATTGTAGTCATGTTTGAATCGAAAATACTTGTGAATGCTCTGTCAAAACCTGAATTGATAGCAGTGAAAAGATTTCTTCCATCTCTTAATTCTTCTTTTGTTCTTTCAAAAATAAGGATATTAGCATCTACTGCCATCCCAATAGACAGGATAAAACCAGCAATACCTGCAAGTGTTAATGTTACAGGGATTGTTTTGAATAATGCAAACAAGATTAAACTGTAAATTATTAACGCAATGTCTGCGATTAGACCAGGTACGTGATAGAAAGCTATCATAAATATCATAACGGCAGAAAGCCCAATGATACCTGCTTTTTTAGATTTCGCAATACTATCTGCACCTAATGTAGGTCCTACTGTATTTTCTTCAACAATTTTTGCAGGAACTGGTAATGCACCTGCGTTTAATAAATTTACCATTCTTTCAGCTTCATCATAAGCAAATCCGCTGTCCCCGCCTGAAATTTGAGCTTTACCGCCGTAGATAGCTTCGTTTACACGAGGTGCTGATTGTAATTCTCCATCAAAGAAAATTGCCATTTGTTGACCAACTAATGCTTTAGTTAAGTCTGCGAATTTTTTAGAACCTTCAGCATTGAATTCTAATGATACAACCCATTGACCGGTTGAATCAGTACTTAATGTTGATTTTGCTAAATCTCTACCTGTTAAGCCTGTAGATACCCAAATAGGAGATCCGTCTGCAGCTTTTCCTTCTTTTTTAAATTCCAATTGAGCTGTTTCACCGATGAATGCTTTTGCTTCTTTTAAATCGGTTACGTTTGGAATTTCAATTAATAATCTTTTTTCTCCCACTTGTTGAACAACAGTTTCTGCAACACCAAGTTTGTTTACACGTTGTTCAATCGCGAATTGTAGTCTGCTCATAACATCAGGTGTTATTTTTGCAATAGAATCAGTTGTTTCAGCCTCAAGAATTAATCTTGAACCGCCAACCAAGTCCAGACCTAATTTTGTTGGTTTGATTACGATTAGAGCTATTGATACAATGATTACTCCAACGATAAACCAGAACATTAAAATTTTGTTTTTCACTTTTTTATCCTCTTAACTTTCTAGATATTTTTATTTTTAGTTGTAATTTTAAATTAATATTTTAATAAATATCAGAATTTTTTTATAGGCTAATCAGGCTAATCATTATTGATTTCATCAATTACCATAAATAAATCTGATTTTTCGATAGATGTAAGTTCTACTAACGGACGTCTTACATAATCTTCTATTAAACCTTTATGAGCTAATGCAGCTTTTACTGGTACAGGATTTGGAGCCATAAATAATTTTTTGAATATCGGATATAATTTTTTATGCATATTTACAGCTGCTAAAAATTCACCTGTTTTGTAATTTCTAATCATAGATTTTACTTCAGAACCGAAAATATGAGATGCAACAGAAACAACACCTCTTGCACCTAATGACATCATTGGAAGTGTCAAACTGTCATCTCCTGAGTAGATTGTAAAATCTTCAGGACAGCATAATTTTAATTCTGTAATCATATCCATATCAGGGAAACTTTGTTTGATAGCGACTATATTTTGATATTTTTCTGCTAATGTAGCTACAGTTTCCGGTAGCATATTAACCCCTGTTCTTCCAGGGATATTATAAATTATTATCGGTAAATCAACACTTTCTGCGATTGCGGAAAAATGTTCGATCATGCCTTTTTGAGAAGGTTTGTTATAATATGGTACAACTGAAAGAATTGCATCGACATCTTCTTTTTGTGCCCATTTAGCAGCCATGATTGCAGTATCTGTACAGTTAGATCCTGCATTCATAATTACTTTTGCCTTATTTGCAACAGCTCTTTTAATAGTGCTTAACAGCTCAAATTCTTCTTCATGAGTCAATGTTGGTCCTTCACCTGTTGTTCCTGCAACTAAAAGAGCATCACTGCCATGAGAAATTAAGTATTTTGCAAGTTCTTCAGCTTTATTGTAATCGATTTCTCTTTTTGAATTGAATGGAGTCACCATTGCGGTAATAACTTCACCTGCATCATATCTTAAAGCCATATAAAACCTCTTTCCCTTTTCAAGTCTATCCCTACGTATAGAAGAATTATAAAACAAAATATATAAAAATGTTTAAAATATTAAGTTATTATACTCTTTTTTTGTTCAATTTTATAATTTATGATAACATTTATATATATGGATTTAAGAAAACTATCGAGGAAACAAAAAGCATATATTGGAGCTTTCGCCGCAATTGTCGGTCTTTTGGCTTGGGCATTTATATCCGCTGGTGTAATTACTCACAACTTCAATCGTAGCCAATTGCAAACTGATCAGGACAGGCAGGAAGCTATGATTAACGGTATTATTCTTACCGAAACAAAAGATGAAAAAAAATATTGGGAGATTTATGGTGAAACCGGTAATTATGACAGCAAAAACGGTGTTGCCATGCTCAATAATGTTATCGGAAATTTTTATGATGAAAATAACGAAGTATCTATGAGTTTTGAATCTTCAAAAGGTACTTATAACGAAAAAAAAGAACAGATAATATTATATGAAGATACTTTTATTGTCTTAAAAGATTTAACAACCTTACGAGCTAATAAATTGGTATGGACAGGAAAAGATATTCCGATTGTGGCTGAAGGTAATGTAAGGATTACAAGAAAAAGTGATTTGTTGGCAACTGCAAAAAAAGTTGAAATAAGTCCTGATTATAATACATTTAAAATTATTGGAAATACGGTATCTAAAGTATACAGCGATAAGGAGATTAAGTGAAAAAAGTATTATTAACATTAGTTATAGCACTATTTGCTACTGGTTTGATTGTTCAGTCCTCTGATCTTATCATCGAATCAAAAACTCAAAGTTACAGTGAACAGGATAATAAACTGAAATTTGAGGGTGATGTAAAAGTATCAGTAGATGATATGCATGTTGTTGGAGATTCTGCTGATGTAAGTATGGATGAGAACCAAAAGTTAGATACTGCAACTTTTTATAATAAACCTTATGCATATGAGGTTAAAAAGAATAAAAAAAGAGAAGTAAAAGCAAATATTTTGAAAATGTCTTTGATTACAAAAGTTGTGAAAGCTCAAGGAGATACACAATCTACTGTATTTGACGGTAAGACTCCTATTGTTGTTATAAATGCTGATGAACAGGAATATGATACTAAAACAGGGATTATGACTGCGACTGGTGCTGTTACAATTAAGTATAAAGATTTGGATACTTTTTCAGATAAAGCAAAAGTTAAAACTGATAAAAATGGTGATTTGAAAGATATTGAACTTATCGGTAATGCTAGAATTAAGCAACAAAGTAATGATTCTTATGCTGATAGATTTTACTATAATGCTGGTACAAAAGTTTTGACAGCTACAGGTAATACAACATCTAAAGCTATAATGGATGATGGTGCTACTTTGGTATTGAAATCAAACAGACAGGAATATGCTCAAGATAAAAATATATTTAATGCATCAGGAAATGTTAGAGTTTGGTATCAAGACTATTATGCAGTAGGTCCTAAACTTACTTTGTATCCTAACAAAGAAGGAAAACCAAATGAAGCATATTTCACAGGGCGTTCAAGTATTACTCAAGGTGTAAGAACAATTTATGCAGATAAAATTAAGATGACAATGAAGCCGAAAAATTTCCATGCTGACGGAAATACAAGAACTGTTATAAAAAATATCGGTTCTGGTGATAATAGTGATAGTGATGGCGGTATAGGATTAGGATTATAAAAATGAGTGAAAAAGAAAAAGTTGATAAAGCAATAGAATTATACCAAAAAGGAGAATATCAAAAGGCTATAGATGCATTTAGTTCAGTATTAGAAACTTGTGCAGATAATGCAGAATTATATAATAATATTGCTCTTTGTTATGCAAATTTAAAAGATTATGAAAAAGCTGAAAAAAATTATTTGAAAGCTTTGGAATTAAATCCTAAATTACCTCAAGTATATATTAATTTATCTGATATATATTATCGTGATAGAGATATGGGTAAAGGAATTGAACTTGTTTCAAGAGGTATTCATGAAATTCCTGATAATCTTGTATTGCGTCATTATTTAGCTAGATTTTATATGGAAGATGCAAGACTAGATTTAGCTATTGATGAATTAGAAAATATATTAGAAAAACAGCCTGATAATTTTGATGTTTATTATGATTTAGGCAGAGTGCATTTTGAATTAGGAAATTACGTTAGCGCAATAGAAAATTTTGAAAATGTTCTTGAATATAAAAATGAAAATCCTTGGATATATTACTATTTAGGAGAGGCTTATGAAGCTAATGACGAAATAGATAAGGCTCTTTCTAATTTTCTAAAAGCAATTGCTCATAATGACTCATTCTCACCTGCATATAAAAAAGTTGGAATTTTATTCTTTGCTCGTGGGGATTATGATGATGCTATTGAGTATTTTGAAGATTATATTAATCTTGATATTCCAAAAGAGGAAGTTGATAAAATTAAAGAATTAATCGGCAGAATTAAGAAAAAACAAAATGACGAAAAGTAAGTATTGGATAGCTTTTTCATCAATAGAAGAAATTGACAGCTCTTTTATTCAAAGGCTGTACAATTACTTTGGCGATATTGAGGAAGCTTTTAATGCAAATAAATTGTCTGATATCGACGGTCTGAGTGTAAAAAAGGCTGAAAAATTTTTACGACTTAGAGATAAGATAGATGTTGATAAAACATTTGAAGAAGTTGTAAATCGTGGGATTAAGTATTTGACATTTGATGATGACAATTATCCTCAAATGTTGAGGAATATTGAAAATCCTCCATCTGTTTTGTATTACAAAGGAGATTTATTTTCTTGTAATTTGAATAAAACTTTGGCTGTTGTAGGTTCCAGAAAAGCAACATCTTACGCAAAAGAAGCATTAAGACAGATTATTGGTGAGTTTCAAAATACTGATATTTGTATTGTGTCAGGTTTGGCATCAGGAATTGATACGACAGCTCATCTTGCAGCTTTAGATAATGGATTAAAGACAATAGGAGTAATCGCAAGCGGTTTTGATTTTACTTATCCTGCAGCGAATAAAGATTTGTATAAACGTATTGAAAATGGTTGCGGTGCAGTTGTTACTGAATATTATCCTACATTTGAACCGTTAAAATTCAGATTCCCTCAAAGAAATAGAATTGTGTCAGGATTATCTTATGGTACGCTTGTAGCTGAGGCATCATTAAAAAGTGGAGCTTTGATTACTTCTAATTTAACATTGGAACAAGGCAGAGAATTGATGTGTATTCCAGGATTGATTACAAATCCTAATACTCAAGGGATTTATAAGTTATTGAAAAACGGTGCAACATTAGTTACTTGTGCAGATGATATTTTAGAGGCATTAGACTGGGAAATTAAAATAGAACAGAAAAGTTTATTTGATTTGCCAGAATTAAGCGAAGATGAAAAATTAATATATGAAGCTCTTGAAATAGAAGAAAAATGTGTTGATGAAATTCAATCATATACTAAATTAAGTATAGATAATTTGTTGATGTACTTGACAATGATGGAGCTTAAAGGGATAATTAAACAAGTCGACGGGGACAGATATAAGAGAGTGAATCCTGTTAATTGCTCATAATTTTTATGGGTATTTTATGTATAGGTGGTATAAATAATGGCAGCAAAAGCGACTGAAAATAAAAAAGAAAAATCATTAGTAATAGTAGAGTCTCCTGCTAAATCAAAGACAATAAGAAAGATTTTGGGAGATAGTTATCAGATAGAAGCAAGTTTTGGGCATGTAAGAAATTTACCAGAAAAAGATCCTTCTACTGAGAATTTAGGGTTTGATATAAAAAATCATTTTGAACCAAAGTTTGAAGTTATTCCTGGAAAACAGGCAGTTGTTAAAAAGTTAAATGATCTGGCTAAAAAAGTTGATAAAGTTTATCTTGCATCCGACCCTGACCGTGAGGGAGAAGCTATTGCATGGCATGTAAGACAAATTTTAAAAGTGCCTGATGATAAAATTCTACGTATTGTATTTAATGAAATTACTCCAAAAGCGGTAAAACATTCTGTTGAAAATCCTCGCGGGATTGATATGGATATGGTAAAAGCTCAGCAGACAAGACAAATTTTGGATAAGCTTGTAGGTTATAAGTTAAGTCCTGTTTTGTGGAAGCAGATTGGGAACAGAAAATTATCAGCAGGTAGAGTGCAATCAGTTGCTTTGCGTATGATTTGCGAAAGAGAAGAAGAAATAGAAGCATTTGTTCCTCAGGAATATTGGTCTATTCATACAATATTGGATAAAGATGGAAAATCTTTTGAAGCAGAACTTTCTAAAATTAAAGGAAAAGCTGTTGATAAAAATATTAAAAATAAAGATGAAGCTCAAAAAATTGTAGATTTCTTGAAAGATTATCCTTCAGAATTGGATATTACAAAGGTAACAAAAAAATCTACTAAAAGAAAACCTACAGCTCCTTTTATAACCTCTACAATGCAGCGTGCAGCAAGTTCAAAACTAGGTTTTGGAGTTCAAAAGACAATGCAGGTTGCTCAAAAGTTATATGAAGGTATAGAAATTGATGGAACTCCTGTCGGTTTGATTACTTATATGAGAACTGATAGTGTAAGGGTATCAGATGATGCTCAAAGCATGGCTAAAGATTTTATTGTTGCTAATTATGGTGATAAATATTATCCTGAAAAACCAAATATTTACGTAAAAGGTAAACAAAATGTTCAGGACGCTCACGAAGCTATCAGACCATCTTATCCTGAAAGAACTCCTGAAAGTATAAAAAAATACTTGGATAATGATCAGTATAAATTGTATAAATTGATTTGGGAAAAATTCATGTCATCTCAAATGACTCCTGCAGACGTTGCTAATAAAACGGTTGAAATTACAGCAGGTGATTATACATTAAAAGCCGGTACAAGTAAGGTGACTTTCGACGGCTTTTTAAAAGTTTATAATGATGCAGATGAAGACGAACAGGAAGCTGATGCAAAAATTCCTGATTTGAATGAAGGGGATAAAGTTAAATGTGTTAAAGTTGATCCAAAACAGCATTTTACTCAACCTCCTCCAAGATACAATGAAGCATCTCTTGTAAAAGCATTGGAAGAATACGGAATTGGTCGTCCGTCTACTTATGCGACAATTATTACAGTTATTCAAACTCGTAAATATGTAGAAAAGAAAGACAAAGCTTTACATCCGACACTTTTAGGTAGAACTGTTTCTAAACAATTAGTAGCGCAATTCGCTGATATTATGGATTATAAGTTCACTGCTGGCATGGAAACTAAATTAGACCAAATCGCAGAGAAAAAAGCTGTTTGGAATGATGTTTTGGAAAATTTCTATGAACCGTTTATCAAAGAAGTAAATAAAGCACTACAGACTGGTGAACGTGTAAAAATTGAAAGTAAAATTAAATGCCCAAATTGCGGGAAACCTATGGTGTTGAGAATTGGTAAAAATGGTTCTCAATTCTTGGGTTGTTCAGGATTTCCTGATTGCAAAACAATGATGTCTTTGAATGCATTATCAGAAGAAAGTTTGAATGAACAATCTAATGAACCTGAAGTTTGTGAAGAAAAATGTGAAAAATGCGGTTCAGATATGATATTCAAGACCGGTCCGTATGGAAAATATATGGAATGCACGAATGAAAATTGCAAACATAGAAAACCGTATAGAAAATCAACAGGTGTAGCTTGTCCTAAATGCGGAAAAGGCACAATTGTAGAACGGAAATCTAAACGTGGAACTATATTTTATGGCTGTGACAAATATCCGGAATGTGACTTTACTTTATGGAATGAACCTACTGGAGAGACTTGTCCAGAATGTGGTTCGCTTCTTGTTAAAAAGGTATTAAAAAAAGGTAATGTTATTGCATGTTCTAGCTTGAAGTGTCATTATAAAAAAGAATTAAATGAAGATTCTGACAATCAAAGTGAATAATATTAAATTTTGAGAGGGTAAAAAATGAATCCTGAATTGTATGAGAGATATCTTGCTAAGAAAGCTAAAAAGTTAGGAATAACAGTAGAAGAATTGAAAGCTCAAGGGACATCTTCCCCTGTATCTGAATCATCTGTGACTTCTTCAAATACAGAACAAACGATATCTCAAGAATCTCAACAACCGGCACAGGTAGAACCTCAATATGTTCAACGCACGATTCAAGATCAATTGGCATCGCAAGAAAATACAATTCCTCAACAGCAGCCATATATGGGAATGCAGCCGGAAACTGTAAAAACAGAAGTTCCTTCTTATGTTTTTGGACCTTCAAAAATTCAGGAAGCTCCAAAATATAATAGTAGTCCTATAAATCAAAATGTATCCAGACCAGAAATAAAGGATAACAGAGAAAATAAATTTGGTCTTATCGGTTATCCTCTAGGGCATTCTTTGTCTAAAGTAATTCATGAAGCTGGTTTTAAAAGTTTAGGAATAAATGCGACATATGATATTTTGGAAACACCTCCAGATAATCTCGTAGATAGAATTAAATGGTTAAAAGGTAATGGTTATAAAGGTTTTAATGTTACTATTCCATTAAAATTACCTATTTCATTGTTTGTTAATGAAGTTGATAATTATGCAGATTTGGCTCGAGCAGTAAATACTGTCTATGTTGAAGCTGATAAATCATTAAAGGCTTACAATACAGATGTTATAGGCTTTAGAAGAGCTATTCCTAAAGATATTGATTTGAGAGGTAAAAAAGTTGCCATTTTAGGTACAGGCGGAGCTGCTCATGCTGCTTGTATTGCTTTAACTGAATGCGGAGTTCAAGAAATAGCATTTTTTACTAGAAATATTCCAAATTCAATTGATTTGATGAACTATGTGAGAAGAAAATTCCCTGCAATTAATTTTAATGTTTATCAGATTGAAAATATTAGAAATTTAGGTGAATATTCAATGCTTGTGAATACAACACCTATAGGAATGTTGGGTAAGGCTGGTGATATGATGCCTGTAGAAACTTATGCATTAGAATCTCTGAATCGTGATGCTGTTGTATATGATGTTATTTATAATCCGAAAAAAACAGTATTGATAAGAGCTGCAGAAAAATTAAATTTAAGAACTATTACAGGACTTGATATGTTTATTTATCAAGCTGTTGCAGCTCAGGAAATATGGTTTGGTAATACACCAGATTTCAAGGATATGAAAATTGCAGCGTTAGAAGCTCTATAAGTCTAAAAATAAAAAAATATTATATAATAAATAATGATAATATTAAGAAAGGAGCAGAGTATGAAAAGATTTAGGAATGTCGGGGGGGGGGCAATTTAGAGCTCTCTAGACAAGCTTTTAGGGATTGTAATATTCCTTCAATATGTTATAATAGTGATATGTTACATCACTGGAAAAATAAAAAAGGTTTTACATTAGCAGAAGTTTTAATTACTTTAGGAATTATAGGCGTTGTTGTTGCTATGACAATGCCTGTTTTGATATCTAAGTATAGAGAACGAGTTTTTCTTACTCAATTAAAAAAGATGGTTTCAATGGTTGAAAAAATGTTAGAAAGAATTAGTTTTGAAACAGGTTCAATTGCTGATACTTTTAATAATTGTTATGAGTTGAATGTATCTTCAAAAGCGATGTGCTTTAATAATATATTATTCGAATATGGTGATATTGATAAGGATTCAGTGACAACGCAATATGTTCATCCAGCTCATTATCCTTTATATTTTAAAGATGGTAGTAGTTTAGATATGAGTACAGTTAATGCGACTGCTACATATACTGTATTTACATTTGATGTTAACGGAGCTAAAGGTCCCAATAAAGGCGGTTTGGATCAGTTCGTTGTTCATTATTATCCAATAACAACAAATTGTATGACTTCATATTGTTCATTAATGTCTCGTATGGTTTTTTCTGAGAATCAAAGAAATTCAATTATTGCTAGTTGTAAAAATAATAATTCTGTAAGTTGCATGCAATTAATTTATAATAATGGATTTGAAAAACCTAAAGATTACCCATTAAGATTTTAATTTATTCATATCTTAATGCATCAATAGGATTTAATAGGGAAGCTTTATAAGCTGGGTAATAGCCGAATAAAACTCCTATTGCCCCTGAAAATCCTAAAGATAGTACTATTGAAAATAAGGAAATTGATACGCTCATAACGCCTGATATTTGAACGAGTTCAGCTCCTAAAATTCCAACCGCAACGCCTATCAATCCACCTATTATTGAAAGTAGAAAAGATTCTATAAGAAATTGGACTCTTATATCAGATGGTTTTGCACCTATTGCCATTCTAATACCTATTTCTTTAGTTCTTTCGGTTACTGATACAAGCATAATATTCATAATCCCGATCCCGCCAACGAGCAATGATACAGATGCAATTGATGCTAAAAGAATTGCAAATGTCTGAACTGTTGATTTCATTTTTTCTTGAAATTCAGCAGAATTTCTTATTTCAAAATCGTTTTCTTGATTTTTTCCAATTCTGTGTCTTGCAACCAATAATTCTTCTATATCTTGCTCTGCTAATGAAACGTCATCTGGGTCAGAGCCTTTTACGACAATCATTGATACAGTTCCTGGAAATGTTGTTCCAAAAACTTTTTTCTGGGCTGTTGTGATTGGTATAAATATTAAGTCATCTTGATCCATTGGTCCCATACTGCCTTTAGATTTAAGAGTTCCAATTACTTTAAAGGGAATTCCTCCGACTCTCATAATTCTATCTCTTGGATCAAGATCGCCAAAAAGTTCTGATGCGACAGTTGCTCCAATTACAGCGACTTTTGCTGAATTTTTTATATCTTCAGGTGTAAAACCTCTACCCATGTCGATTTCGTAATTTTTTATATAAAAATATTCAGGATTAATGCCATAGACTGTAGATGCCCAGTTTTGATTCCCGTAAGTTAGCTGTTTTGATTCTGTGCTTACTGATGATACGGCAGAAATTCCTCTTGCATTTTTTTTGATAGCTTCTGCGTCTTTGATTGTAAGTGTTGGTCTTGTGCCCATTCCCATTCTAACACCACCTGTTTTGGCAGATGCTGAACGGATTGTGAGTAGGTTACTGCCCATTGATTCCATATCTTTTTGGACTTTTTCTCTTGCTCCTGTACCTACTGCAAGCATTATGATTACAGCACTTACACCTATGATAATGCCAAGACTTGTAAGCATTGAACGCATTTTGTTTATTTTTAGCGATACTACCGCCATTTTTAATGTTGATTTGAAATCTATCATTTTTGTCCTTTTTAATATGGAATTGTTGTGTTTGTATTTATTTTATCAGAAATAATATTGCCGTCTTTGAATTTAACAACACGTTTGCAGTATTGTGCGATATCAGGCTCGTGGGTTACAAGTACGATTGTTTTACCCATTTCTTTATTAAGATTTACGAAAAATTCCATAACCTCAATACTTGTTTTGGTATCTAAGTTTCCTGTCGGTTCATCTGCAAGAATTAGTGGAGGGTCGTTGACTATTGCTCTAGCTATTGCAACTCTTTGTTGTTGACCACCTGACATTTGGTTTGGCATATGGTCTTCTCTTTGTTCAAGACCTACAATTTTTAGTGCTTTTTTAGCTCTTACAATTCGTTCTTCTTCCGGAATTCCTTTGTATATCATTGGGAGTTCGACATTTTCAAGAGCTGTTGTTCTTGAAATTAAGTTAAAACCTTGAAATACGAAGCCCATTTTTTCATTTCGTATCATTGCAAGATTATCAGTGTCTAATGAGAGCATATCAATCCCATCAAGGTAATAGCTTCCTGAATTTGGTTTATCAAGCGTTCCTAACATATTCATGAATGTTGATTTGCCAGAACCTGAAGCACCCATAATTGCTACAAATTCACCTTGTTCAATTGATAATGAGACATCATTCAATGCATTGAAGCTGTCTTCTCCTGTTTGATATGTTTTTATTGCGTTTTTTATTTCTATTAAACTCATTTTTTATAACCTTGGAACGGGATTTCTTCTATTATTTTGTTTAGATTTTTTACTTTTTATTGAAATAATTACATCTGTTCCTTCTTGAATTTTATCTGAAATTATTTCTGTAGAAGAATCATTATACGCTCCTGTTTCTATTTCAACTCTTTTTGGTTTGCCTTTTTCAAGAATCCATATTCCTTGATTTTTATATTTAGGACCGTTGATGTCTGGAGTGAATTTTAAAGCCATATTAGGAACACATAATACATTTTCACTCTTATCTGTAATAATTGATACGTTTGCAGTCATTCCAGGTTTTAATTTTAAATCTTCATTATTTACGTCAACGATTACTGTGTATGTAACAACATTTGATTCTGTTGTTGGGGATAATCTTACTTGAGTTACTTTTCCTGTAAAGGTGCTATCAGGATAGCCATCTAGCGTATAGGTTACATCTTGACCTTCTTCTACTCGACCGATGTCTGCTTCTGAGACACTTACCTCAATTTGCATTTTTGTCAAATCCTGAGCAATTGTGAATAATTCAGGAGCTTGGAAACTTGCGGCAACAGGAGAACCTAAGTCTATTTCTCTTGATATTACAGTGCCGTCTACCGGTGCAATAATCTTTGTATAACCTAAGTTTGTCAAAGCTGTTTTTAATGTCGCTTGATATTGACTTATTTGAGCTTTTGCTGCGTTAATTTGTGCTAAATCTGATTGGTATGTACTCAATTTCTCATCTAATTCACTTTTTGCAACGAAATTTTTTGAATAAAGATTTTTGTATCTGACATATTGTTTTTGGTCATAATTTGCAATAGCTTGAAGTTTTGCTAAATTAGCTCTTGCGTTATTAATTTGAGCTTGATTTTGTTGTACAGTTGCTTCAAAGTTTGCGGGGTCGATTTGGGCAAGGATTTGTCCTTTTTTTACTACATCATTATAGTCTACATAAATTTCTTTTATAAGCCCTGATACAGTAGAACCTACACTTACTGTATTTACAGGGTTAATTGTCCCTGATGCTTCTACTACTTCTGTTATAGTACAGCGTTCTATCGCTTTAGTTTTGTATTTTACTTGTTTAGCCCCAGAAAAACCTATTCCGCCTATTATTATCAGTGCAATTATTGCTGCTGATGAATATATGTATTTCTTTTGAATATTTTTTAAATTACTCAGGTTTAGCATTATTTATCCTCTATTGATGTTGTTACTTCTTGTGGTAAAGCGATTGCTCTTTCTAAGTTAGCTCTAGCTACGTTATAATTATATACGGTTTGAACATATGATACTTGTGCGTTATTGTAATTTACTTTTGCATCTTGCAATTCAATATAATCTCCAAGTCCTACTGCATATCTTCCATCTGCTAGTTCAAAGTTTTCTAATGTTTGTTTTACTTTTACGGCAAGCAGTGGTATTTGTTTTTCCAATTGCATCATATTTATGTATAAGTTTTGTACTTCAAAATAGATGTCTTGTTTAGCTTGATCTATTTCATTCTCTGCTAATTGTACTTGAATTTTTGCATTATCAATTTTATGTTTTTGACCTTTTATATTTACATTGCTTGATAAGTTAATTCCAACATTGAAAGAATTTGTATTGTATTGATCTCTATATCCGTAACCTGCTGTTGCTGAAATTTCTGGTAGGTATTCTCGTTTTGTGTATTTTAATGATTCTTGCATTGCTTTTAGTGTTGCATCATATGCTTTTAGGTCCGGTCTGTTTTTGTATGCAAGATTTACAGATTCTTCGAATGTATATGGAAATGGTTTAAATTTGTAGTTATCCAAGACATTAATTTTTTCAACTTGTGAAGTTAAAAAAGCGTTATTAACGTCTTTAGGAGGTTTACTCAAATCTTTTTTTTCATCAATTTTTTCTAAGTTTACAGGGGCATAATTGTTTTGAAAATTAAAAGTTTCTGTATTTTCAATCTCATATTCAGGGGCGAATGCAATATACATTGAATTATTTAATTGCACAAGAGCATTTTTATATGCTTTTTCTGATTCTACTAATGTAACTTTAGAGTCACTCAAGTATACTTCTGCATTGACAAGATCAATTTTTGATTTTATACCTTCTTCAAAATAGGCTTTTGTTCTTTGGTAGTTTCTTTCATTAATTTGAACATTTGCTCTATTTACATCAAGGGTTGCTTTGGCTGCAAGCACTCCATAGTAATTCGTTTTTACGCCAAATATAGTCTCGAGTACCATGTCTTCAAATTCATATAATGCCGCAACTCTATCAAAATTGTACATTTTTATATTTGCGTTAGTTTTTCCAAAATTCCATATTAATTGGTTAATATTAGCTTCTGCTGAATAAATATTTGTATTTGTAGATCTTCTATTATTGTTATTGTCTGTAATGTTATATCCTGTTCCGATTCCTAATGTCGGGAAGTATTCTGATTTAGCAATACCTAAATTCCCTTTTGCAATTCCGTAATTATAACGTGCTTTTTTTATTTTAGGGCTGTTTTGAAGTGCAATTGTAATGCAGTCTTTAATATTTAAAATAGCATTTTTTTCTACACTCATTTGTTCTATTGCAAATGCTGCTGATATTGTATAAAATAAACAAATTGTAAGGGCTATTGCCTTTATATGTATTTTCAATATAGAATACCTCTTTACAATATAGTAACGATTAAACCATGTTTTTTGTTCATTTTAATCATTTATGAATATGAAATATGAAGCAATTTTTTTTGTAAAAAATACTTATATATAATATAGGGTTTAAATTTTATTTGGGGAAAATAATGAATATTTCAAAATTAGGAAAATCTTGTGCAAATTTTTTATTTAGTGGAATAAAAAAGACTAATGTAGCCAAAACATTACCGCAAAAAGCACCAGTAAAAAAAGTTGCAGATAAAGATTTATTTTGCCATCAGTATTGGGCTGATGCGAGAGCCGAAAGGGTTATTAGGCAATCTAATAGAGAAAGTGTTTCATTGCATGGTGAATTGCATGGAATTAATCATCATTTTATATTAAGTCCTTATCCTGAGCATATGAATATGAAGTTTATGAACACAGGTCTTACTCCAAGAGAAATGATAAGTTTAGCTGATACTGAATTTAAAACATTAAAACCTCTGGAACAAAATCTTAATGTATATAGATGTGTTGGTGAAAAGCCTGATTTCTTTTCAGAGTATCCTCTTTATTTGAAACGATTAGGTGTCAAAAAAGGTGATATTATTGATATGAAAGAATATGCTTATGCAACCTCTGATATTTCTTATGCCAAAGTTTATATGCCGAATAATAGAGGTGTTTTATATGAGATAGAAATCCCAAAAGGTTCAAAGGTTTCAAGAACTGGCATAATTGGAAAACAAGATGAAATAGTTTTTCCAAGAAGTTCAAAATTTGAATGTACAGATGTAAAACATATCAAAGATGGAGATACTGATTGTTTGCATGTTAAGTTGAAATATATTGTGCCTGAAGATGTTTTTAATACAATTGGTTAATTGTCTTTGAGTGTCCAAAAATCTTTTTGCAACATTACAAGGAATGGTATTAATTCCAAACGTCCAACTAACATATTAAAAATCATTATGGCTTTTGATGAAGAATGAAGTCCGTCAAAATTTGCCATAGGGCCTATTTGTTTTGGAAATCCAGGGCCAATATTTCCAAGTCCTGTTATACTGCAGCTTAGTCCAACAGTACTGTTATGTTCAATAATTGATATTATTATTGAAGTTATTCCAAAGATTAAAAAGTAATAGAATACATATACGATAATTTGTCTTGCAACTTCTGGGGCAACAGTTTTATTATCAACTTTTATATTTACAATCGCATTTGGGTGTAATATTCTTAAAAGTTCACTTTTCATTGATTTATATACGATTAACCATCTCACCATTTTTATTCCGCCACCTGCAGATCCTGCGCAGGAGCCCATAAACATTACTATAAATAAAAGTATTTTAGATGTGTAATCCCAGTTTATAAAATCAGTACTAGCACTACCTGTTGATGTTGTAATACTTATTACTTGGTATAGTGCGTGCATAAAACTATCAGATAAATTTAGATGCGTATTGAGCACTAATGAAATAGTAATAAGTATTGCCATTATTATTACTAAAGAAAAATATAATTTGAATTCTTCATTTTTGAAAAGAATTAATGGATTTTTTTGTGTAATAGCTCTATATTGAATGTTAAAGCTGGCACCTGAAATAAACATAAATATCAAAGTTACCCAAATCAGGTAATTTGAATGATATCCCATAAGACTTTCAGGATTTGGAGAGAATCCACCTGCAGCAAGAGTTGATAGTGAGTTACAAACTGAATCAAATCCTGACATTCCGCCTGCCATTAATAATATTATTTGGATTATTGTAAATCCTGCATAAATTTTCCAGAGTGCAGATGCGGTATTTCTTATTCTCGGAGTGAATTTGTCTTCAGTAGGTCCAGGAGCTTCTGCAAAGAACATTTGTCTTCCTGCAACTGCAAATTGTGGTAAAATTGCAACGAATAAGACAATTATTCCCAAGCCTCCTAACCATTGAGTTAGTGAACGCCAAAAGAAAAATGCGTGAGAATAATTGAAATGAGTTAATATAGTTGCTCCTGTAGTTGTAATACCTGATACCGATTCAAAAAGCGCATCAAGTGGTGATAGTCCGTAAAAAAGATATGGAATTCCTGAAATAATCCCGAATATTACCCAAGATACAGCAACTACAAATAGAGCTTCAGCTTTTTTTATGTCATTCAAATTTTCTAATGTTTTTGAATTAGGAACAGCATTTCTTACGATTACTCCTATGAAAAATGATATTGCACCAGCTGTAAAAAATGGTAAAATAGAATTAAATTCGTGATAATACAATGCAGCAATAATTGGAGTTAATATCACAAGACTTATATATATCATTGTAAGACCAATAGCATTTGCCAGATAATTTAATCTCATATTACTTTACCTTAAAAAATTCTTTTATCTCCGGAGCATTTTCTGCTGTTGTAAATATAATCAATATATCATTAGTGTTAATTACTGTGTCACCTTTTGGGATAATGATGTTATTTTTTCTGATAACTACACCAATAATAGCATTGGCAGGGAATTTTAATTCCATAATTTTCTTACCGTCAAAATCTGGATCAAGATTAATCTCAAGAACTTCTCCCTGCCCTTGTTCTACTGTTGCAAGGATATCTACATCATTTTCCTGTAAATCGTTTCTCACTTCATTAATCGCAGATGTTTTTGGAGATACTGCAATATCAATACCTACTTTTTCAAATAGTGGGATATTTAAAACTTTTGCAACCCTTGTAATTACTCTTTTTACACCAAGTTGTTTTGCTAATAGTGAGCATAAAAGATTTCTCTCATCGTTATTGGTAACGCTTATTACAACGTCTGCTCCACCTATTTCTTCTTCATCTAAAAGTTTTAAATTAGTGCCATCTCCGTTAATCACAAGTGTATTAGATAATTCTTCTGCCAGTACTTGGCATCTGTCATAATCTTTTTCAATTATTTTAATTTTAATTTTTAGTTTTTCAAGAGTTTTAGCAAGCATCATTCCAACATTCCCGCCACCAATAATTGCGACAGATTTTACAATTTCTTTTTCGTGGAAAAATGTACCTGCTAAAATATCAAGGGAATGAGATGTCCCCATAAAAATTAATTTATCATCTTCTTGAATTTCTGTATCCCCATTTGGGATAAATAATTCACCGTTTCTTGTCAAACCAACCATTAGTGTATTTTGTGTAAAACCACAATCTTTTACTTTTTTACCTATAATAGGTAAATATGGTTGTACTTTGTATTCTAAAAGTCTAGCTCTTCCATCTGCAAAATTTTCTACATCTAATGCGTGAGCGACAGTTACTATTCTAAAAATTTCTTGAGTTAATAATTCTTCCGGCCAAATTATGTAATCAATGAAGAAGTCACAGAAATTTTCACTATTTTTTTCAAAGTTAAGAGTTTTTTTGTATTCTTCTCTACTTACAAAACAAATTGTTCTGACACCGCCGAATTTTTTTGCAGAAAGGCAAGCTACAATATTTGCTTCGTCAACAGCTGTGCAAGCTATAAATATATCTGCATTTTTTATATCTGCATTTTTTAAAACATCAATGTTAGAAGCATTTCCCTGAATAAAGCTGATATCCAACTTGTTAAATTCATCAGTTCTATTTTCTTCTTTATCAATTATTGTAATATCGTGGTCTTCAAAAAATTCAGTTGCTAAAAGGCAGCCAATTTCTGTTGCACCATAAATTATTATTTTCATAACATTCGAATTATATATTAAGTAAACATTTTTTACAAGTATTGATACAATTGGTCAAAATTTTTTATTTAGATTCTTTATAGTGTACATGTTATGTCGAATTCCTAACGTAGATTATGAAAAATGCTATCCTACCAGATTAAAGAAAATTTTTAGAGCAGATCTAAATTACCGTAATTATAATAGTTTTGTCCCGAATATGGAAAATGCAATTGTTGGAAATATTCCTATAGAAATAATTGATTTGTTTCCAGCCTCTAATAAGGGTACTAAAATAAAGGCTTTTCAAAATGCTCTTGCTAATATTACAATACATTTGAGAAAAACATATAAAAATGCAAAAGAACAAAATTTTATTTTAAATGATTTTAAAGATTTGCAAGAAGATTTACCGGATTTTGAAGCATCAATATCAGAATTTGCTGCAAAGTTATTTAAAAATATTTTGCCTGATGGCTATAGACCTAAATTAAATTATGTCGCCAGAGGTGCTTGGGGAAATGTTTTTCAATTATCTATTAGAGATGCTAATGGTAAAAAAATTATGCATGATAAAGCTTTAAAGGTTTATCATAATCTTAGTACTCCTAATATGTGGTATTTGGAGCATATTCAAAATAACTGTGCAGAAGCTAATTTTTGGACATATTTGAAATTTGCAGTTGGGCATAAATTAGATAAAACTCAATTTACTAAGCATTATATATCAGATCTGAAAAGTGGTTATGCTTTAACTGAATTTATTGATAAAGATATTACAAGAACATCTTCTCCTATTGATTTAACGAATCTTTTTCGGATATTTTATATTGATGTATCAAATGAATTAATTAATGATAAATTGTATGATGTTGGAGGTTTCGTAAAACAACCAGATTTTATAGATGATAAGGTTGTTTTAAGATACTTTAAAAAACTCTGGTTCAGAAATTCTGAAAAAGAGCTTAATAAAGTAATACAAAATTATGAAACGAAAATTGCAAATCCCAAAACTCCGCACAGAGTTAAGATTAAAAAAGCTTTAGAGTTATTTAAACATAAAAAGGATATAAATAATAACGTAGTTTAATAATTGTAAAGCTAGAACTGCAATAATCGGAGAAAAATCCAAACCTCCTACAGGAGGAATAATTCTTCGGAATAGGTTTAGGTATAAATCAGTTACATCTTTTATAGCTTCAAATGGTTGCTTATACCAATCAATACTAGGGATAAAGCTTAAAAGACATCTGACAAGAATTAACCAAAAATAAATTTGGAAAAAGCTGTTTACTACAAAAATTAAATTATTAATCATAATTCACCTAACTTTATAATTGAGAACTTTGTTTAGTGTTAGCACAAGTACAATTTTCTCTTGATGTTGGAATATTTTCAATCATCTTGAAGAGTAAATTTTTAAGATTTGCTACATTAGAATTAAATACTTCAATTACTTCGTGGTGAGAAACTGGAGGTACATCTCCTACCAGACCTGCGTCATAGTCAGTGATTAATGAGATATTTAATGGGCACATATCCATTTCTTTAACTAGATATGCTTCTGGAAATGCTGTCATATTAATTACTTCCCAACCTTGGTTAGTAAAGAATTTTGATTCAGCTTTTGTAGAAAATCTAGGACCGTTAATAACTACTACTGTTCCTTGTTCGTGAATTGTAATGCCTAAGTCTTTTCCTGTTTTAATAGCTAGTTGTCTTAATTCAGGACAATATGTTTCAGCTGCTGATGGGTGAGTGACAATTGGTCCTTCAAAGAAAGTTGTTTTTCTTCCATCTGTCCAATCTACAAATTGGTCACAAATTACAAAATCACCGGGTTTTACGTGTTTTTGTAAACTTCCTGCTGCACAAGGAGATATTACTCTTTCACAACCAACTGATTTCATAGCCCAAACATTAGCTCTATAATTTATTAAATGAGGTAAAATTGTATGGTTTCTACCGTGTCTAGGCATAAAAGCAACTTTATGTTCTCCAACAGTTCCTATAAATAAACTGTCACTAGGCATTCCATATGGGGTTTCAACTCTTACTTCTTCAATGTTGTCTAAGAATTTGTAAAATCCTGAACCACCAAAAACACCTATGTCTGCTAATTTTTTCTTTTCCATAAATTTTTCCTCTCATTTATTATTTATACTATTCAAATTCTATCATAAAAAATAAAAAAATACTCTAAAAATTCTAAAAAAATACTAACTTAACAATTGTTATTAAAACACTTAAAAACCTGTAATAGTAAGTAGTTTAAGTGTTTTGGTTTCTGCCAGATTTGGTTTGGGACTTGAAATTTTATTTTTTTGTAATATATTGTTTATATAATCATTCTTAAAAGTTTTTGATTTTGTTGAAGAAACGAATCGTTAGGGAATTTTTAAGGATTTCAATTTACAACATAGAGGATTACATTTTGAAAAAATTGTTACTGTTAACTTTTACACTAACGTGTATGTTACTTAGCCATGTTCAATGTCAAGCAGCAGACGTTAATTCAGTAAAAGCCACAATAGTAAAACATGCTATTGAAATGGGTGTAGATCCTGCAATTGCATTAAGTATTGCTCGTGCAGAGTCAGGATTTCGCCACGAAGCGAGAAGTTCGCACGGTGCGGTTGGGGTATTTCAATTAATGCCTTCTACTGCAAGAAGAATGGGATATAATCCATATTCTTTAAATGACAATATTAAAGCTGGAATTACATATTATAAGAAAATGTATAATATGTTTGGTTCTGTAGAATTAGCTTTAGCTGCATATAATGCAGGTCCAGGGAATGTAAAAAAATATAATGCAGTTCCTCCTTATAGTGAAACAAGACGTTTTGTAAGTAAAATTATGACAGATGTAAACAAGCAAAAAGCAAATCCAGATCCAGCTGTCGTAAAAGCAAAACAAGGTATTTATACTGCACAAAAACCAAAAGCAGTTTATACAAAACCTGTAACGTCTAAAGCATCAGTACATAAGCCTGTAGCAAATACTGTTGATGTTAAAAATTTACAAGTTGAAGTTTTACAGGAAAAACCAATTGAGTTAAAGTTAGAAACTCTTACTGTTGCTATATAGTGTAGTAATTGGGGAAAATTTTTATCAAAAAAAAGAATCGAGTAAAATCGGTTCTTTTTTTGTAAATATTTCTTAATAATTCATCCATATCTGTTAAAGAAACATATAAAATCTGCCGTATAACTATTCAGAAAGGAATAATGTATCGATATGGGAATGGCAGCAGGACAAGCGAGATTATTGAGCATTACGGCAAGATTGACCGATAATGAACTTCGCTCTCAAACCATAACAAATTCAAAATTGCGTTTGGCTGATAAATCATCAGAAGCTAGCCAAGAATATATGGATGCATTAAATTCTACTCAGTTAATGTTTGGAACTTATAATGATAATGGAGATTTATCTTATCAATCATTAACTGCAAATACATTATTGACATACAGTGATTTAAAAAATCAATATTCTTTAGTAAATTCTTCTGGTCAGATAATGTTAAATGGTTCTGATATCAAAAAATATGAAGCATCTAATAGTTTAGCTGAATTTTTATACAGTTATGGTATTCCAGAAGTTGATAACCCAAAATATCCTGAAGCTTTAATGGGAATTTATGGAAAATCAACTGTGGATGATGGTTCATATTTATATGAAAAATTATATGATGAAGAAAATCCTTTACAATGGAATGATTATTTTTCAGCAATGACAGATACTGATATTGCTAACTTGCAAACTATTTTGTCAAAAGATCCAACAGATGTGACAGAAGCTGATGCTCAGCAAGTTACAAATGTTGTAAATAATTGGAAAACTCAAGTAACAGGAAATAGCTTGTTTAATGATTATTCCAATATGGGTGGAACTTTTGGAGCGTATGTAAATGAATTATTAAATCCTCCTTCTGTTCAATTCCCAAATGAAGATGATTACCGTTCTGATGATGGAACTATATTAGCTCAAAAATTTGATTTAGCATCAAAAAAATGTTATCAAGCGGCAATGGGAACAGGAGTTTCAAGTTCTGATGGTTCTGAAAGCTGTTATTTACATGTACTTGCTCATCTTTTGGATTTAAAAGTTTCTGATTTAGGATCTTTTGGTCGTGTGGATCCTTCTTGGGGAGATACTTATAGTACAACTGTAAATCCAAGTTGGACAATTACTCCAAAAGGTCATATTAATGGGTCTTTTATAAATAGTAATGGACAGAGCCCTGCTATGGCAGAAGTTTCTGAATATTTATGTAAGGATGAAGACGGCGATGGTCAAGCTGATGTTTTAGCTCCTGCTACTGGTCCAACTATTACTAGCTCTTCATCTGTGATTGATAAATTATTGAGTAATTATAAAATAGATTCAAATGGAGATATGGTACAAAAAACTTTTAAAGAAAAAGTTATTGACTTATTTTATGTTATTCAAAATTACCGAGATCCCGAGTTACAGAAAGATGATGGCACCAATTATACATATAGTGAATTAAAGGTTTATTTACAAAATTTCCAAACTGATATTATGGTGACATTGAACCAAGTAACACCAGATTATTATGATGCTATAAAAGAGTGGCAAGATCAAATGAGCAGATGGCTTAAAAACGTTGGAGATTTAAAGGCTAATTATGTCGCAAGTTTAGATACAATTCCAGATAAAACAATCCCTGATGAAACAGATGCGAGATACCAATGGTATGTAAATCTTTATTATAGAATGGGTGGCGGAGCTACTAACGATGACGGAACAAAAAATGCTAATAATTATAAAGAATTGGATGAAAATTTAATAAATAATGCAGAATGGCTTCAATTTGCATTAGAAAACGGTATTTTAACAATGGAACAAGCTTCTTATTCTGAAAAAGGTTCTGAAAAATATCCGGAAATTGGAACATACGATTGGACTTCAATTATTTATACTAATGCAAGTGATATTAAGTCACAAGAAAATGAAACTGCTATTGCTGTTGCAGAAGTAAAATATAAAAATGCAATGACTGAAATTGAAAATCAAGATAAAAAATATGATCAAGATTTGAAAAAATTAGATTCAGAACATTCTGCATTACAAACAGAATATGATTCAATTAAAAGTGTAATTGATAAAAACGTTGAAAGATCATTTAAAGCATTTTCATAGTAAAAAAGCTCCCATTATAATGGGAGCTTTTTTTTAAGAGTTAAAAGCTTTGAATAATTCTTGTAATAGTTCATGACCTTTTAATAGAGTTTTGTAATCTAAATATTCATTTTTTGAATGCATATTACATACAGTTGCAAGTCCTATTAAATATGGAACAAATTTTTCGTCATTAGCATTTACTTCATTAGCATAAATATGAGTTTCTGCACCTGCGTGGAATGATGTAATATCTGGTGTTACTCCAACTTTTTTTGCGGCTGTTTCAAAAAGTATTGGAATATAATCATCATCTACTTTTTCAAAAGGTGGTAGGTGCTCTTCAAATTCAATTGATGCTTTTGCAATATCTTTATTTTTAATATTAAATTCATCAACCGTAAGCGTCATTTTGTTTTTTAATTCTTCTTCTTTTTTTCTGCTTGAGCTTCTGATAGAATAACTTACTTCTGCATCAGTATTTATGATGTTTGTAACATTGATATTTCCTGCAGAAATTCCGCCTAAGTTGCAAGATGTAACAACTGTCCCTTCTTCTTCATAGAATACACCTTGAGGAAGAGATGAAATTAAGTCAGCAATTAATTTTGCAGCATTTGCACGTGTTTTATCTCCAATATCGATTCCAGAGTGACCGCCTTTGAAGCTGTGAACTTTAATTTTAGCTAAAGTATAACTAGCACCTGATACTTCGCATTGACCGAGTGTATCGCTATCAAGTACAAGTACGTATTTTGATTTGGAGTTTTTTAAATTTGCATTTCTAATACCTGATAGACCGTTTTCTTCATCTCTTGTGAACATAACTTCAAGTCCACCATGTTTCATATCAGATTTTGCAAGTTCTTTTGCAAATAAAAGAGCATTTGCAACTCCTGCTTTATCATCTCCGCCTAAAGTTCTGTCAATTGCGTGAATAAAGCCGTTTTCATCAACATAAGTTTTTACAGGACTGTCATCACCAATTACGTCCATATGAGCAGATAGCATTAGAGGTTCTTTTGTATTATCTGTTGCTGGAATATTGATTACAACATTTTTAAAATCGTCTAATTTGCAATTAATTCCATTTTTATCGCAGTAGTTTTTAATCCATTCAGCGACTTTTTCTTCGTGCATAGATGGAGATGGAACTTCTGCTAGATTACAGAACAAATCAACGAGTTCGTGTTCTTTTCTAATATCTTCAATCATTATCATAATTTTATCCTCTCTCTTTCAAAAATTATTCTATCATTTTTTTTGACTTTTGCAAGGATAAAATTTATTTTTGTATTTTAATTAATATCTACAATGCTCACGCCATCTCCGCCTTCTGTATCTTCTCCGGGGCGGAATTTAGCAACGTATGGAGATGTTGATAAGAAATCTCTGACAGCGGATTTTAATGCACCTGTACCGTGTCCATGGATAATTGTCACATTTGCGAGGTTTGCAAGACTTGCTTTATCAAGATAAAATTCAAGACTGTCAAGTGCATCTTCAACTTTATAACCTCTTAAATCAAGGGTGTTTGAAATACTTGTTTTTCTAAGTTCAAATTTTTCAAAAGAGCTAGGTCTATAGACATTTTCTTTCTTTTCATATGCGGAATCATATGGAGCAAGTTTGTTTGTTTTTATTTTCGTTTTGAAATTGCCCATTTGAACTGTTATGTAATCATTTTTATCAGGTAGAGAAAGTACTGTGACCGGTTGATTTAATTCTTTTAAAATTAGTTTGTCACCGTTTTGAATTTTTGACCAATCAATTTCTGCATATTGTTGTTTTTCATCAAATTCAGACAATTTGCCTCTGAATTTTTGTTCTGTTTGTGCAAGTCTTGCGTATGAACGACGTGCAATTTTTTCTGATTTTTCTCTGCGTAATTCATCAAGAATATCTTTTATTTCTGCTTTTACTTCCAATAATTCTCTATCGAATTTATCTTTGATAATTTTTACGGTTTTCTTTTTATCTTTTTTTATTTCTGCTAAAGAATTTTCGTATTCTGATTTTAGATTTTCGGAAGTTTCTTTCAAATTTTCTGCTTCTTCAAGGTTTTGTGCAAGTTTTGCTTGAGTTTCCTGCAATTTTTCTACGACCAAAATTGATGGGTCTTTAGTTGAAACTACTATGTTTTTAGCTTTGTTCACAATATCTTGTTCCAGTCCTAAATTTTGCGCTATAGAAATTGCGTTACTCAGTCCTGGGATACCTATAAGCAATTTATATGTTGGTTTTAGAGTTGTTGTATTGAATTCAACTGAAGCATTTTTAAAATAAGGATTTGTGTATTCAAGAGCTTTTAGCTCTCCATAGTGGGTTGTAACTGTGGAGAGAACTTGTTTTTGTGCAAGTTTTTCTAATATTACTTGAGCTAATACTGCACCTTCGACAGGGTCTGTTCCTGCACAGATTTCATCTAGGATTACAAATGATTTTTCATTACTTTGGTTTAATATTTCTATAATATTTGTCATATGAGATGAGAATGTAGATAGGTTTTGTAAAATGCTTTGATCATCTCCTATGTCTGCAAAAACGTTTTCAAAAGGATAAATTTTTGCAGCTGTACAAGGCAGGAACATTCCTGCTTTTGCCATAAGTATATAAAGCCCGATGGTTTTAATTGTGACAGTTTTACCACCTGTATTAGAACCTGTAATGATTACGGATTTATAATCTTTCCCGATTTCAAAATTGTTAGTTATTACATTTTCAACATTCCCGATAAGCAGCGGGTGTTTCATATTTTCAAATTCAAGAATTTTATGTGTAACAATTTCAGGTTCTACTGCTTGAATTTTTATTGCATAACGAGCTTTTGCAAAATGATAATCTATTGTTGCAAGAATTTGTTCTGATAATGCAAGTTCTTTTATTTCATCTTTTACAAGAGAAGTTAAGCCTGCAAGAATTCTTACCATTTCAGAATGAATATTTGATTTTATTTCTCTGATTTTGTTATTTAGTGGAACGATTTGTTCAGGTTCTATATAAAAAGTTTTGTTTGTCGCAGAGACGTCGTGGACAATTCCCGGAACTTTGCTTTTTGACGATGCCATTACCTGAAATACAATTCTGTCATCACGTGTTGTATAGATATTTTCTTGCAAGTGTTTTGAAAATTCTGCTGAATTTAAAAGGGAATTCACTGTGTTTTTAAGATTTTTTTCATTATCTCTTAATGCAGCAAATAATCCTTTTAATTCTGGGGTTGCATCTTGTCTTATATTTAAGTTTTCATCAAATGTAGCAAAAATTTTATCTTCCAATAGTTTGTCTGTAATAAGATTTTGTGCCGCATTTCTTATTATAGAAAGCATTGGGAGATTTTCTGATAAGAATTTTTTCACTAATCTTGAAGTTTTAAGAGTTTTTGCAACGTCAATTAATTCTTCTTCTGAAAGATGTGTAGCTCCCATATTTTTTTGAATTTGTTGAATATCAGCGACAAATTCAATTGGAATATCGTTAGGCATATCAAGTATGTATTTTGCTTCTGCAGTGCATTTAAGTTCATTCTTAATTTTTACGATATCGTCAAATGGCAAAGTCTTTAGACATATTTCTTTACTTTGCTTTGTTTTTGCGTAATTTGAGAGTTTTTCTGCTATTTTATCAAATTCGAGAGATTTTCGGCTTTTTTCTATAATGTTCATAACTATATTTAAAGATAAGAATGGCTTAATTACAATCATTTATTAACTTTTTTTGATATTCTTGCACAAAAGATTTTTTGAAAGTAAAATTATAATTAACAGATAGAGAGGGAATAAGACATGGCTATAGAAAGACAAAGAGTTAAAGAACAAGATAAAAATGAAAGACGTCATAATTTTGATCCGGTAGAAAGCAATTTAACAGAAGAACAAGTGAAACTTGAGGCATCAAGATGTTTGCATTGCAAAAATCCAAAATGCGTACAAGGTTGTCCTGTAAATATTCAAATTCCTGAATTTATTCAGGCAATTAAAGACGGGGACTTAAATAAAGCAGGAGAAATTATCCGTCAGACAAGTATGTTGCCTTCTGTATGCGGTCGTGTATGCCCTCAAGAAAGACAATGCGAAGGAAATTGTATTTTAGGTATTAAAGGAGAACCTGTTGCGATCGGTGCTTTAGAAAGATATGTAGGTGATAATACAAAAGCTGAAATGCCTGAAATTAAACCTTCAGGTAAAAAAGTTGCGGTAGTGGGTTCTGGTTGTGCAGGCATGACTGCTGCTTGTGATTTACGAAAAGAAGGTCACGAAGTAGAAGTATTTGAAGCTTTGCACGAATTAGGCGGGGTTTTAAGATATGGTATTCCTCCTTTCAGATTACCTCGTGTTGTGCTTGATAGAGAAATTGAAAACTTGAAAGCAATGGGTGTAAAATTCCATAAAAATGTAATTGTTGGAAAATCAATTACATTAAAACAATTAAAAGAAGACGGTTTTGATGCAATATTTATTTGCTCAGGTGCCGGATTACCTAAAATGCTTCACGTTCCAGGAGAAAATTTAAACGGAGTATTTTCAGCAAATGAATTTTTAACAAGAGTAAACTTAATGCATGCAGGACAGCCTGATAGCCCTACACCATTGAAAGTTGGTAAAAAGGCTGCAATCTTCGGTGGTGGCAACGTTGCAATGGATGCAGCGAGAACTGCTGTTCGTGTAGGATTTGAAGAAGTTTATATTATTTACAGAAGAACAGAAAAAGAACTTCCTGCTCGTTTGGAAGAAATCAGACACGCAAAAGAAGAAGGTGTTGTATTCAAATTTTTATATGCTCCTAAAGAAATTATCGGAGAAAACGGTTATGTAAAAGCTGTTGAATTAGAAGTTATGGAATTAGGCGAACCTGATGAATCAGGCAGAAGACGTCCTGTTTCAACAGGAAAAACAGAGATTATGGATCTTGATACAGTAATTGTTGCATTAGGTACAGGTCCAAACCCAATTATTCAACGTTCAGCAGAAGCAGACGGTATAGAAATTATAACTGATAAAAAAGGTTATATCACCGTTGATGGCGAAACTCGTGCTACAAATATCCCGACTGTATATGCAGGCGGTGATGTTGCTCCGGTTGGAGAATCTAACGCTATTAACGCTATGGGAGCAGGTAAAAAAGCCGCAAAAGCTATTAACGAAATGCTAAAATAGGATTAATATGGATAAAAGCAGTGAAATAAAAGAATTCAAGATAGGATACACAAAGAAGTATTTAATTTTTATGTCTTTGACTATAATTGTTTTTACTATAGCTGCTTTGTATTTTATTTTTAATGCAGATAATTTAGCAATGGATTGCAGTCTTAATCATAGAATTCACTGTTTTTATAATCCTATTACTTATTATGTTTTGGGTTGCGTTAGTATTTGCTTTTTTACAATCTTAGGTTATTTAGCTTTGTTTAAATATATAAAAAATCCTTTAATTTTTACAATAAGTGAAACAGGTATTATCTTACCTGAGGGATTTGTTGAATGGAGTGATATATTAAAGGCTTATTTATATAATATTCATGGAACTGTGCTTTTAAGAATTAAGGTAAAAGCTCGTTGTGCTAAATATCTAAGAAGAAATTATAATACGTTTCAGAAATTTTTGGCTTCATTACAAGAAAAAAATACTTTTTCATACCCTGTATCAGGAACGGATGTGAATATTGATGAATTGTATGGTTTCGTAAGGACGCGTATAGAAAATGTTCGTAAAAAATATTAGTACAATATTTATAATTTTTATGTTATTGGCAACTCCTGTTTTTGCATTGGAGCTAGATACTTCTGTTGACGATGAAATAAGAAGGACTTATGACCCGTCAAAATTAGAACAGTCTTTACCTGCATTACCAAAGACTGCTCCTACACAACAAAATACAGTTCCAAAAACACCTCAGACAACACAAGCTCCACAGACAGCTCCGAAGTCATTACCGTCAACTCCAGCTGCTAAACCTCAATTAGGTGTAAAAAAACTCCCAAATGAATATAAATTTGATAAATCAACTGCAATAAGAATTAAAAAAGGTACAAAATTCCGAGTTAAATCAAATTCTGTAATTTCTGATTATTTAAAAGAAGGTGCTAGAGTTTCATTTACGACAATCAAACCTGTAACACAAAGGTATATAACTGTAATGGATGGTACAAAATTTACGGCAGTTGTAGAAGATTCTCATCTTCCTCAAATGACAGGGAATGGCGGTCTTATTGTTCTTATGGTTGATAGTATTACAGTCAATGGTCAGACAAGATCTGTTCATGGAAAAATAACAAAAGCTAATATGAAAAAAATATTTTTTAATAATATAAAAGGTAAACGCCAATACTGGAAAGGTGTTGCAAATCAAATTGATAAAGGTGAAAATTTCTACAAAAAAACAAGAAGAACTTCCTCTAAACTTGCAGATAATCCAGTAGGAGTAATCGTTTCACCTATTCCAACAATAACTGGGATTGCCGTTTATGCGGTAAATTTTGTAGGTTCTCCATTGTTTGCAATCTGGTCTAAAGGTGGTCGAATTTCAATTCCTGCGGGCAGCGAATTTGAAATTAAATTGTTGGAAGATGTATATTTGTATTAATTTATAGTATAAGTATATGATTTATATTTATAGTATTGTCTAATATTTTAATTTAGTTTATAATATTATTCGAATTAGTTTAGTAGTAGTAGTGAAACAACTTATAATTATTGAAGGAGAACTCATGATTAAAAATTTAACTTCACCAAAGGCATTGTTTGCAATGTTTGCAACTTTGTTGATGGGAGTTTCACCTGCTTTAGCAAGTGAAGCAGATTTAGTTGTTCCTAATATCAGACAAGCTAATCCTGATTTCTTTAACTATTTATTAATCGGGATTGCTATTTCAGTTATCGGTTTGATATTCGGATTTATTGAATTTGTTAGAATTAAAAAATTGGACGTTCACTCAGCAATGGCTGAAGTGGGTAATACAATTTTTGAAACTTGTAAGACTTACCTTATTCAACAAGGTAAATTTTTACTTGTATTAGAAGTATTAATCGGTCTATGTATCGCATTTTACTTCGGTTACTTACAACATATGCCATTAAGTCATGTATTAATTATTCTTGCATGGTCTGTAATCGGTATTTTAGGATCTTATGCAGTTGCTTGGTTCGGTATTAGAATGAATACTTTAGCAAATGCAAGAACTGCTTTTGTATCTTTAAAAGGAAACCCTTTAAATATTTTAAATATTCCTTTAAAAGCAGGTATGTCAATTGGTGTATGTTTAGTATCAGTTGAACTTATTTTAATGTTAACAATTTTGTTATTCGTACCTGGTGAAATTGCAGGTGCTTGTTTCATCGGTTTTGCAATCGGTGAATCTTTAGGTGCTTCTGCTCTTCGTGTAGCAGGTGGTATCTTTACAAAAATCGCTGATATTGGATCTGACTTGATGAAAATTCAATTCGGTATTAAAGAAGATGATCCAAGAAACCCTGGTGTAATCGCTGACTGTACTGGTGATAACGCAGGTGATTCTGTTGGTCCTACAGCTGATGGTTTTGAAACATACGGTGTAACTGGTGTTGCTCTTGTTTCATTTATTCTTTTAGCTGTTGTAGGTGCTGATAACCAAGTTCAATTATTGACTTGGATTTTCGTAATGAGATTCTTAATGATCGTTACATCAGTTGTTGCATACTGGATTAACGGTATTGCTGATAAATTTTATGCAGCTAAAACTCAAAAATTCGATTTTGAAAAACCATTAACTAACTTAGTTTGGTTAACTTCTATTTTATCAATCGTAATGACTTTTGGTGTAAGCCACTGGTTATTAGCTGATTTGGGTGGTAAATTATGGTTAGTATTATCTACAATTATTTCTTGCGGTACTTTAGGTGCAGCATTAATTCCAGAATTTACTAAAATATTTACTTCTCCAAAAGCAAAACATACTGAAGAAGTTGTTACAGCATCAAGAGAAGGCGGTTCTTCTTTAACAATTCTTTCAGGTATTGTTGCTGGTAACTTCTCAGCATTCTGGATTGGTATGGTAATTGTATTATTGATGGGACTAGCTTATGTTGCATCAACTTATATTCCTGAAGCTGTAATGATTTATCCGTCTGTATTTGCATTCGGTTTAGTAGCATTTGGTTTCTTAGGAATGGGACCTGTTACAATTGCTGTAGACTCTTACGGTCCAGTAACTGATAATGCTCAATCAGTATATGAATTATCTTTAATAGAAGATATTCCAAATGTTGGTGAAGAAATCGAAAAAGAATACGGTTTCAAACCAGACTTTGAAAATGCTAAAAAATACTTAGAAGAAAATGATGGTGCAGGAAATACATTCAAAGCAACTTCTAAACCTGTATTAATCGGTACAGCTGTAGTTGGTGCTACAACAATGATTTTCTCATTAATTCTTGTAATTAAATCAACTTTAGGTATTGAACCTGAAATGATTTTAAATATGTTGAACCCATACACATTACTAGGTTTATTATCTGGTGGTGCTGTAATTTACTGGTTCTCAGGTGCATCTATGCAAGCTGTTACAACTGGTGCATATTCTGCAACTGAATATATTAAAGATAATATTAAATTAGATGATGCAAATTCAAAAAGTGCAAATGTTGCAAATTCAAAAGAAGTTGTAAAAATTTGTACACAATATGCTCAAAAAGGTATGATTAATATCTTCATCGCATTATTTGCATTTGCATTAGCATTTGCTTGTCTATCAGCTCCTAGCTGCAAGACATCAGCACCTGTAGCATTCTTTGTAAGCTACTTAATTGCAATTGCTGTATTTGGCTTATTCCAAGCTGTATTTATGGCAAATGCCGGCGGATGTTGGGACAATGCTAAGAAAATTGTTGAAGTTGACTTAGCTGAAAAAGGAACTCCGCTTCACGAAGCAACTGTAGTTGGTGATACAGTGGGTGACCCATTCAAAGATACATCATCAGTTGCAATGAATCCGATTATTAAATTTACTACATTATTCGGATTGTTAGCAATGGAAATTGCAATCTCTGAATCATTCAGAAATATTGCTCCAATTGCAGGTTGGATATTCTTAATTATTGCATTGATTTTCGTAATTCGTTCATTCTATGCAATGAGAATTCCATCAAATAAATAGGGAAATGAGTATTATCTCATATAAAATTGGCTCTGCTTGAAAAAGTAGAGCCAATTTGTTATAATAAAGATGTGAATAATGAGAAAGGAGCTAGTTATGGAAAGATTTAAGAATGTCGGGGGGGGGGCGATTTAAAGCTCTCTATACAAAGCTTTCGGGGGGTTGAAAAAGAAAATAAAAAGTGTTATTATAGTGATATAGCACATTACGAAAATAATAAAAAAGGTTTTACGCTTGCAGAGGTTTTAATAACATTAGGAATAATTGGTGTTGTTGCTGCAATGACTTTACCGGCGTTAATTACGAATTATAAAAATAAAGAGCTTGCTACAAGAGCTAAAAAATCTTATTCCATAATTAGTCAGGCTGTTCAAAAATATCAAGCAGATAATGGGGTTGTTGGCGATATAACCGGATTATTTGACCCGAGTAAGACATCTGCAGAGGTCGCAGAAAATTTTGCAAAATATTTTGACGGTGCATATTTATGCAAAAATCAATCTTCAGGGGATTGTAGTAAATTTCATTACCCATTAATTTATGCATCTCCTTTATATGATGAAAATGGTGTTTCTAGAGCATCTTGGGTAAATTATCCTATAATTGTTTTAAAAGACGCTTCTTTAATTTCAATAACACAAAATTCAGCTTGTGAATATAAAACGTCAGGTTATCAATATGATTCAGATGGTAATACGATAGTTGATAGTTCTGGTAATCCTGTAATTTATGAATGGACAGAATTTATGTGTGCAACTATAACCTTTGATACAAACGGTATGTCTAAACCAAATCAGTATGGAGCGGATGCTTTTCAGGTTAAGGTCCGATCAGATGGCACCTTTAGTGGGTGGTCCGGAGCAGGTTGGAATAGTTTAAAAAATATTTTACAAGGAGGAAATCCTATTTATACTAAATATACTCCTGGAGAATCTAAAGATTAAAAAAAGGCTCATTTTATTATGGGCTTTTTTATTTTTTTTGTGTTACTATAAATTTATTGAGATATAAATAGAGGGAAGGATATGAGTTTAACAGTATACTTAGGGATAGACGTAGGATCAGTTACAACAAAATTAGCATTAGTTGATGAAAAAGGGAAGTATGTTGATAGTTACATGCTTAGAACAGCAGGTAAACCTGTTATGGCTGTTCAAAAAGGTTTGAATGAATTATATGCTAAAAGAATTACTGATTATGATGTAATGGGGGTTGGGACAACTGGTTCAGGTCGTAACTTAGCAGGAGCTCTTGTTGGTGCTGATATTATTAAAAATGAAATTACAGCCCATGCCGTTGCTGCAAGTATAAATGTTCCTGGTGTACAAACTATTTTGGAAATTGGTGGTCAGGATAGTAAGATTATTATTCTACGTGACGGTATTGTTACAGATTTTGCTATGAATACCGTATGTGCTGCAGGTACAGGAAGTTTTCTTGATCAGCAAGCAAACAGATTGAATGTGCCTATTCAAGACTTTGGTGCGACTGCGCTAAAATCAACTAACCCTGCTCGTATTGCAGGTCGTTGTGGTGTATTTGCAGAGAGTGATTTAATCCACAAGCAACAGTTAGGTTATCCTGTTGAAGATTTATTATATGGTCTTTGTCAAGCATTAGTTAGAAATTATTTATCTAACTTGGCATTAGGGAAAGAATTATTGCCTGTATTCTCATTCCAAGGCGGTGTTGCTACAAATTCAGGTATGGTAAAAGCTTTTGAAGAAGCTTTAGGTCATAAAGTTGTTGTTCCTGAAAATCACCAAACTATGGGTGCAATTGGTGCTGCATTATTAGCAATGGAAAATCATCAATATACTGATGCTGCTACTAAGTTTAAAGGTTGGCAAGTAGGGGAAATGCATTTCCATTCTATTACTTGTGATTGCACAGGTTGTTCTAACAATTGTGAGGTAATTACAATTGTTGAAGGTGAACAAGAAATTCAACACGTTGAAAAAATTAAAGATATTAAGGGAAATATTATTGCTCGTTGGGGTGGAACTTGCGGAAGATGGGATATTTCTTAATAAGAATTATCTTTGTTTAAAGTTTCCATTAGACCAAGCATAAATTTCTTCAACAGAATTAAATTCTTTTTTGAATTTTGGGTTGTTGATAAATTTTAAGGTAAATTTATTCTTATGCTCAGAAAAAGCATGGCCTATGATTTCATTTGTTTTTGATGATGTATAACCGTATATTATTTCGGTTCCATTCGAATTTGTGCGTTTGGGTTTCATGTCTGGATAAAAATCAGTAGTTCTAATAAGTGGAGATTTTCCTTGCTCTGTAATTTCAATTATATTTCTGAATCCAACTGGAATTTTTGCTGATGTTTGGAGTTCTGTTGTTGATATTTGTGTTTTGTAAGTTTTACCTTTTTTATCTAAAAATATTTTTTTGTGAATCTCTGTTTTGTCAGTGTGATTAAATTTTTCTAAAATTGTTTTACCATTGTTAAAATTGGTGATTAAACCTTGAATTTCACCGTCTGGGGTAATGTATATACGTTTTTTTGAAATTTTACTATTTTCTTTACCTAAATATTCAATTTTAGTTTTTCCGTTATTTAGTATTGAGATAATTCTTTGCCCAAAATTTTGAGATTTTATTTTTATTTCGTTTATAGTATTTATAACTTTAGCAGGGAGCTTGTCAATAGTTTCTTTGGTTGTATGATCAATTATTCCGGAAATAGTTTCCAGTTTTTCCTTTATTGCATCAGGAACCTGCTTAATAGAAGAATTTTTATCAATTTTATTTGTTAGATTTTGAGTTTTTTTTCCTTTAGTAAGGTAATATGCTCCAAGCATAGCACCCCCAGCAATTGCTGTCCCAATTGCAAGTTTTAAGGTTGTATTTGACTTCTCTTCTATTTCTTTTTTATAGTCATTATTTGTACCATTAAAATTAACAGATGTATTTATTGCAGATATTCTCATATGTAAATCCTTATTTTAGCTTATACATTTTAAATTGAAAAAGAAAAATTTTTTATATATATAATAAAATTTTTACAATACTTAAAGTTCGTGTTATTATTTTAATATGACTGATTTAACAGGAACTGTAAATAATATGAAAAAGAGGTATCGTGAGATTTTTCTAAAATCTATGGATGCTATTCAAAAACGTGTAGAAGAAATTAGACCATCAAATTTGGAAGGTGATATTTTTGATAAGTTTGATGAAAATTCTAAGGGTGAACAGTGGCAGGTAGCTGTTTTAGAAATGTTTGAAGATGATATTTCTCATGAGATTTATAGAAAATGGCGTGAGATTATAGCATATAGAGAAAATTTTCACTGCAAGGGCTGTGCGACTTGTTGCAATTTAGCTTGTTCGGAATTTTCTCCTGAAGAATTAAAGGCAAAAGCTGAAAATGGTGATAAATTTGCAAAGCAATTTTTGAGTATTTTTATACCTTATAAAACAACAGAAGAGGCACAAAAAATATACCCTGAGTATTTAAAACTTCTTTCTGATAATGTAGATGAGCCTGTATATTTTTATCACTGTCCAAAATTAAATGATTGTAAACGCTGTTCAGATTATGAAAATAGACCTCAAATATGCAGAGATTTTCCGGATAATCCATTAAGTATTTTACCAGAAAGTTGTGGCTTTTATGAGTGGAGAAAAGAGGTTGAACCTATTGCAATGATGCTTCATGCAATGGTTGAAATTATTGATTATTACAAACAAAAAATACCATGTAAAAAGGATTAATTATGAATATATTGTCAGGACTTACACTTCAAGAAATTGAAAAGATTACAGATGAATTGCATGCTTCTAAATTTAGAGCAAGACAAATTCATAATTGGATTTATCTAAAATCAGTTAAAGATATTGATGAAATGACTGATTTGTCTGTAAAATTTCGTGAAGAATTAAAGACTGTTGCAAAAGTTTCTGATACAAAAATTAAAGTAAAACAGGAAAGTTCTGATGGTACATTGAAATACTTGCTTGAATATCCTGATGGAGAATGTGTAGAGACTGTTTTGATGCGTTTTGATAATCGTGCAAATCTTACAGCTTGTGTAAGTTCTCAGGTTGGCTGTGCGGTAAATTGCTCTTTTTGTGCTACAGGTAAAAGAGGTTTTATAAGAAATCTTTCTTATAAAGAGATTATTGAGCAGGTATTGACTATTCAAAGAGATACAGGGCTTAAAGTTACAAACGTTGTATTTATGGGACAGGGTGAACCGCTTTTAAATCTTGATAATGTTTTAAAAGCTATGGAAATTTTTAATGAAAATTTTCAAATTGGAGCAAGACGTTTAACCGTTTCAACTTCAGGTATTATTCCCGGTATAAATAGACTAGCTTCAATTGATATGCAATCAACTTTGGCTATTTCCTTGCACGCTCCAAATCATGAAATACGAAAGCAGTTAATGCAGATTGAAAATAAATATCCGATGCCTGATTTAAAAAAAGCATTGAAAGATTATATTGCAAAGACTGGCAGAAGAATAACAATTGAATATTTATTAATCAAAGATTTGAATGATACTTTGCAAAGTGCAAAAGAATTAGTTGCATATCTTCACGATTTGAAATGTAACATTAATTTAATTCCCTATAATCCGACAGAGAAAAATGATTACCAAAAACCATCAAGTCATTCAATAATGCGTTTTAAATCCTTATTAGAACAGTCTGGAAAGAAGGTTACTGTAAGATTAGAACGTGGAGCTGATATTGATGCAGCTTGTGGACAATTGAGAGGTAAAGTAAATTAAAATCTTATAGGATAATCTTTAGGAATTTTCCAATTATTCATTTGAATTAATTTAGTACAATATTTATTATCTTTTTTGCACATACTCATATTGTATTCATAAGAATTTGTAAAACCATAGGCAAATGGTTCAATCCCTTTATTCTCATGATATATCCATAAATTTTTATGTCCTTCTTCTATTCTTGGAATGAATGCAAAGGTAAAAGCATTTTTCCCTAAAATTTTTTGTGTTTTTGTATCTGTAAATAACCAGTATATTGCACCACCTTCATACATTGAAAATTGAAGTCCGTTTTTTAATGTATATGTGTCAAGTTGAAAATCTGCTATTCCTGGTTGTGGTATTTTTTTATGATCAATTACTGTTAAGTTTGGTCCGAGATACTTGTCAAAAAATTGTTCATCGGATAATAGTGGATTTGCTTTTATACAACCATAACATAAGTTTCCCCCTGTTTCATTCCATGTTGACTTATCACCATAGTCTAGTTCGCTTTTTTGTACCGCTTGGTTCATAATTGTATAGAATGTTTTTAATTTTACTTCTATTACATGTTTTTTATGGTTTTGAATAAGTGTCGGAATGGTTAAAGCTGCTACAACTCCAATTATTCCTAAAGTAATTAATACTTCTGCAAGTGTGAATGCCTTAGAACCACTTATGCTTCGCGGGGGGGGGGCACTCTCAAAGCTTCTTGAATAAACATTTTTCAACCTCCATATTTTTCTATATTATTTATTATTTTTTTATAATTGTCAAGATTTTATTTTTGTAATATTTTATTTTTATGAAAGCATTAATTCAAAGAGTAAAAAGAGCATCTGTGACGATTGAGGGAGAACTTTTTTCTGCAATAAATTCAGGCATTCTTGTTTTTTTAGGAGTGGAAAAAGGAGATGAAAAAGAGAATGCGGAAAAATTAGCTCAAAAAATTGTTAATTTAAGAATATTTGAAGATGAAAATGAAAAAATGAATTTATCGCTAAAAGATGTGAATGGTGAAATGCTTGTAGTATCCCAGTTTACTCTTTGCGGGGATTGCAAGAAAGGTACTCGTCCTTCTTTTGATAAGGCTGCTAATCCTGATTTAGCTGTTGACTTATATGAATATTTTATTAAATGTATAGAGGATAATAATATTCCTGTAAAAACAGGAATATTCAGAGCAATGATGGATGTCGAACTTATAAATGACGGTCCTGTCACGTTTTGGGTTGAAAAATAACGGCACATGTTGCAAAAAAAAATAATTCATGTTATAATACAAATATTATCATAGAGTTAGAAATCGATTTTTTTTGACTGAGGAGAATAATTTAACCCGTATTACGTTATTATTTTTTAATTAAGAGGCTTTTATTATGTATGTAAACAAGTGTATCAAATGTGGTCGTGAGTTTGAAACAAAAAACCCCAAAAGAGTTATTTGTCCGGATTGTTTGTATCCTGATAAAAAAATGATGGTATCTCCATCTTCAACAAATGATTCAGAAGCAAATTCAACACCTGCATCTTCATACAGTAGCGAACCATTAAACGGTTATAGCGCAGGTGGAAAAGATGAACCTCCTCGTTTTTATAGCGCCGGTGGTAGCCCTGAACCTAGATATAACAGACCTCAAAGATCTTATAACAACCAACAAGGTGGTTATAGCAGACAAGGCGGGTATAATAGACCTAATAATTACAACAGAAATTCTCAAGGTGGTTATAATAGATCTAATAATAATTATAATAGACAAGGTGGCGGTTATAACAGACCTCAAAGACCTTATAATAATCAAGGAGGTTTCCAAAACAGACGTCCTCAAAATAATAGAAATAACTTTAATAAACGTCCTGTTCAGAAAAAAGCTCCTAAACAGTTACTTGTAAGTAAGGAACAATTAGAATTAATTGAAAAGCTATATAAGGCTATGTTACCATTACCAAACCCTGATTGTCATGAAGTAATTGGAGAAAAAATTGGTTTAGAACCAAGAAAAGTATTTTTCGGAATTAATTTAGTAAGACAAAAAATGATGTTGCCTAAATTACCTTTCCCAAAAAGAAAACTAGCAATTTCTCCTGATCAGTTGTTTGCAATTAAAAATTTATATGAACCATTATTACCATTGCCTCCAATTGGTTGCCATAAAATTATTGCAGCTCAGTTAAAAATGGATGAATGGAGAGTTCACGTTGGTATCGGTTTAATTCGTTCTCAAATGGGATTAGATAGATGGAATCAGGATAGACCTGATTTACCAGAAGAATTTAAAAAGCAAAAAGAAGAAGCTGCAAAGGCTGAAGATGTAAAAAAAGAAGAGCCTAAAGCAGAAGCTCCTGCTGCAGAAGAACCAGCTAAACCTAAAAGAGGAAGAAAACCTAAGAAAGTTGAAGAAACTCCGGAAGCATAATTGTTATGACTAAATTTGTTTCTGTTGGTAAAATTTTAAATTTTCATGGAATTAAAGGTGAAGCAAAAGTTGGTTTTACAAAAAATCAGGCAGATTTTTTCTGCTCGTTAAAAGAAGTTTTTGTAAAAGTTGACCATGATCACAAAGCCTTAAAGATTAATAGTATAAGGCTTCATAAAAACTTTGCGCTTGTAAAATTTGATGGAATAGATTCTATTAATGAGCTTATGGAATATAAAGGCGCTTTTCTTTATGTAGAAGAAAATACTATTCGTGAAAATTTGGAAGAAGACGAATTTTTAATAGATGAATTAGTTAGTTTGGAAGTATTTGATCAAGCTGGTAAAAAATTAGGTTTTGTTGTTGGCGTTTCAAATAATGGCGCTAATGATTTATTATCTGTTAAAACAAATTCAAAGCAAATAGTGCTTGTTCCTTTTGTGAAAGCTATTGTAACAGATGTAAGTATTAAGGATAAAAAAATTATTATTAATAACATTGAGGGATTAATTGAATGATTTTTGATGTTTTAACATTATTCCCTGAAATGATTGATAATTATTGTGGATACAGTATATTGAAGCGTGCTGTAGAAAATAATGTTTTACAAGTAAATACTATCAATCCTAGAGATTTTACACTTGATAAACATAAAAAAGTTGATGATACGCCATACGGTGGCGGAGCTGGAATGGTTTTAATGGCACAGCCATATGTCGATGCTTATGAAAGTGTTAAAAAACAAGAAAATTCTATTACAGTAATGCTTTCTCCTCAAGGAACTCCTTTAGATGATAAATTAGTTAATGATTTAACTAAATATGATCAAATAGTTATGTTATGCGGGCATTATGAGGGGTTTGATGAGCGTATAAGAGATATTATTAAACCTATGGAAATTTCTATTGGTGATTTTGTTCTGACAGGTGGAGAGCTTCCTGCTTTATGTTTAATTGACGCTGTTAGTCGAAAAATCGAGGGAACTTTAGGAAAGATTGAATCTGCAGATGAAGATAGCTTCTCTAATGGGCTTTTGGAATATCCTCAATATACAAAACCTAGAGAATACAGAGGCTTGAAAGTTCCAGAGGTTTTATTAAATGGCAATCATAAAGAAATTAATGAATTTCGTATGCAGGAAAGTTTAAAAAGAACAAAAATTAAGCGTCCAGATCTTTATTCTGCTTATATTGAAAAGATATCAAAATAATGTTATAATTATTTATAAAAAAGAAAGGAGCGCGAAATGAAAAAATTTAAGAATGTCGGGGGGGGGCAATTTAACAGCTTCTTCTCTTGAATTTACAGTTTTACGAAGAAAGTATATATTAGGGCAAGTGCCACATTATGGGTTTACGCTTGCAGAGGTTTTGGTAACTTTAGGTATTATCGGTGTTGTTTCAGCAATGACAGTGCCTGCTTTGATGCAAAATTACCAAAGAAAATCTTATGTAACTCAGTTACATAAGGTTTATAATGAATTGCAGCAAACATTTTTGCAATTTAAAACAGATAGAAATGCGATTAATCTCAGAGAAGCTGGTATAACATCTGCTGATACATTAAATGCAATGACTATGCAGTATTTTAAAATAGTTGAGAGTTGTTCTGATGCAACAACAGTAGAACCTTGTTTTGAAAATCCAAGTAAATATAAAAAATTAGATGGTGGTAGTGCAAGAGCTTTTGATAATGCTGATTCTGGCTCATTTGTTTTAGCAAGTGGTGCTGCAATCAGACCATGGTTATCTGGAAATGATAATAATGCTTTTATTGTATATGTAGTTGATATAAATGGTCGTAAAGGTCCTAATGTCTTTGGAAGAGATTTTTTTGATATGTGTGTCGATGTAAATGGTACTGTTGATACTTGCTCTGATAAAGCAGAAACGTATCCTTTATCTACAGAAAGAAGAGAAGAATTATTTAATAAATATTGTGCTGTTGATTCTTCCGGAAATGGAGGTATTAGAGGGTGTTTAGGTAAAATATTAAATGATAAT
>UMEP01034284.1_pt1 | contig 99325 bp, 100 predicted proteins | sample 1964771 | NCBI WGS metagenome assembly UMEP01 (sample SAMEA4836022, study PRJEB28245) | human gut metagenome | biome: gut microbiome; material: fecal sample | place: Denmark | collected 2008 | reverse complement strand
GATAACTATTATAAGTATTGTGAGTTATACCTTTATTTGTTTCTCCTCCCAAATCGTGAGGATCATTTACATACCCACCCTCGCGTTGCAAAACAAATTTCAACATTTTTTCAAAATCTTCTGTTGTCATATTAAATTTCTCCTTGTTCAACTAAAATACAAAGCAAGACTTATATGTCTGCTAACACAAGGTAAAATGAATTTAATATTATTTTTTTAAAGTATTAAGATATCCTCTTAGTGTTAAAGCTCTTTGTTTTAGAATTTCTGTTCTCCAACCTTCTTTAGTATTAAGATACATTGTTCCTTGAGTATAAGAAGTTAGAGAGTTTATAAATCCATATTCTTTATCTATGTAGTTTTCCCAAGATGTTTGCGATAGTTGTAATTTTTTATAGTCCTCAGCACTTAAAATTTCCTTTAATTCAGCTAAGTTTTTATTTATATCCTTTTCCCATAATTGCTGAGCCTTTTGACTGCACTTGTTCATTTCCTGAGTATCTGCAGTTTTTGATATACAGTCCTGCTCTATTTTATCTATGGGATCAAGGACTTCTATTGCAGCATTTTGATTATTTGTATAGTTGTTTATTTCAAATGCATTACAACTACTTATTGTAGTTATTCCTACTAATACTATAAAAAGACCTGCTATTAAAATTTTCATAAATTCATTTTACACTAAAAATATATTATTGTTAAATTTTATTGAATTCACCTCCTTTCATTTTTCATAACAAATATAGGTACTACTTTATAATACCTTTTTATATGAGTGCTACTTATATTTCATTTTAGGTTTACAGCTTCAGCAGATTTTTAAACTTCTTGTTTGTACTTAATTTTGATAGTAACCATTTTATACTCAGCAGTAAACAGTTTTACTTATTATATCATTTTGAGCATGATTTCGTCAAGAAACTATTTTTAGAATATATTCAATTTATAAATAATTTGGTTTAAAATATTACAGATATTTTTTGTAGTTATTCTTAATAAGTTCTTAATAAAATATTTTGATTAAATGACTTGACTTTTATTGCTACAAGAGCGATTAATGTGTATGTAAAAGTTAATAAGGAGGTATTAAAAAAGAACAAATTAAGATAAATTAAATTTTTAACTGAATAGATATAGGCTGGTGGTTCCTATCCACTGAGTGCATATGACTCTCTAGTGAACCTATGGTGATTGTGAAATTCTTGCAGGTAAGTAATAGGTTTCTGGGATAATAGGTTTCTGGGACATTGAGACAGGGAAAATTTAATAAAAAACCAAACAGACAGCCGATTTGAGGCTGTTTTTTAGTGTTGAGATGTACCGGTCTTTTCTTGTACTGAACTACTCATTTTTTGCACTCTTTTGCACTAATTTTCTGTCACCCTGAATTTATTTCAGGGTCTATCCTACTCACAAAGCCTGTTTTAGCCCAGTGCAATAAAATGCAAAAAAGTGCAACTTTATTTTTACTTGTAAATTGAGATACACCAAATTATCAATAAGATTTGGATATTTACACAATTTTAACTTTTATTTAATTTACATATCATATAATTTTAAGCCATCAATAATTGAATAATGACCACAGATATCTTCTTCTCCTACACGTATAATCTTAGCAGGACCTCTATTTTCTTGATTTATAGTATTATCACATAACGTTAATTCAACTTGATGCCCTTTAGCAGGTTTTCCTGCAATGCTTTTTCCATTCGTTTCACAACATGCTACAAGAACTAAATCTCCTTTTTTCATTTTTGGATTAGAATTAATATATTTTAAAATAGGACCATCTGCGGTACACCAGTTTTTATCTTCAATATTTCCGGTACCATGTCCTATCAATATATGTTTAATCTTATCTTTTGGAAATTTACCAGCTTTAACTTCATCTGCAATAACAGAAAGAGTTGCATTAAATTGTCTAACGTTACCTGAGCAATAAAGATTTAATCCTGTTTCGTCTTTAAAAGCTTTTACTAAATCTTCCATATCTGATTGTGATAGAAATCCTTTGTCACAAAGTTTTTCATAAGTAACTCGAGAATCTGGTCTTTTCGTTGAACGAATACTAAATAATGCTTTATTTTGTTCTGCTAAAATATCCTGTCCTAAAAATTCATTATTAATTTCAGATTCTCTTATTGTCGTAGATAGATTATTATTGGTTTTAATTGGTGAGTCAGATGTCAAGGATGATTCTTTTATTGTTATTTCTGAAGGTTTAGTGACCCCTTTAATATCTATCTTCTTTTGGGAATTAGTACTAATTTTTGCTTTTTTTATAGATTGCCTAAGATTATATATTGATTTTGATAAAATTTTCATATAAAAACCCCTTAAATTCCCTTATGTTTATATAAAGTATTTTTTTTATTAAAAATTGACTTTTTTATTAAAAAAAATTTTAAATAAATACTATTTACCCCCACTTGACTTCTGTCTCAAAACGAGTGATGAATGTGTTGCACCAAACATTACAAGGCTTTTGAGACAATGGAAAACCAAGTTGAGACAATCAAATACACCCCTGAGAAGGCAAAACAAAATGCTCTTGCAAAACTTGATTTAATCCGCAAATGGCAGGAGTTTCGCCGTAAAGCTGTCAACAAGCTTCAAGCAGACTATGATTTTGTCAAACTGCATAATAGCTCAAATTCCTACCTTTTCAGTGTTTTAGGTAAAATCTCACGAGGAAGCCTGCATCGTTGGAAAGCAAGCTTAGACGGAACTGAGGATTACACAAGGCTAATTCCTAATTATAAATACGTTTCTGTAAATGAATACAGAACTTGTCTAACGGATGAAGAAATCAAAATATTTATGGGCTTGCTTTTGCACCCGAATAGAATTTGTATAGGCAAAGCAATCGCACTTACAAAATACAAACTCAAAGAGCAAGGTCAAAGTTTTATCCCTGCAGATATTACGTTTAGACGCTATGCAAAATGGTTTAAGGACAACAATTACGACAAATGGGTGTTAGCACGAGACGGTGAAAAAGCACTGTCAGACAAGGTCGAACCGTATATTAAAAGAGATGCGAGCCTGCTTGATGTCGGAGATATTTTAGTCGCAGACGGTCATAAACTGGCGTTTCAAGTGATTAATCCGTTTACAGGCAAGCCTTGTCGAGCAACTTTGGTCGGATTTTTGGACTGGAAATCGACTGCTCTTGTCGGTTACGAAATTATGCTTGAAGAAAACACCCAATGTATTGCAAGTGCCCTAAGAAACGCAATAATAAATCTTGATATGATACCGAAAATTGTTTATCAGGATAACGGCAGAGCTTTCAGAGCAAAATACTTCACAGATGATAAAGGTTTTGGCGAATTAGGATTCTACGGACTTTACGCAAAACTCGGGATTGAAACCGTATTTGCAAGACCATATAATGCAAGGTCAAAGGTTATTGAGAGGTTCTTTAAAGAATTTCAAGAAGGATTTGAAAAACTAATGCCAAGTTATGTCGGCTCATCAATCATCAATAAGCCAGCTTATTTGAAAAGAAATGAAAAAATTCATAAAACCTTGCACAAAGATTATGTCCCAACTATAGAAGAAACAATCAAAATGATTGATATGTGGCTTAAGTTCAAGAATTCTCAGCCCTGCACAAATTTACCGAATATGACAATCGCAGAGGTTTTGGTGAATCGAAAGAAACAAGATATTGATACAAGCTTGCTTGACGACTTGATGCTGGCAACAGAGGTCAAAACAATTCAGCGAAACGGCATAAGGTTCTTAAACTGCGACTATTTTGATGAAAGACTATACGGGCTGAGAGGAAAAGTTTTAGTAAAATACAACCTGTTTGATTTAACAAGCGTTAAGATCTTTACCCCCAAGGGCGAATACTTATGCACCGCAGAGCGAGTAACCGAAACCCACCCAATGGCTAAGATTTTAGGAACAATTGAGGATTTGGAGGATTACAAACAAAAAATTCAAAAACAACAAAAACTGAAAAGAAAAACTATAAATTCAGTTAAAAAATTATTGACTAATGATGAAATAAAATTTCTGGAATGTCATTCTGAATTTATTTCAGAATCTGCAACACCAGAGACCCTGAAACAAGTTCAGGGTGACATTAACTTCAAACCTCGTTCAAATGGTGTTCAAAAAATAAACAACGGAGAAAAATCACTTCCGATTTTCAAAAACAATTCAGAAAAATACGAATATTTAATAAAACATAACCCAAGCGACACTTGGATTGCAGAATTTAAACAAACAAAGGAGTACAAACTGTTATATGAATAAAACATTTGTCAGAACTCGAAATGTAAGGAATTTTATAGGCTTAGTTGAAGCCCTGAAAAGCAAACCCAAAAACATTCCTAAAATGGGCCTTATATATGGCGAGCCGGGGCTTGGAAAATCACAAACAGCACTTTGGCTAGCCTGCAAATATGACGGAATTTACATTCGAGCTTCAAACCTTATGACAAGCAGGTGGCTTGTTGAAGAAATTGTTAGAGAAATGGACGAACTTCCTCGGTATTTAACCTCGGACAACTTTAATGTTGTGATTAGCAAACTTATTCAAAAGCCAAAAATTATTTTTGTAGACGAAATCGACTACTTGATGAACACTTATAAAAGTGTTGAAACCCTAAGAGACATCCACGATAAAACCGATTGTCCGATAATCTTTGTCGGAATGGGCTTGGCTCTTAGAAAACTTGAAAGATACAAGCACTTGTATGACAGATTTAGCGAAATTGTAAAATTTGAAACCTTTGAAATAGAAGATTTAAGCCAAATTTTTAGCCAACTCTCTGAAATCCCGTTTACCCCAGATTCGATAGAATATATCCACAAAAAATACAATAGGTTCAGACAAATTGTACAGCTTATAAGCAAGCTAGAAAGTTTTGCAAAAGAGAATAATTTAGAAGAAATTACAAAAGAAGTTATGGAGCAAATTATATGAACATTGAAAAATTAGCTAAGAGATTAAAAGAATTTACCCTTGATGATATTGAATTGATAGCAGAATGCGATTGCAAAACAAAACTTGAACAGCTTTTGAACAGCAATAAAATACTTTTTGAAAACGGAATTTATAAATACAAAGAGGAAACGAAAACGGGTGAAAATTATGAAATATTCAGCCCGCTAAAGAATAAACACCTAAAAATTAGTATAGAAGATGCAAAAGAATATTTTATGAAAAATTATGTCGAAAAATACTGCAAATTCGAGACCTACAGGAACTATAACGCAATTTTCAATTTCAATATTATACCGTTTATAAACTGCTATTACCTGCATGAAATTGATATTGAGTCGATAAAAGAACTTTTTAAAATCTGCGAATTAAGACGCCTAAAGCCCCGCAGAATTAAAAACACAATGGCACTTCTAAATCAGCTGATAAAATATTTCCAACACCTTGGAGTGATTGATAGAAGTTGTGTTTATCAGGTTAAAAAAGTACAAGACAAAAACCATTTTGGAATAGAAAACTTAATTTTTGAGGGATTTTAATGAGTAAAATGAAATTATTTAAACAAGCAGAGCAAATGTATTTAAAAGGCTCGACCGTTAGTAAAATCTCTTTAGAGCTTGGGATTGCCAAAAGAACTTTGTTTTACTGGAAAAAGCAATATGATTGGGATAAAAAGCGTAAAGAATCGATGTATGATAGAGCACAATTCAAAGACGATTTGCAAAAGTTTGCCCAAAAACTAATGGAAAAAATCGCAAACAGTAATAAAACTAATAATCAGATAAGCCAAGCAGAATACTATTTCCTTGTGAATATTTTGAATTTTCTCCCTGAATTGAAAGAAAACAATACTCAAAACGAAACACCTCAAATAAAAAACGAATTATCCCCTGACTTCATCCGCCAAATCGAGCGTGAAATTTTAGGTATAGAATAAAATTAATAACATTTAAAACTAAAACTTTTCATATTAATATATCTTATAAAATGTAAGGATACAATATAAATAAATACTTGATATAGTTTTATTATTATGTAAATTATTTAAGTAATAAAACAGATTTTTATTAAAACTATTCTTATAGTACAATTCGCTAAAAAGGTAATATGGTCAAAAAAAATAGTTATTCTGATTTAATACACAAATTTCACGATTATATTATTATACAAAAAGCAGGTTTTTTCTATGATGTGCGTGATTTTGGAGCAATATTTTTTTCAAATAAATTAGGTTATTCTTTATATTCTGATAAAGCTTCTGAATATAAAATCGGAATTCCTTTAAAATCTATTAAAACTGCTTTGAATATTCTCAAAGAAGCGAATTACAAATATATAATAACTGAACACTATGAAATAGTTGAGCAATATGACAATGGAAAATCTACTCCAACAATTGATTCGGAAATGGAATCATTAAAAGAAAAAAACGTAAATGATAACTACATTGAATATAACAAAAAAGATAAACAACAAATATACAATGAATATATTTCTCAAATAAGAAACTATATCTTGAAACAAAATAAATGGATAGAAATCATAGAAATTGAGAAATTTTTCGGATTAAAACGTCGTGGGAAATTTATTAAAGACGATAATTTATCGACAGTGGCTCATTTAATAAATAGATTTCTAAAAAAAGAAGGATTTAAAACTAAGAGAGTTAATTTGGAATATGATTATAGTATTTGGGTTGCTCCAAGTCATGTTGGAGATTTAGACTTAGATAGCCAAATTTACAATGAAGCTGAAGTAATTAAAGAGACTGAAACAGAAGAAAATACTCAATTTCACAGTACGTTAAACAAAAAAGATGCAAAAGAAATTTTAGACCTAAATAATAGTAATGAATATATTTATACAGAAAAATTGATGTATTGCAAGAATAAATTTGATTTAATAGGAGAAGAACACACAAATTTTCAATGTATAGGGAAATTTGGGAGTTTAAATCAATATATTTTAGAAGCATATTGTGTTTTAAATAATTTTACAACAAGACGTTGGATTTCTGCAAAGAAAATTTCAGAAGAAGATTTATTAAAAGATACTAATCCTGTTAAATATAGTATAATAACGGAAAAAGATAAAGAGATTCATTATGAATTGTTTAATTTATCTCAAACAATTGAATATCAAGAAATAGATAAAATTAGTCAAACAACTCAAAATAAACTTAATAAGATTCCTTTTAAGACAATGTCAGAAGGTTTTAATTTTTTGTACAAAGCAATTAATGCAATTAATTCTCAAAAAGTATCCTCCAAAGATATTGAGAGGTTTGCAAATATTCCACCGAATTCAATTTTAGTAAGCAATGAAGCATTGTCTCTACCCTTAAAAAACTTGATGTATTTATTCGCTCAAAAAAATAGTGGTTTTACTTATCAGAAAAACAAAACGGATGCTTTTGTTATTGACAATAATCATGATTCTTCTATAAATTCTTCAATTAAAGAAAAAAAATCATTAACAAAAAAAGAATTAATTGATACAAAAGAAGTAAAAAAATCCTATGAAAATTTAGAAGATTATAATAAAATTGTTAAATTAATAAATCAAGGAAAAAACATCTTTGTTACTGGAAATGCAGGTACTGGTAAAAGTTTTATATTGAACAAACTAAAAAAGAAATATAAGAAAAGACTAGAATTAACTAGTACAACAGGTTTAGCTGCAGTTAATATTAAAGGAGTAACTATTCATTCTTGGGCAGGTGTTGGTATTTGCAAAAAATCTCTTGAAAAATGTATAAAAGACATCTTAGGTAAAAAATCACTTGTAAATAAAATAAGAAAATGCAAACTATTAGCAATTGATGAAATATCAATGCTAAAAGGTGATACTTTCACATATATAGACCAAGTATTAAGAATGGTTAGGGAAGATGATTCACCATTTGGGGGAATTCAATTATTATTATTCGGCGATTTTTATCAATTACCGCCTGTTGAAACAGGAGGAATTGATAAAAATTTTTGTTTTGAAACAAATTCTTGGAAAGAATTAAATTTAGTAACAATTAAATTAGAGAAAATATATAGACAATCTGAAGCTTCTTTTATAAAAGCCTTAAATAATATAAGACAGAATAAAATAGATGAAGAAGACTTTAAACTTTTAAAATCAAGAGAAATTGATTATGCCACAATAGAATCTTCTATGTTGCATATTTTTTCAAGAAATGATGAAGCAAATAATTACAACAAACAAAAATTTGATGCTATAGATTCTAAAGTATATACATATAAAGCCAATATAGGGATCTATAGAGGTGAAAAATATATTGAGAAGGATCTTACTGATAGAGAATTAATGATTGTAGATGTTTTTCAAAAAAATTGTAAAGCCTTTACTGAATTATTTTTAAAAAAAGGTTGCAGAGTTATGCTTATGATTAATTTAGATTTTGAAAAAGGGCTAATAAATGGTTCATGCGGTGAAATAATCAATTTAGATGACACATCAATTACAGTTAAATTTGATAATGGAATAGTTGAAGATGTTAAAGTTCATAAATTTGAATATTATTATAATGATATTTTAACAGCTTCAATGACCCAATTTCCATTAAGATTAGCCTATGCTATAACAATACATAAATCACAAGGTATGACTCTTGAAAATGTTGTTGTTGATTGCAATAAGATTTTTGAAGAAGGTCAAACGTATGTAGCTTTAAGCAGAGTTAAAAATTTAAATGGATTATACTTAAGAGGTTTCTCTTTAGATAAAATTAAGGTTAATTCAAAAGTTGTTGAGTTTTATAAAAATTTAACTTAAATAAGAGTATACAATGAGATTAAAAAAGTTATCAGAATACTTCTTTTTCGAACTTACTTTTCAAAATCATCTTCAAACCCTCTTATATTATCAAGTTCTATATTGTATCTTTTGCCTTGCTTATCAACGCAAGTTGCATAATCTATCTCTGCATCTGCAAATCTGTTTTTCCAAATACAAATCAGCAAGCCGATTTCTTGTGTTTTTAAATTCAAAACCTTTGTTCCATAGAGTACATAGTCTTTTTCTGTCATTATTCTTTCCTTTCAAGTATCAAATCTGAATAGATTTCATCAGGCTTTTGTGGGTCTATTAAAAACTCTTTCATAAATACAAACCTTTCTCCGTATGCGTTTTCACAAATTACAGTGTCGAAATTGTAGAAGCCAATTACTTTGTAATACACATTATCAGAGTTTTCAAAACCTCTAATCTTTTTAAGTTTGTATTTTTTACCTGTTTCAATCATTGCTACCTCTTATCATCAATGACATTCATCACTCTATGCTAGTTAAATATCAAGCAAACTCTTTCAAAATGTATCATTCAGACACAATTCATTTTTTGAACATTTTTTGAACAGTATTAAAACAAGTTTTAAATATCATTTAAAAATTCCTACTGTTAGGATAATTTATAAAAAATGCATTAACTTGGTCTGCATCATGACGCAGGTTTCTAACAACAGGAGCTAGATTGTAGAGCGCTTCATATTCTTTTTGCGATGAGCAAAAATAATCAATCACAACCGTGGTGTTATAAATATTTTCAGCATATCGCTCAAGCTTTTTAAAATCTTTTCTTTTAATAACAAGTATTTCTTCCATACACAACCTCCTTTTAGGTTGTGCTATATATCAGTTAGAAATAAGTAGAAGTCAAGATGTATTTTGTTTATGTTATTCTATAATCTTTTTGCAATCACAATTTATAGGACAACATTCGCAATTTGGGTTTGTTTCAAAACAATATTCTCTACCAATTTTCCACATAGAAAAGTCAATGATACCAGGGGAAGAAGGATATAATTCTCTAGCTTTATAAATTATTTCATCAATGTTATTACGATCCTTGATTAATCCCATTCGGTACATTATTGTTTTAACGTGCACATCGGGAGAAATATCAATACTATATTTATCTTTTACTTGTATTCGATATTGCCTTACAAGTATATTTGCGGCCATTGTCGCTATTTTTATACCAACACCATCAAAATCTAAAAAACGCAAAATTATGGTTGCACTAGAAGGATTATCATTCCAAATATTTGCAGCAAATGAATTATATTTGTTTTTAATTTTTTGTATAGCAAAGTAAAAACATTTTGCTTGTTCCGTATTAAAACGATGTAACTTTTTTCTATTGAAGATTTCAATATATTTCTCTAATGAAATACTGGTATAATTTTCAAAATCATGTCCACCAATTTCAAAGCCTACTTTTATAGGAATTTCCCAAGCTCTTTCTGCTTTTATTTGCTTATCCATAACACAAGCCAGCAAAAAAATGTGTGGATAATTTTCTAAATCATTCAACAAATTATTTCCAAATTCATCATCGATAAAGTGAACAATTCCGGTATGATTATTAAAACAATTTTCTGCTAATTTTATTAGTTGCATTATTACCTATGAACAAAAATTTGTGAAATATAATCATCATCTTCTTGGAAGATTACGTGGTTTTGATTATAAATTCCCTTGCTTGATACATCAAGATTTCTCAAACGCATTATGTCATAATGCGTATTTGAAAGAATAAAAGAATCCATAACAACATTGCTGTCATTAATTTCCCGTTCGATTTCTTTAACCTTATTAAAGAATTGGATTTTATCATTCATTATATTCATGTCCAAAATGCCTTTTGGATCAATAAAAGTAATGAATTGTTTGCCATCTTTTATTAACCACAATATAAAATCTGGATAAAAACCACTTTCTTGGAAGAAGCCAACACCTTTACCTTTGCTTTGATTTCTCAATAAATACAATTCTTTATCATTAAAAAATGTTGAATTATTTTCATAATATTTTTTTAGATCTTCTACAAATTGCATTTCTTCAGCATTTAATTGAATAGGTGATATTTTTATACCAGACTCACCTTCAAACGATATTAATGGAGAAAATATGTGATTAGCCCAATCCAATGTTGTAATATCATAAAATCTAGGTATTGAATAATTGCCACTATTAATTTTTTCTTTTAATTCATTTAATTTAGTAACAATATCTTGTCTTGATTCTTCAATATAAATTTTGTATTCTTTGACCATATTTGGATCATCTTCATTTACATCAACATACTCTCTAAATTGTGATTCCCAAGCATCTTTCTTATAATTGTAAAATCTTTCGATGTATTTTTTTAGCAAACGCACAGCAATATCTTGATATTTTACAACTTTTTCAAATGATGTAAATTCAAACTCTTCATTTGGGATTAATAATTTATACCAAGAATTATTAATCAAAATTTCTTTAATTTTTTCAAAAGAAATACTGAAATTATAATATTGTCTTTCGTTTTTAAATTTTTGAATTTCAAAATACAATTCTTGATAATCAATAAATTGAAGTTCTTTACATGTAAGTTTGTTGTTTTCATCTTTATGAACTTCACCAGCATTTATTGTTTTAGACTCGTTTATATCTACTTTGGAATACAAATCAAGAATTATAGGTCTTCTGACAAAACTATCAGGTATATTTTCTAGCGAAAAAGTCCCGCCATCTTTTTTAAAACTAATACCTTCTTTGATTCGTGGCATCTTCAAAGTTGTTTTTACTTTACCCAAATTTGAAATTGCAGGTAAAATAAATTCTATTTTATCACCTGCTGGCATACCTTCTTGTTCTAAATATTCTTTGAATGTTGCCATATAATCAGCTCTTACACCAAATATATTTAAAGTTTCGACAATTCTAATGTTTTCTGGAGGTTTTCTTATCAAGTCTTGGGAAGTACTTCTTTTTAATGAATATCCAGCACCTTTTAATCTAACACCGCGACCAAATAATTGAATTATTTGTGCTCCTTCAGATTTACCTATATTCATTAATCCCATAGTTGAAACTCTCCAAGAACTCCAACCTTCTGTAAATTTTTTAGAACCAATAAGAATGTTTATGGTTGAATCATTTTTATTTATGTTATGAAATAGCGATTCGGAAAATTCTTTATTTGAGGCTAATAAACCATTGGCTTCGCATAATTTAATTAAACTGTCATTATCACCAACATTGATTACACCAAAATATTCATTATCACCTAATCGAAGCCCTATTTCTCCATCAATTCCTTTTAAGTTTTCGACATATAAATTTGCTTCGCTTTGTTCACAATTAAATACTTTATGTAGAATTTCAGAGTATAAAGTTTCGCCAGTATATGTTTTTGATAATAAGTAATTGAATTTCCCAGTAAATATATTTAAGCCACGATTATTCAAGAAACCATTATGTCCATTTAATAAATTATTCAAAAATTCGATACTTTGTGATTTATTTGCTACAAAATTTTTGATAAATAAAAGAATATCAACAACATCAGATACTTGACGTTTGTTTTCTGTCCTTACAGCATTAACACTGCCACCTACAAATATCCATAAAGGTTTTTCTATCAAAAATGGATTAAACTCAATTTGTTTATCTTTAAATAACAACATTTGCTGAAAATAAGTTAATAGACAAGCTGTTAGATATTGAGTTTTTCTATCTTCATCCGAATCATCATCGAGATTTAAGATTTGATATTCTTTACCATATCCATCTTCATAAAAATACTTATATGAATAATCAAATAAAATACATTTTGCATATTCATTAGTTAAATCATTATCTTTTACTACTGCTTGCCCAAATGTTGCAGAGTATTCAAAACAAAAACCATCTTTAGATAAGGCATTACGTCTTTTTATCCAAGAACCATCTTTGGAACTACTTGCTCCTCTATGACCTTCATCAACAAGTACAATATTATTTGATTCAAATGCTTCAACAGCAATGGTCTTATCTCCTGTCTCATCAGCCAATTTAGTAATTTCTATTATATCCACACCAAAAGCAGCGTTCTGTTGTTGGAACATACTCATCTGAATATGTTTACCAACTTGCGCTAAAGAAGTTTTGTCAAATATTTTAGCTTCAATATTAGATAGCTTAAATTCTTCTTTATGTTGTACTGATAAAGCTTCATTAGGAGTAACTAGGATTATTCTATTGTAATCTTTTTGTTTGCCATGCAACTTCAGATAATATTGAATTTGCAAAATATTCATGTGCAATAACAAAGTTTTACCTGAACCAGTTGCAGCCCAAAATGCAATTTTATTTAAATCATTTTCGCTATATTCAGAAATTTCTTCACCTTCTAGGCATTCTTTGTTATATCGTTCTCTAAATGCATTTAAACTTATAAGCAAATCTTCTTTATTAGAAAAATATTTATCTAAATAAATTTCTGTAAACAATAATTCCAAATACTGAAAATACTTCCATTTAATTGGAGTTTCCCTGTTTTCATTAATATGTTTTGTATGGGCAATAATATTTTCATCATACTTTTCTAATTGTGCTCTAGATAAATATTCATCGTCATCTGCCCAAACTGCATCATCCCAATTAGATTGTTCAAAGCGAAATAAATCTTCATCAAAAACAAATCTATTACTTATAACCTGAAAGAATTGTGTTTGTTGTTTTTCTATATCAATTTCTTCTAAATAGGTATCTTTCAGATTTTGTCCTAATTTGTCAATAGAATCTACTCTAAATAAATGTAAAATATATTTGAATAATATTAATTTCTTATGAAATTTTATTTTATTGGTTTGTTTTTTAGCCATAATAATTTGTCCTATATTAAACTTCTTTTACATCAAACATGCGATTTTTAAACTCTTCTTCAATCAACATTACCTTGAAGTTTTCTTCATCTGTTTTAAGGTTTTGTAAATTATTATCGCCATTTACATATATCTTGTTAAATTCAAAATCACAAGGATTTATTTTTCTGCGTTTTAGGAACACATCCAAATCTTCATTAGATTTTTCTTCTATATTTCTCCAAATTACAAGAATGTTTTCTTCTTTTAAATTTGTACCTTCTATAACAATAAATCCATCTTTTTTATACATAGATGAAACTTTTAACCCGATTAAATAATTGAAAGTCTCAATTAAATCAACATTGACTAACTTTGTTTCATTGCCTATTGTAATATTCATTTTATAATCAAATGGATTTTTAAACATTTCGAGATTAAATATGCTGTCAGAATATTCAAAATCCATCATATAAGATAATTTGTATTGTTCTTCAACATTTTGGCCTAAAGCGACTTGTGTGCCTTTTTTATGCAAATTATTTAGTGCATCTTCATAAGATTCTAATGAGATATATTTAAAAATCTGAGAAATACCATCTCTATTAACAGGTTTTCCATCTTTCCATTCTTTTGAATATATAACTTTTTGGATACGAGGTTTTGTAACTGTATTGAAATATTTACCCATTTCTACAAGAATATATTTTCTGTTTCCGTTATCTTCTCTGTTTAATTCAATTACAGCATGACCTGTTGTACCTGAACCTGCAAAATAGTCAAGGATTATATCGCATTTATTGGAAGTAGCAAAAACACAATCTTTAACTGTAAAGATAGATTTTGGAAAATCAAATTCAGTTATCCCCATATTTCTTAATACTTTTGTTCCATTGTCACCAGCATTATATATTGACGATGACCACAATGATTTAAACTGTTCAGTACATTTTGGCATTTCAATCGTAATGCTGTTACCTTTTTCTGTTTTAATTCTTAAATTCTTAAAAATATTGTGTAATGTTTTTACTTCATATCTCCATTTCCTTTCTATGCCTTGCTGGTCAATAGGATAAATTGCAATAATAGGATCTTTTTCTGTTGCAAAATATTCACTTTTTTTACCATTTAAAGGATTTTTTAAATCGTTGTACATTAAAATATTTTTATTTTTAATAATTTCATTATTTTGTGGATGAATATCATTATCAATAATATCTCCATACCCAATTATTTTGTTGTTTTGAACATAAATAGGATAAAAACAATTGGCTGCATCTTTTCTTTCAGATTCTCCACCCCAATTTCTTAAATTTGAATATTCCCAATTCTCTTTTGATATTATTTTTTCATTTAATTTCTTTAAAGATGCGGAAATTGCAAAGATTGCAAATTCATTTGAAAAGGAAAAATGATCACCTTGCGTTCCCTTTTTATTATGTTCAATTGCCACAGATACAATATCGCGAGAAGCAAATGTTTGTTTTAAAAGTCTTTGCAAGCCATTTTCTTCATATTTATCTATTGCAGTTATCAAGGAACCGTCAATTGTATTAAGACATTTACTTATGTTAATTCTATTTTCCATTAAAGTAAGCCAAGAAGAATGCTTGTAACAGTTTTTATATATTATTTCACTAGATGGAGAATTATAGGGTGGGTCTATGTAGATACATTTTACCTGTTCTGTATACTTTTCTTGTAGTAAATTAAGAGCATGAAAATTATCTGCATTAATTAATAGACCGTTTGTTTGTTCATCTAAATTTTCAATTGTTGAGATTAAATCATATTTAAAATCTTGGGAGAAAAATTTAGTATCCAATACAAGATATGGGTTTTGCTTTAAGAATTCTATCTTTTTATCATTATCTGTGCCATTTAGCAATGTATCACCGCCTAATTTTGTTAAGTCAGCAGTAATTTCAGAGATTTTAAATAGTTCCTCCCATTCTTGTATTTGTGCTTCATTTGAAATAATCTCAGGGTAAAATCTTTCATCTACTTTATCTAATGTTAGGCAATAGTTTGTTTCTACAACCATTTTCTTTTTTAGCCACAATTTCTTTTGGAATTCTTCAAGTTGAGCTAATAGTGTAATTATTTTTTGTGCAATTTTTTTGATTGCTTTAGCTTTATTGAGAGATTTTTTGATATTATTTTCATCTAAGTCATCCAAGTTTAGGACTTCATTTTTTATATAGAAATCTAATTCTCTATTTAAAAATCCACCTAAGTCTTTATGTATAAAATAATCAAAGCTATTTTTGGCAGTATAATCAGTAAGATGTTTTTCTAATAATGTTCTATCTTTATTTTTTTCTGTAGGCTTTTTGTCTAATAAATTGATATAATCTGCATATTCACTTTTAGATAATTCTGGTAAAAGTTTTGCAATTGTTTCTTCATTATGACTTTTTTGATTTTTATTATTTTCATCAATTGTATATTGAAATTTAATATATAGTTCACCATCAATAATTTCTATAGGATTTTCATCTATAAGGATAAATCTACGTTCTTTATCGGCTTTGTTGTTATCTTTTTCTGTTTCTGCCTCTATTAATTTAAAATGAACAGTTTGTTTGCTTTCATCATTACCTATTGTAAATGTATAATCTTTAAAATTTTCTGAGGTCTTAATATAATATTGGTCAGAATTTGCCCAATATAATTTTACTTCTTCTCCTTCATAAGGTATTGCATAAACATCTTTTTTATATCTTCTTAAAGACATAAAATCTCCGCCTTCATAATATCTTGAAAAGAAGTTTGTTAAGTGAGAATATACATCATTTTCTAATACTGTTAAATCAACTGAAGATGATAATTGGGCTTTTAATTCTTTCACTTTAGGTAAATCATCTGGGTTTGCTCCTAATGATTTTGCTTGTTCAATTGCTTCATTTAGTTCTTTTTGTATAGAAGCTTTATCTTCGTTCGCTAAATCGCTAAAAGATTCTTTTACTTGTGGTAATAGTTTATTATCTAAAAAATCGGTAATTTCTGAGCTCTTTTCATTCATTATTCGATAAATACCGAAATCTAAATCTGTTTGATCTAATTGAAATATTTCTTTTAATTTCTTCTTTAAATCATTTAGTTTTTCACTCATTTCCCACCTATACCACTTTCCAACGGATTTTAAATAAGGTTTCCGTTTTAATATCAGCTTTCATTTGTTCTTTTAATTTTTTTATATTGTCATCTCTTTTAAAGTTTATCTCTTCTTCCTTTTCATCAATTTCTCTACGAAGTTTAGAAACTTTTCTTCTACAAGCATCTGCTTTTTCTTGAAATTCTATATAATCAGCATTATTTGTAGCTTGGGAGCTTTCTTTCAAATAATTTCGCATTTTTCGTTTTTCATCAGTAATTTCTTTGTCTAAATTGCCTATTAAATCATCTGCCCATTTGTTTAACCTATCGATTTCTCCTTTTAAATAGCTATTATTTAAATTTTGATTTGTATCAATAGTTGAATTTATATGTCTTTTAGCATCTAAATCTAATTCTTTGTTTATAGACTCTGGAATGACGATTTGTTGTTTAAATTTCCCAGAAATATTAAATAGCTTTTCACAAATCTCTTGGTCAAGTTTTGTCCCATCATCACAAAAAGCATTAAATAATAAATAATCAGCACTTTCAAAAGATTTGATATTTAGTTTGTTTAATATCAAATAACCTGATTTCCCTTGTAAATTTTCTATTACTGATAATTTCTTTTGGTAATTGCTTATATCAAATTCAATTTCTGCATCAGGTGTAGAAGTTGATATTGCTTCATCTATAACATATTCACCTAATGGATGAGAAAGTCTATATAAATAACTACCGATTATATTTTCTTTATCTTTTTCCTTTGATATTAGATAGTAGTTACCAATATTTGCATTTTGAATAGGAGATGTATATAAATTGAAAGTTAAATTTTTATCATCAAATTCAGCATTTTTAGATAAAATAGTTTCTGTTGTTCGCCAGAATAATTTTTCAAATCTACTGAGTTTTTCTCTTGTTTCATCTAATTTTATTTTTAGTCGAGTATGAACATCTTCATCAAAATTGTCTAATACATTTTGTTTTGTTAATTGCATTTGAGCTTTTATTTGCTCATCCATTTCAGCTTGCAATTTATCGAATGCATCGCTTATTTCTTTAGGTGTTCTACAAGAACGATAAATTTCCATGATTTTCTTTTCGAAATCAACACCAGATTCAAGTGCACCTAACACTTTATCTGAAGACCCAAATACTCCTTCAAATAATTTAAATTTGTCCTTTAATAAATAGTAAACTCGCTTATCAGTTTCATTTGAGCTATTTAAAAAGTTTAAGACAACAACATCGTGTTTTTGTCCATATCTATGACATCTTCCAATTCTTTGTTCAATTCTTTGAGGATTCCAAGGTAAGTCATAATTAATAACTAAAGAACAAAATTGCAAATTTATACCTTCCGCAGCTGATTCTGTTGCTATTAAAATCTCTGCATCATCTCTAAATTTTTCTATAATAGCATTTCTTGTATCCGCAGTCTTTGAACCACTAATTCTTCCTGAATTTTTATTTTTTTCTAGCCATTCTTGGTATATTTTTTTAGATTCACTATCTGAATTTGTACCATTGAAAATCAAAACTTTGCCATTAAAACCATTTTGCTCTAAATAATTTTTTAGATATTCTTGAGTTCTTCTTGATTCAGTAAAAATCAAAGCCTTTCTTGAAGCGTCAACATCCATTGCTTCAAAACCTTTATTTATTGCTTCAACTAAATGAACTGTTTTAGAATCTGTTTTAATAGACTTTGCTAATTCAATATACTTTTCTATCTCATCAATTTCATCTTGGATTTTTTTTGCTTTTTCTTCATCTGAATACTGTTTTGACTCTGTTATTATTTCAGTGTCGTCATTTTCAATATCTTCAGAATCTTGTTCTAATAATTCTTTAGTATCTTCATCTATTGAAATTTCTATAAGTGAATCTTCTGAGATTTCTTTATTTTTCAATGCAATCAATCTGCTTTTAATAGATTCTAGAGTCCCTATTACAGCGATAGAAGATGAAGCTAATAATTTTCTTACAACGTTTGTAATCAGAGTTCTTTGTGAATTAGGTATAGAAAAACTATCGTCCTTTTGTAAAAATTTTGAAATTCCTAAATATAATTCTTGTTCAACTTTTGTTGTTTCAAAAGGAAATGTTATTGGTTTTCTTTGTGTATAAGGGACATATTCTGTAACATCTTGTCTTAGAGTCCTTTGACAGAATACATTTAATCGATTCCTTAAGTCATTTAAACCAGTAGAAGAATTAACATATTGTTGTCTAAAGGAAGATATATCGCCAAATATTTCTTCACTGATAATAGAGGTTAAACCATATAACTCTAATAATGAATTTTGCAATGGTGTTGCTGTTAATAATATTTTTTTTGTATTTTTTAAAGCAAATTTAATACCTTGACCAATTTTATTATTTGGTTTATATGCATTTCTTAATTTATGAGCCTCATCTAAAACTGCAATATCCCATTTTTGCTCTCTGATTTCATCTTGTTTTGCATTTGCAAAATTATATGACATTATAATAACTTTATTTTTGATGCCAAAAGGGTTTATAACACCATTTTTTACATATTCATTGTAAGTTTTAGATTCTAAAATAACATTAGGGATGTTAAATTTCTCATATAGTTCCAAACTCCACTGTTTTCTTAATGACGCAGGACATATTATTAATATATTTCGCTTTCTTTCTGCCCAATACTGGCATAAGACCAAACCTGCCTCTATTGTTTTTCCAAGTCCTACCTCATCTGCAAGTATAACTCCTTTTGATAATGGGGACTTAAATGCAAATAATGCTGCTTCAACTTGGTGAGGATTTAAATTAACACAAGCATTAAATAATGACATTGAAATTCTATCAGTATCATTAGATGCCGACTGTTTTATCAATTCATTTGCATAATATTTTGCATGGTATTTTGTATATGCCATCTTACCCTCGTATTTATACTACCATGAACAAGTTCAATTATTGAATTTATGTAAAGTATATTTTTACCAATTGCTTGTTTATAGTATCATCATTTTATTAAAGGGGATTGCGTATGACTAAAAATTTATTTTTACAAGATTCTAATAATGACCATAACACCAAAGATAGTTTTGGAATACACACAAAAATTGCTGAAACAATTACTGATATAGCTAAAAATGAAACTTTATTAAAGTCATCTTTTAATTTGGGATTATTTGGTTCTTGGGGAAGTGGTAAAAGTTATATTGTTGATAAAATCATAAGCAATTTAAAAGAGGATTACATTACTTTTTATGTTGATGTTTGGAAGTATGTAGGTCACCCTTTGATGAGAAGCATATTATTTGATATAGATTCTCAATTAAAAGAAAAACAACTTGATGTTTATAAAGATGGTTATATTGATAAGAACAAAGAAACTTTAGAAAAAAAATTATATGCAGAATCAGAATTCAATGAAGAAATAAAACTCGATTGGCAAGAAATATGGCAAAAGATAAAACCAATCTTAATATCGCTATTAATTATAAGTGGGATTATATTAATAATATCAATGATTTGTTATTTTAATGGTAATAGTTGGTTAAAAGCATTAAGTATTCCCATATTTTCAGGTTTAGGCTTTGTAACTGCTTTTTGTATATCTATTAAAATCACAGCTAAAGAATCTTGTAAAAACTGTATTCTGTAGTAAAAAAATTAAAACGTATGCATATAAGCCAACTTTTTCACCTGAACAATTTGAAGCAATATTCTCTGATATTGTCAAAAATATAACAACAAATAAAAAAATGCTTATTATATTTGATAACTTAGATAGATGCGAACCCCAATATGCATATGAAACATTATCGGCAATTAAAACTTTTATGGATAAAGAAAATTGCTTTTATATAATTCCGTGTGATGATATAGCAATAAAAAAATATATTAGCTTAAATTACAATATTATTAATGATGATAATGATAATGTCGATAAAAAATTCTGCAATGAAGTAGGAGATGAATTTTTTGATAAACTATTTAATACATATATAAGAATCCCGCATTTGCAAGAAATTGATAGAGATATTTTTATCGAAGAACAATTAAAAGAATTATCTATATATAGGGATATTGAAACAAATATTTCTGAAATAAAGCAAATATTATTTTATGGTTATAATGGGGCTACTCCTAGACAAATAAAAAGATTTATTAATGATTTTTCATTAAATTACCAATTAGCTCAAAATATTGACCCAGAACATACTTTTTTATTAAAAGATTTAACTTTGTTTACGGTTATGATGGTGATAAAACAAAAATGGAGTAATGTTGAATCAGAGTTAATTGTAACTCCTGACTTATTTTCAGTTAAAAATTGTAAAGAATATTCAAAGTTTATAAACAGAGTTAAAAACCTTTTACCTAAAAACATTCCATCGATAATGTCTTTTATATATATGAAAGATGCAATAGATGTAAAATCTATATCCAATAATTTAAAACAAGGTAAGTTAATACAAGACATAAATGACAATTCTGTGATTATAATAAAAAATGAAATACAGAATATGATAGATAATAATGAAAAACTATATTTACAACAAACTGCATCATCTTTGTTTAATATTTTATATCAATCTAAAAATTTAAAAGAAAATAATAAAAATATGTTGATAAAATACCTAGGTGATATCTTATCACTAGAAGATATTAACTTTATTGATTTTATTAATCAAAACAAAACTGTAATTGATGAAATAGTTCTATATATTAAAGAAATGAGAGATTTTAACAAAGATAAAGTTAAACAAAAAATTTCAGATGTGTTGAGGTTAAATCAGGAGATAGACAAAAACATAAACAAGGAACAATGTTTAGATTGTGAAAATAAAATAAAATTATTTAAAAATGTTTTGGGGCATAATGAAATAATTGACAACTTATATATAAGTAAAGTATTTAGAGATATTAGCGAAATATCACAAATTGATGAACCTATGCAAAAGTATGTAGAGATATTGGGAGAACAGGGTAAACTATCTTTAATTCCGTCATCTTTTATAAATTTGATTATAAAATCAATTTCAAAAGACTCTTTTTCAGAAAACGTATATAATTGCTTAAAAAACTTCAACAGAAAAACACTTTCTGAACAGAATAAAAAAGTATTAGCTCAAAGATTAAATACTATAATTTCAGAAATCTATTCGCAAATAAATGTATATTACAATAAAGAAAATCTGTTAAATGGTTTAAATATGGCTATTAAATTGATAGACGATTCTTCTTTTGATAAAAGTGAAATAAGTCAATTCAATAATGTTTTGTATAACTTTATACAAAATCTAATGTCTTATAAACCTCAAATGACAATGGATTTTTTAATTGAAGCTCTGCGTTTTATAACAGTGGAAAATGATTCATCTTATGATGCAATATTGAGAAAATGCTTGCAACCAGTGGATAATAAGAAAATATTTGCAAATAGACTAGAAGAATTAAACAACAAAGAATATGTTGAAAAAATAATAGATTGTCAGGTTTCAAAAAAATTTTTATTCCATTTTGTAGAAATCAGAAAAGCTTGTGTTCAATTAATGCAAGATTCTATTTCAGATTGTTATGAGAAGTTATTAAGAGAAAAAGATGATAAAATGGATGATTTGAAAACATTATTAGAAATAAAAGAAAAATATCATACGGAACTAAATAAAAGTGAATTTAAAACCTTTATTTTTTCCAAATATTTTAACCCTGATAACTTAGAGAAATCATATTCATTATTGGAATTATTGAATAAGTACAATATAAAAGCCACTGAACAAGATTTTAGCACTATTAAAAATAGTACATTAGAAGCATACAAAAGAGACCCTAAAAGTGGCATTAGGTTCTTAAAAATAGCTAGTGAAACGCTTACTGAAAAACAATTTAATAAGATATTTTTATCTCCATTGTTGAAATTTATAAATAGTGAATTACAGGCAACTAAATCAGTAGGAATATATTCTAATATCGTTTCAATTTTTAATCCCCAATTAGTTGTAAATAATGTTGATATTCTAAAAGAATTAATTACTCAATTACTGGAAGATGGACAAGAAGCTAATGAATATGAATTAGCTGTACAAATAATTAATTATTTAAGTCAAAATTCCATATCAGTTGAAGAATTCAAGGAAATTGTTCAAAGAAAAACAAATCTTATAAGCAAGGAAGGACAAGATATTATTACAGAAATTTATAATAAATAAAGCACATTGGAGGGTATATGAGAAAATTTTTAGTTTTATTACTAATGTTATTCTTTGCAAATGTTGCATTTGCTGTTAATTCTTATGACCGTTACGGACAAAAAACAGGTTCATACAAGCAAACAACTTCAGGCTACAATTCTTATGACAGATACGGTTCTAAAACAGGCTCGTATAAGGAAACAACATCTGGCTATAATAAATATGACAAGTACGGTCAAAAAACTGGAAGCTATAAAAAGACTTCCTCAGGATATAATTCCTACGATAAATATGGACAGAAAACTGGAAGTTACAAAACAAATTCTAATGGTGCAACTACAAAATATGATAAGTACGGACAAAAAGTAGGAACATTCAAAAAAAATTCTTCGGGAAGAATTAATGAATATGACAAATACGGAAGAAAAGTCGGAAGCTATAAATAATTACTTTTAGTTTATTATCCACTATGACATTTCTACAAATAAAAATTCATATAACTTTCATCAATTGTGTCTTGTTCGATGCCGATGTAGCGGAGTGTTACTGATGGCGAAGAGTGGTTAAAGATTTTTTGCAGGAGTACTATATCATTATATTTTTTATAATGATGATATCCGAATGTCTTTCTCAACGTATGTGTTCCGATTCTTTCCTTCACCCCAACTGCTTGTGCTGCCTTATTTAAAATTCTATATGCCTGTGCTCTATCCAACCTGCAATGTTTTTGAGTATAAAAAAGCGGTTGCTCACTCGGTAAACCTTCTACAAAGACATCGATCTCCTCTTTTAAAAACCTATTAAGCGGGAATTTCTTATACTTATTCGTCTTTTTCTCTCTAATTTCAATATAATCTCTGCCTTTTACATCCCCAATATCAAGCGATAATATATCTGATATTCTAAGTCCCGTATTTATACCGAAACTAAAAAGCAGTGCATCTCTTGGCTTTTTAGCCAAATATTTTTTAATCTTTTGAATATCTTCTTTCTTTTTTATAGGTTGTACTACATTCATTTTCAAACTCGCTTAATCACAGACAATGATTGCTTCCTTCCTCATAAAAAGTAAAGTCTAATGACACAAAATTTAAACACAATTTAAACAGCGTTTAAATATCGTTTAAATAGCATTCAAAAACTACCACCTGCAAAAATCTATTTTATCCTACCTCTATACATTTACCCCAAAATACAACACAACTTCATTTTGTTGTATTTTATTTTTCTAGGATATTGGATAATATATTATCCAAATCTCCATATTTAAGCCCAAAATGTATAATATATTGGCTATAAATAATATAGCGAATCTCATCTTTTGCTATTTTCAATTTTTAAACATAAGATTCTCTATAGAGATATAGGGGACATTTTTTGCACTCAACTACTCATTTCTTGCACTCTTTTGCGCTAAGATTCTGTCACCCTGAATTTATTTCAGGGTCTATCTTGCTCATAAAGCCTATTTTAGCCCAGTGCAAGAAAGTGCAAAAAAGTGCAATTTTATTTTTGCTTACAAATTGAGATACCCAAAATTATCAATAAGATTTATTTTAATAATAAATATACTTCTGTTTCAAAATAATTGGCTAGCATTTCAATTTTATCTAAAGTAATATTTATTTTACCTTTTCAAGTTTTGAAACATAAGAATTATCAACTCCTAAAACTAAAGATAATTCTTCCCTGCTTAACTTTTTCTGTGTTCGCAGATTTTTAATATTATTTGCTAATATTTGTCTAATATCTTGACTCATATTCCAATTATGTTATTATTAGAACATTATTAACAGGAATGACAGTCCATTTGATAAGGTAATTTTATGTTCACTAAAAAGATACTTATAGATTTAGACGGCGTACTAAATGAATACGGGAAAGAGAAATTCAATGAAAATTATATTCCTGAAATTAAGGTTGGGGCTTATGAATTTTTAGAAACATTATCTCAAAGTGCTGAATTGTATCTTTTTACATCAAGAAATTTAATGCTTGCAACTAAATGGCTAATTAATAACAATTTAGATAAGTTTTTTAAGGATGTGACTAATGTAAAATTACCGTCTTATCTTTATATTGATGATAGAACGATTTGTTTCAAAGGTGATTATAATAAAACTCTTGAAGAAATTGAAAAATTCAAAGTTTATTGGAAATAAGAACTTAATTCTCTTTTATTTAAAAATAATTTTAGAAAATCTAGAAATAAGTATTTAACAAGGTCAAATTAATCTTTAGCAAGTTGTTTTAAAATTTTTATAACTTTCGGATTTTCGACTTTATAACATATTTGATTTGCATTACGGTGACCTGATATTACGTTTGCATTTTTCAGTATGGTCAAGTGTTGTGAAACTGTTGGTTGGGGAATTTGTAAACATTCACACATTTTACTCACATTGCATTCAGGTTGTGCCATTAAATTATATGCAATAGTTAATCTTGTTGGATGTGCGAGTGCTTTAAAGATTGCTGCGTATTTATCTATATCTATATTTTCGTTTTTCATATTATGAGAATATTACAATATACGAATATTGTCAAATAATCTATTGACGAATAGTAAATAATTTGATAATATAAATATATGAATATACGAATATATAAAAACTTAAAAGAGGTTTGAATGAAAGTAATTATAATTGGCGGTGGTGCATGCGGAGCAAGCTGTGCAACAAGATTAAGAAGATTAGATGAGAATTGTGACATTACAATTTTAGAACGTACGAATGAGGTTTCAATCGCAAATTGCGGACTTCCTTATTATTGTTCAGATGTAATTGCGGATAGAGAAAAAATTCTTGTTTCAAACCCTGAACGTTTTAAAAATATGTTTAATATTGATGTTCAATTGAACTGTGAAGTGGTTGAAATCAACAGAGATGAAAAATATGTTCTTACTCAAAATAATGAAAAATTTTATTACGACAAATTAGTTTTAGCTCAAGGTGCAAATCCTATAAGACCTAATTTAGAAGGGATTGATAATAAAAACATTTTTACTGTCAGAACTTTAGCTGATGCTGATAAAATTAAAGATTATGTTGCTAAAAATGATATAAATAGTGCAGTAGTTGTAGGTGGCGGATTTATCGGAGTTGAAATGGCTGAAAATTTCGCTCACCTTGGGATTGATACAAAACTTGTTGAGTTGTCAGATCAAATTTTAGCTCCGGTTGACTATGAAGTTGCATGTTTTGCTCAAAATGAGATGAGAGCGAATGGTGTGGAATTAATTTTGTCAGATGGAGTTAAAAGCTTTAGTGATAATGTAATTGAATTAACATCTGGCAGAAAAATTTCTTCTGACATTGTAATTTTATCAATCGGAGTAAGACCTGAAATATCTTTAGCTCAAAAAGCGGGATTAGAAGTTAATCGAGGAATTAAAGTAAATGATAGTATGCAGACATCTGATCCGGATATTTTTGCAGGCGGTGACAGTGTTGAAGTTAAAAGTTTTGTGACAGGAGAAGATGTACTTATTCCTTTAGCAGGACCTGCAAACAGACAAGGAAGAATTATTGCAGATAATATTTACGGGATAAATTCTTCATATAAAAAATCACAGGGGACATCTGTTTTGAAAGTATTTGACTATACGGTAGCTGCTGTAGGTTATAATGAAAAACTTTTAAAAAGAGAGGGTATTCCTTATTGGAAAATTTTAACTTTTGGAAATTCTCATGCAGGGTATTATCCTGATGCGACATCTACTTTTTACAAGTTGTTATTCAATAACGAAGGGAAAATTCTTGGCGCGCAGGCTATAGGACAAGAAGGTGTTGAAAAAAGGATTGATGTAATATCTTCTGTAATGCGAAATGGTGGTAATGTTCAAGATTTATTAGATAGTGAATTATGCTATGCTCCGCCTTATTCATCTGCAAAAGATCCTGTGAATATTTTAGGAATGTGTGCTGATAACGTTTTGAGAGGTTTTGTAAAACCTGCGTATTATGAAGATATTGAAGGTTCGTTTGTTGTAGATGTCAGAATTCCTGCAAGTTACAATACAAAAACTATTGACGGGGCTGTAAATATTCCGCTTGCTCAATTAAGAGAAAGAACAGGTGAAATTCCTACTGATAAGAAAGTTATTTTAGTCTGTGATTCTGGATATACAAGTTATCTTGCATCAAGAATTTTAATCCAAAAAGGATTTAATAACGTGTATTCTTTGATGGCAGGCATGAAGCTTTATAAAGAAATTCAAAGAGATAAAGAGAGCAAAGTTACAAAAAAGATTAGTGCACAGGCTCTTGCAAAATCAAGTGAAAATGTTTTGAAAATTGATGCTTGCGGGCTTTCTTGTCCGGGGCCGATTATGAAGTTAGCAGAAAATATCTCAAATATTCAAGAGGGTGAAGTTTTGGAAATTTCATCAACAGATAAAGGATTTTATGCAGATGTTGAGGCTTGGTGTAATTCAACAAATAACACTTTGCTTAATTTAGATAACAAAGATAAAAAAATTGTTGCAACAATTCAAAAAGGTCAAGCATTTGCACAAAACCAAAATAATCAAATCCAAGCTAAAAAAGCTCAAACAATAGTTGTTTTTTCAAATGATTTGGATAAGGCTCTTGCAGCATTTATTATTGCTAACGGTGCTAAAGCAAGCGGGCATGATGTTACATTATTTTTTACTTTCTGGGGGTTAAATATTTTGAGAAAAGAAAATGTAACTGTAAAAAAATCATTAATTGATAAGATATTCGGATTTATGATGCCAAAAGGTGCTGACAAATTAACCCTTTCAAAGATGAATATGGGCGGAGTTGGTTCTATGATGATGAAATGGGTTATGAAAAATAAAAATATTTCAACTTTAAAAGAACTAATTACTCAAGCTCAAGCAAATGGTGTTAAATTTATTGCCTGTCAGATGAGCATGGATGTAATGGGTATCAAAAAAGAAGAACTTATTGACGGTGTAGAAATCGGCGGAGTGGCAAAATATATAGCCGAGAGTAGTAATTCACATTCCAATTTATTTATATAAAACTATAAAAAAAAGGAGGAAAATTATGAAATCAATTACAACTTTTGACTTGCAGTATGCACACAGATTTTACGGTTTCAAAGGTGAAGCTCAGTATTTGCATGGGCATACGGGGACTTTGACTATTGAAGTTGAAGACAGTATTAATCCCGGCGTAAATATGGTTTTTCCTTGCAATGAAATTAAAAAGACCGCGTGGAATGTTTTGAAAAATTTTGACCACGCTACGATTTTGCGTGAAGATGATCCGCTTTTGCCGGCAATCTTAGAGGTTTATGAAAAACAAGGGATTAAAAACGGTGCTCCGCAAAATACAATGAAAGGTGAAGTGTTTAAAACAGAACTTGCAACGGCTTATCCTGACTGCAGGATTGTTGTTACAAAAGAGACAATGACTGTAGAAGGTATGATAAAAATTGTCTATGACCTTTTGAAAGACAAATTAAATATTGCAAAAATAACCTTTGTAAGCGGTGATAATACAGCATCAGAAGAATACAAAGTTACAAAAACAATTGATCGCTGTCCGCTTTGCGGTATTGCCCTGACTCCTGAAGGAGTTTGCACAAAATGTGGTTACAGAAAAAATAAATAATCATTTGAACCTTCGTTTTTTAATTAAATCGAAGGTTTTTTTTATTATATATTCAAAGTAAGAATTCAGTCTATTGACTAATTGGTATTTTGGTATTAATATGCTAAAATAGAAAGGATTGATATGATTAATATTTCAGAAGCGACAGCAATAGGTCTACATGTAATGATTTATATTGCAAATCGAAAAGGTGAAATTGTTCCATTAAAAGAGATTGCAAAAGTTTTTTCAATTTCGGAAAACCATTTATCTAAAGTTTTGCAAAGACTTGTAAAAAGCGGATTTTTAGTTTCGGTCAAAGGACCTAGAGGCGGATTTAGTATTGTTGAGGGGAAAGAAAATTCAAGTCTTATGGATATTTATGAAGCTGTTGAAGGGAAATATATCCGTAAAGATTGCCTATTCTCATCAAGACATATAACTTCTTGTTGTTGTATTATGAAACCGCTTATTTCTTCAATCAATGATACGTTTGAAGAATTTATGAAAAATAACAGTATTAGTAATTTAAAATTGTAGGAGAAAATTATGAACATGTTTTGTTTCCAATGTGAGCAAACTGCTCAGGGAAAAGGCTGTACATTAGCAGGTGTGTGCGGTAAGAAAGCTGATACATCAAATTTACAAGATGAACTTACAAGCAAATTAATCGAGCTTGCAAGTTGTGCTGAGAAAAATGATATAAATACAGATCTTTTAATAGATGGATTGTTCACAACAATCACAAATGTTAATTTTGACAATAAATCTATTAAAGAATTTATTGAAAAAGTTCAAAAAAATATCCATTGTGATTCTAAGTTTGATATAAAAACTGTTTGGGATTGTAATGAAGATATTAGAAGTTTAAAATCATTGATATTATTCGGATTAAAAGGTATGGCAGCTTATGCTCATCATGCAAGAGTTTTAGGATATAAAGATGCAGATGTTGACAATTTCTTTTATGAAGCATTACAGGAAATTTCAAAAGATTTATCAGCAGATGGGTTGTTAAATTTAGTTTTGAAAACAGGTGAAATAAATTTAAAATGTATGGAGCTTTTAGATAAGGCAAACACTGAGACTTACGGAATTCCTGCACCTAGAAAAGTTACAACAAATATTGAAAAAGGCCCTTTTATTATCGTAACAGGTCACGATTTGCGAGATTTGAGCTTGCTTCTTGAACAGACAAAAGATAAGGGTGTAAATATTTATACACATGGAGAAATGTTACCTTGCCATGCTTATCCTGAATTAAATAAATATCCTCATCTAAAAGGTAATTTCGGTACAGCTTGGCAAAACCAGCAGAAAGAATTTGATAATGTCCCTGCTGCAATTTTATTTACAACAAATTGTATTATGCCGGTAAAAGATAGTTACAAAGATAGAGTATTTACAACCTCAGTTGTTGAATATCCTGATATGGTGCATATTGGAGAGGATAAAGATTTTACCCCTGTAATTGAAAAAGCGATTGAGCTTGGCGGGTATAAAGAAGATAAAAAAATGACTGGTATAAATGGCGGCGATACTTTAACTGTCGGATTTGGACATGGTACAGTTCTATCTGTAGCTGACAAAGTTATAGAAGCTGTTAAATCAGGTGATATAAAACATATTTTCTTGGTAGGCGGATGTGATGGGGCAAGACCGGGAAGAAATTATTATACTGATTTTGTAAAACAAGCTCCGAAAGATTCTATTATTCTCACATTAGCTTGCGGGAAATACAGATTTAATGATTTAGATTTAGGTGAAATAAATGGTATTCCTAGATTATTGGATATGGGACAATGCAATGATGCTTATTCAGCTGTAAAAGTTGCAGTCGAATTATCTAAAGCTTTCAATTGTTCGGTAAATGAGTTGCCATTATCATTGGTTCTTTCTTGGTATGAGCAAAAGGCAGTTTGTATTTTATTGACTCTTTTATATTTGGGCATTGAAAATATAAAACTTGGACCTACATTACCTGCATTTATATCACCAAATGTCTTGAATATATTAGTTGATAAGTATAAAATAAAACCTGTTACAACACCTGAAGAAGATCTTAAGGAAATTTTAAAAAGATGAGCGAAATAATTAGTCTAACAGATATTGAATATTTGGATAAAATTAATAAAAAACTTGTATTTGATAACGAGCAGAGTTCTTTGACTCTGCTCTCATTTAAAGCTGGAGTAGAAAGAAGTCTGCATTGTGATGAAAAAGATGAAGTTGCTCAAATTATAGAGGGATTGGCAGATATTACAGTAGGTGATAAAGTTTACAGATTGAAAGCTGGAGAAATGATTGTAATGCCTGCAAAAATTCTTCATGGGCTAAAAGCTGTGGAAGATACAAAGATGTTGCTATTACGTCCAAAACATATTCACTAATTTTTTTATTACGAAAAGTTACAATCCTTAAAGTTTTTGAAATCCTGTACCGTTTAATATTTTAGTATATATACAGGAGTATTATGAGTTTAGTTATTGATTCTAATCTTGAATATTTGCAGAACATATTGCATATAAGTAAGGTTACTTTTGAAGAAAAATATGCAAATATGTCTGTCGATGAGATTATCGAAGCAGAAGCTGCATCCGGAAATCAACAAGCTATTGAGCTGGCTCAAGAATTAACTACGAATACGAGCCTTGTTATGGAATTGTTTGATTTAGCTGATACAAATAATAAATATATGATTTTACGAGAATTAACTGCTCAGCAATTGGAGGTATTTCTACCTGAAATGGAAGAAAAAGATTTACTCCAAGGCTTATTTTTCTTTACTCAGGACAAGTTAATGAAAATGCTTGAAGAACTACCTGCTGAACAGCTTGTAAATACTGCATTTGAACTTTTTTCGCAAGAAGAAATTGTTCAATTAATGCCGGAAGAACAACTTGATAAATTTTTAACAAGTACTGATATTGATAAAAATAAAATATTAAAACATATGCAATCAATTCCTCCTGAATATGTTGCTCAGGTTTTAGAACAAATTACAGGAGAATCTCATGAAAATATGGATAGCATTGATTTGTCTAAAGAATTTGGAGAATTAAATCCTTTGGAATATCAAGATGCCCTAAAAGCTTTTCAGCCAACACAAAAGCAACAGTTAGTTTTGTCATTGGGTAAAGAGCATGAAGAATGGTTCCAATTATTTGATGCTCATGCTTATACTACAATTATGAATAGAGAAAAGCAGCAACCAGAGGTTGTTAAAGCAATGTCTGTAATTGAACCTGAATATATTCAAAATATGATTACAGAACTGCCTAATGATTTGTTATCTCTTGTAATTACACAAATGGATACTGAAAAATTTACAGAAATTTTAATGGATGAGTTCCCTGAAGTTATTGCAGAAATAATTATGAAATAGTTTTTTTGTTTTACTAAGCATTTTTTAATGTTTCTAAAACAAGTTGTAAAGCTTCTTCAGAGAACATAAATTTCATATTTTTTCTTGTATAAGCAGGGTTAAGTTCAAATTTTTTAACTGTAATTTTTCCATTATATCCGCAAGCTGCATACATTAATCCGACAGGTTTTGCTTCACTGCCTGTTGGTCCTGCAACGCCTGTTGTACAAATTACGATATCGCTTTTAGTCAACTGTAAAAGTCCTTGAGCCATTTCTTTTGCACATTCTTCACTTACAGCTCCGTAATTTTTTAATGTATCTTCTGATACATTTAAAATTCTATGTTTTGCCTCATTTGAGTATGTTACAAAATTTGCTCTTACATATGCAGAACTTCCTGAAACATCGGTTAATCTTGAACTGATTAACCCTCCTGTACAAGATTCTGCAGAAGATATTTGTATAGCTTCTCTCAATAAAATTTTCCCGATTTCATTTGGGGTCTTTGATTTTTGACTTAAAATAAATGCTTTAAAATTTAAAAATGCTTTTTTCATAAATTGATTTTTGAATGATAAAATATTTTTGTCAATAATTCTTTACATGCAAAATTGTTTTTTATGTAATATCATGTGATAACAGGAGAAAAATAAAGCATGGCAGTAAAAGAAAAAGATAGTAATTTTGGAATGTTACCGCAAAATATTGAGGCTGAAGAAGCTGTTTTAGGTGCAATTTTAGTAAATCCAAATGTAATTACAAAAGTTGTAGAAACTTTAAAACCTGAAAGTTTTTACAAACCTGCACACAGATATATCTATGAAGCTATGCTACAACTTTTCAACAGTAATGAAAGAATTGATATTGTATCAGTATCTGATGTTTTAAATTATAATTCAAAATTGGAAACAATTGGCGGACGTGCTTTTGTTAATGATTTATGCTACAAGACAATTACAACATCAAATATTGAATATTATGCAAAAATCGTTCAGGAAAAAGCAATAAAAAGAGCCTTAATCAACGCTGGTTCAGAAATAGTATCTTTTGGATACGATGTAAATCCTATTGATCAATCCCTCGATAGTGCCGAAAAACTTATATTTGACATTGCTTCTAAAAAGGCAACTACCGATTTGGTGCATGTAAAAGATTTGGTTTTAAATACTTATGAAAAAATTGAATATCGTTATGAACATAAAGATGAATTGACGGGGATTCCGACTGATTTTTATGAATTAGATGCGATATTAAACGGTTTGCAACGTTCGGATTTGATAATCCTTGCAGCCCGCCCTGCGATGGGAAAAACAGCTTTTGCATTAAATATTGCACAAAATGTGGCTTTGAAAGCTAAAACTCCTGTTGCGATATTTTCTCTTGAAATGTCAAAAGATCAGTTGATGCAGCGTATGTTATGCTCTGAAGCAGAAATTGATTCTCAAAGAGTAAAAACAGGTAACATGCAAAGCAAAGACTGGGAAAAATTGGCTACTGCTATGAATGCATTTGCACAAGCTCCTATTTATATTGATGATACTTCAGGCTGTACAATCACTGATATTCGTGCAAAATGCAGAAGATTGAAAATGGAAGAAAAAAATCTTGGACTTGTATTGATTGACTATCTTCAATTAATGGAAAGTTCTGGCAGGGAAGATCGTATGCAACAGATTTCAGCAATATCAAGAGGTTTGAAAATCCTTGCAAAAGAATTAGATGTGCCGGTAATTGCTTTATCTCAGTTATCTCGTGCAGTAGAATCAAGAACTGATAAACGTCCGATGCTTTCAGACTTGAGAGAATCAGGATCTATCGAACAAGATGCTGATATTGTAATGTTTATTTATCGTGACGAATATTACAGAAAAGCTGAAGATGGTGAAGAAGATGCAGCTGCAAAAGCTCAATCAAAAGGTGAATCTGAAATTATTATTGCAAAACACAGAAATGGTTCTGTTGGTACTGTTAAATTGTTGTTCCAAGGAAATATTACCAAATTTAAAAATCCGATTAAAACTGATGCTTTTTAATTTTTAAGGTAATCTTCAAATGTTTTTATATTAACCTTATATCCACAGCCTTCGTGAAGTTTGCCTGGGTAAAAGATTCTTTTAGCCGGATAATTTTTGCACATTCTTAATCTGTGTTTATAATCAGAACATAGTCCCTCTTTGGTGATGAGTTTGCAGGCAAAAATCAAATTTCCTTCCTCATCTTTCCCTTTTATATAAAATCGTTTATATGCAGGGAATAGAAATTGCATTATTTTAAATTCTTTTTCAGTATAAGTATCGTAGCTGTACATATAATTACAGCATTTCCCGCACTTTTTGCATTCTCCTGTTATTTCATATGTTACTTTTTCAGGAACAAAGTATGAGCGAATTTCATTTATTATTACAAATATAAAATCAGGTATATTCACAAAAATAGTATACCATATTTGCCAAGAAAATTATTTTATATTAATATTATGGAAGTTGATGAGGGAGTATTCATGTCAAAATATTATGTAAATAGAAATTATACAGCCAAAGAAATGGCAAGAGCTAATATATCTAAAAAATCCAAAAAAAGTGGCGGCTTTTTTTCTACTTTAAAATTTATTTTTATATTAGGTTGCGCTTGTGTGCTTGCAGGTGTTGCATCTTTGGAATTATATCTCTCTTCACTTCCGCCAATTAATAATTTGGAGCAATTTAAGCCAAATATTGTAACCAAAATTTATTCTGGAGATGGTGAAATAATAAAAACTTTTACGGCTTATACTTATGAAAAAATTGAATTAAAAGATATTCCCGATAATTTAAAGAAAGCTTTGATAGCAACAGAAGATAAAAATTTTTATCGTCATCATGGATATGATGTTGCTGGTCTTGCGAGATCAACAATTCAAAACGTCCTAGCAGGTCATGTTGTTCAAGGTGCAAGTACAATCACTCAACAACTTGCAAGAGTATTATTTTTAAATAATGAAAGAACATTTGATAGAAAATTAAAAGAATTATTCATTGCTGCAAGAATTGAAAAAACTATATCAAAAGACCAAATTCTTGAAATGTATATGAATAATGTATATTTAGGGGCAGGAGCTTATGGTGTAGAAGGTGCTGCTCAGATATATTTTGACAAACATTTAAAAAATTGTGATTTAGCAGAACTTGCATTGATAGCTGGTTTGCCACAGGCACCTTCTGTTTATAATCCATTTAATAATATGGATTTAGCTGTTCAAAGACGAAATCAAGTTCTTACAAGAATGTATAAAATGAGATATATTACAAAAGAAGAGTATGAAAAAGCTAAAGAAGAAAAAGTTCATTTAGCTAAAGTTCCTCAATTTTATACAACAAACAAAGCTCCATATTTCTGTGATTATGTAATGAAAGAATTGGAAAGATTAGGCTTTGATGAAACAGAAATTTCTCAAGGTGGTTATAAAGTTGTTACAACTTTAGATTATAAAGCTCAAAAAGCTGCAAATGAAGCAATTTTGAAAAATCTTAAAAACTGGGGATTAACAAGTGATAAAAACCAAGCTGCGGTTTTTGCATATAGTCCAATAGATGGTAAAATCCTTGTTTATTCAGGTGGTAAAGATTATACAAAAAGCCAATATGATAGAGTAACACAAGCTGTAAGACCTCCAGGATCATCATTTAAACCTTTTGTATATGCAGCTGCAATGGAAAAAGGAATAACTCCAAATGATATGATTGAAGATAGACCTATTACTATTGGGCAATGGTCACCTCATAATTATGGTAACAAATATAGAGGTAAAATCCCTGTATATAAAGCTTTGATGTTATCGTCAAATGTTTGTGCAGCAAGAATGATAAAAGAAGTAGGTATCCGTTCTGTAATTCAAATTGCAAGAGTATTGGGTATTGAAACTCCTTTAGAATACGATTATACAATTGCTTTAGGTTCAAATGGTGTAAAATTGTTTGAATTTACAAGGGCTTATGGTGCTTTTGCTAATGGAGGTTTTGTTGTTCAACCTTATGCTATTGAACGAGTAGAAACATCTCGAGGGAAAGTTGTATATCAAGCTTCTAAAACAAAAATTACTCACCAATTGAGTATGAATACAGCTGCCGAAATGACAGCAATGATGAAGACAGTAATTACAAGTGGTACCGGACGTGCTGCAAATATAGGCAAACCTGCTGCTGGAAAAACAGGGACTACTGATGATAATAAAGATGCTTACTTTATGGGATATACTCCAAATGTTGTTGCCGGAGTTTGGGTAGGTAATGATGATAATACTGTTATGAATAGATCTATCCAAGGTGGTACTGTTCCTGCATTAATCTGGAAAGATGTTATGAAAGTAGCTACAGAGCCTTATGGAAAAGCTGAATTTAATTACCCAGAAATTGAATTAATGAATTATTCAGCGGGTAACGATGTAAAAGTTATTGGGGATCAAAATAAACCAAAAGTTGAAAATAATGACGATGAAGAAGCAGCTGTTAATTTGAATGAAACAGAACCAAAATTACCGGAATCTGTTAAAAAAATAGAACAACAGGCTAAACCTGTTGCACCACAGGCTCAAGTTCAAAAAAATGTTTCTAAACCTGTTCAAGTAAAAGATACTGCAGCTCCTGTACCTATCCCTATGGCAGTACCGGAAAGTTTGCATTAAGGAGTAATTAAAAGTTATGGATAATTCTTATATTCCGCATATTGGGACTGATGAATCAGGAAAAGGTGATTTTTTTGGACCGCTAGTAATTGCAGGTGTATTGGTTGATGAAGAAAATGCTAAACATTTTTTAGATTTAGGCATTAAAGATAGTAAAAAACTTTCTGATAAAAAGATGCTTTCATTGGCTGTAGAAATAAAAAAATCTGCTCCGTATTCAATAATTGCTATTTCAAATTCTAAATATAATGAATTGTATAATAATATGAAAAATTTAAATAAGCTGCTGGCTTGGGGGCATGCAAGAGCTATTGAAAATGTTTTGAATACCAATCATTGTGAATATGCACTTTCTGATAAATTTGGAGATGAAAGTTTAATTAAATCCGCATTGATGAAAAACGGTAGAAGTATAAGATTAGAACAAATGTGTAAGGCAGAAAGTGATATTGCAGTTGCAGCGGCATCTGTTTTAGCGCGTGCTACATTTGTACAAAAAATGCAAGAAATGGAAAATACATACGGGCTTAAATTCCAAAAAGGATGCTCCTCATTAGTAAAAACTGTTGCTTCTGAATTTATTCAAAAATATGGAAAAGAACGTTTAAAAGAAGTTTGTAAAGCTCATTTTAAAACATATAATGAAGTCTAGTAAAATGTTTGCTGTATTGCCTGATTAGCTAAGTTATGCTATAATCCTGTTATAGAAACGGAGATTTTATGAACTTAATGCATATATTTACGGATATTCCTATCCTTATTGTATTGTTTACTTTTTTGTTTTCAATAATTTATTGTATGAAAAATTATTTTTTTGCTAACAGGAATTTGAATATTCTTTTAGCATTTATTTCTGGATTTAAAAAAACAGATTTGAATTTTAGATTTAAAGAAATTGATGAATGGATGTCTTTAAATCCATATGTATCAAGTGCTTGGATGGAATTTAAAAATACTCTTGTATTTTCCGAATCAATTGCATTAAAAGGTAAAAATAATGATTTAACATATAAAGAAGTATCTTCTACCGTACAAAATATTCAAACAACAGTTGATCCTTTATATTTTTTCAATGAAGAAACTTTAGTTACATCAAAATTTAATAACAAGTTTTTACAAACTGTTCCAACTATTTTAACCGGTTTTGGTCCGTTATTTACGTTTTTAAATATTGCAATTGCATTTGGTAAAATTGATTTTTCTTCTCAAGAAAAAACAATTTCTTCAGTTGCAGGGTTGATGTCTAGCATGCAGACAGCAGCTCTAGTATCAGTTATTGCTGTTGGATCTTCTCTTTTATTTTTGATGTTTGAAAGAATTTCTTTCCAATTATTATGTAAAAGACCATTGTCAATTTGTGAAGATATTATGGGGCGATTGTTTGATAATATTTCGTCAGAAAAATTCTTACTTGAACTTTTAAAAGAGACTAAAATCCAAAATAATTCAATTTCAAATTTAATTACTTCTATGCCTCAACATTTTAAAGTAGCATTGAACTCAGGTATTGCAAGTAATCTTGTTCCGTATTTGGAAAATTTGATTTTTGGTGTAAACCAAATGAATAAAAATATAAAAGAATTTGCTAAAAATGGCGGTAAATCAGATGATGTTGATGATTTGTTCTAGTCGATTCTAAGGGGCTTATTTATGGCAATAATGATGAGAAAATCAAATAATTCCGAAGGAGATAATAATATTTTCTGGACTACAATGGCAGACCTTTTATTGGGGTTAGCAATTATTTTTATGACATTATTTGTACTTGCTATGACTGGGTTTACACAACAAACACTAGAACAAAAAAAGCAACAAATTGAAGTTAATAAAGAATTAATTGAAAATTTAAAAAAAGCGAATATTGATGCTCAAGTAGATCCTATGACAGGTGATATAAAGATTTCAGATTTGGAATTGTTTGAATTGAGCAGTTATAATCTTTCACCTAAAGGGAAAGCTTATTTGGATAAATTAATTCCTATTTATATAAATACAATATTTTCTAAAAAAGAGTTAGTAAACGAAATTGAAAATATTATTATTCAAGGTCATACAGATAGTCAATCATATGCTGGTATAAAAAATCCAGATCAACAATATATGAAAAATATGTCTTTAAGTTTGCAGCGTGCAAATTCTGTTGCAGATTATATGTTTAAGACAAATTTTGATAAAAAATATAATGACAAGTTGAAAAAAATGTTGGTTGTAGAAGGTAAAAGTTATTCAGAACCTATTCTTGTAAATGGGAAAGAGGATTATGCAAAGAGCAGACGTGTAGAAATGCGTTTGAAAGTTAAAAAATTAGATGTTACAGAAATATTATTCCATGGAGCACAACACTTATGATAAATCAAGATTTGATATTGGAAACTATAAATATGATAAAGCTGTATAACCTTGATATTAGAACGGTTACTATGGCAATAAGTTTGAGAGATTGTATGGATAGTGACGTTGATGTTGTATGTGATAATATTTATAAAAAAATTACTCATTACGCAAAAAATTTGGTTGAATATGCAAATGAATTTGAAAATGATTATTCTATCCCAATCGTAAATAAAAGAATTTCAGTAACACCTATATCAATAGTTGGGGAAGCTTGTAAAAATCCTGATTATGTAAAAATAGCAAAAACTCTTGATCGAGCTGCTAAAGATGTTGGTGTTAATTTTGTCGGAGGTTTTTCTGCTCTAGTAGAAAAAGGTATGACAAAAGGGGATAAACTTTTAATTGAAAGTATTCCTGAAGCTTTAGCTCAAACCGATTATTTATGTTCATCAATAAATGTTGCATCTTCAAAAGCAGGAATTAATATGGATGCTGTTTTAAAAATGGCTGAAATTATTAAAAAATCAGCTGAGCTTACAAAAGATAAAGATGGAATTGGTGCAGCAAAATTAGTTGTATTTTGTAATACTCCTGGGGATAATCCTTTTATGGCAGGTGCTTTTTGCGGGATAGGTGAGCCTGAATGTGCCTTAAATGTTGGAGTTTCTGGCCCGGGTGTTGTAAGAGCTGCAGTAGAAGCTCTTGATAAATCTGATGATTTAAGTGCTTTAGCAAATAAAATTAAACAAATTGCTTATAAAATAACAACAACAGGGGAATTAGTAGGTAGAAAATTAGCAGAAAAATTAAATATACCTTTTGGTGTAATTGATTTGTCTTTGGCTCCTACTCCTGCTATTGGCGATAGTGTCGCAGGAATTTTTCAGGCAATGGGATTAGAACATGCAGGGGCTCATGGTACGACTGCAGCACTTGCAATGTTGAATGACGCAGTGAAAAAAGGTGGTATTATGGCAAGCTCTCATGTTGGCGGATTGTCAGGAGCTTTTATTCCTGTTTCAGAAGATGCAGGAATGATTGATGCAACTTCTAAAGGATATTTAACATTTGATAAATTAGAAGCTATGACATCAGTATGTTCTGTGGGTTTGGATATGATTGCAATCCCTGGAGATACTCCTGTAGATACAATTGCAGGTATTATTGCGGATGAAATGGCAATTGGAATGATTAACAAAAAGACAACTGCTGTTAGAATTATTCCTGTTGTGGGAAAGAATATAGGAGACGAAGTTATATATGGAGGATTGTTAGGGAAAGCTCCTATAATGTCTGTAAATTCTCTATCATCATCGGGATTTGTCCGCAGAGGTGGTAGAATTCCTGCTCCAATTCATAGTTTAAATAACTAAAATTTTGAAAGATGAAAGTTCATATTAAGGATTGCTGATGGCTGAATCAATTCGTGTTTTTGAAAACAGTTTAAGAGATTATTTAATTAATGTTCAAACGGATTCCTACAATACAGGAGGAAAAATTGAACAAAGATATAATAACCTGAAAGTTTATATGGAACCTAAAAAAACATCAATTCCTCATTTTTTGGTATCAGTTAATATTTCTGCTGTTTGTTATCAGATAGATCCTATAGAAAAAATTGATGGTAGTATGGGGTCTGACGAAAGATTTGTTACTATGTGGGCAGGAAGACCTAATATTAATGGTGAGTTAAAAAAACATTGGGTATATCTTACTAAGTCTAATGAAATCTTGAATCAACAAGTACAGAATGAAAAGAAAACTGAAGAAAATATGGAAATATCAAAAGCTGAAATCAAAGATGCTGCGGAATCTGTTACAGGTTCTGGTGTAAGACATAGATTAAAAGCTTTTGAGGCTAGATTAAAGAAAAAAAGAATTAACCGTAAGATTAATATATAGAATATTATTTTTTTTCAATCATTGATTTTGATCTTAATTTTCTATGGTAAGTAATTGCAAATCTGTGGGCTTCATCACGTATTCTTTGGAATAAAAATAAAGCGCTTGAGTTTCTTGGTAAGATAACCGGTTCTGATTGTTTTGGTAAAAATACTTCTTCGTGTTTTTTTGCCAAGCTTACGACATCAATGCCTGAAATACCTAATTCTTCTATAATTTCCATAACACTTGATAGTTGACCTTTACCACCATCGATTATCATTAAATCAGGTTTAGCCCATTTTTCTTCACCAAGATGTGACAATCTTCTTGTAAGTACTTCTTTCATTGATAGAAAATCGTCAGGTTTTCCTTCTGTCATTTTAACTTTAAATTTTCTGTATTCTGATTTTTTAGGTAAACCGTTAATGAAAGTTACCATAGAGGCAACAGTGTTAGTTCCTTGAATATGTGAAATATCATAACATTCCATTCTATGTGGGAAATTTTTTAGTTGTAATTTTTCAGCTAGGTATGAACCTATCTCGTTAAAGTCATCTCTGATTTTAGACATTTTGGAAATTTTTGCGTTGTCAAGAACAACTTTTGCATTTTTATCGGCAAGCATTTGTAATTCTTTTCCTTGAGCAGATTTGCCATAACTTATTTTTACTTTTTTCTGAGCTAAGATTTCAAGCCATTCTTCATATAATGCTTTTTCTCCTATTGCTTCTAATTCATTAGATACAATTCTGTCAGGGTATTCAAGTTTTAGAGTTGTATAATATTCTTTGAAAAATGTTGCAAAAAATTCAGTTCTGTCTTCTTCTTCGACCTCGTATGTGAAATCTTTTTTATCAATCAGGCGTCCTTCTCTAATCATAAGTATGACGATTGCAAAAATTCCATCATCAGCCATTAGAGATATTACATCTTCATTTAATTTAGTATTTTCATATACAACTTTTTGCTTTTCTAAGGTTTTAGCAAGGTCATTGTAGCTGTCGCGTAGCTTTGCAGCTTTTTCAAATTGTAATGTGTCTGAATATTTTTGCATTTGTTCTTTAATTTGTTTCATTAATTCAGACTGTTTTCCTGATAAGAACAATTCTGCCTGTTTTACTATTGCTTTGTATTCTTCAGGTGTAACTTTGTTTTGACAAGGTGCCATACATCTTCCAATGTGGTAGTATAGACAAGGTCTGTCTTTAAATTTTGGAGTTCTGCATTGTTTCAGAGGAAATATTTTTTTTAAGAAATCCAATGTTGCATGCATTGCTCGGATATCTGTATATGGTCCGTAATATTTCCCTTTTTCAGGATTCATATTTTTTTTGCGGACAATTGTAATTCTTGGGAAATCTTCATCTGTGATTAGAAAATAAGGATATTTTTTATCATCTTTTAGTAAAATATTATATTTAGGTTTGTATTTTTTTATCAGATGACTTTCAAGAATTAGGGCTTCAACTTCTGTATTTGTGATTATGTATTCTAATCTTTCAATTTGTGAAACAAGCACATTAACTTTTACACTGTCGTGTTTTCTGTTGAAATAACTCATTACACGACGTTTGAGGATTTTAGCTTTCCCGACATAAATTACTTCCCCTTGGTTGTTGTAATATATATAACAACCGGGGAGTGATGGAAGAAGTTTTAAAGTTTGTTTCAACTGCTCATTCATAGCTATTATTATAACATATATTATGTGCAGGATTGCAAAAAATTTTTTCACAAATTATAATACAATAGTAGTATGATCATTGGATTAAGAAAAAAAGGATTTAATTTTTTTATAGTTTTTTTATTATTGCTTGTTGCATTACCGGTTTATGCAACTGCTCGTCCTAAATGGACAGATTTTTGTCCTAGAGGCTTAGAAAATTCTGAATATAAAGAAATCCAAAATTTTTGGCCAGATGGAACTAAATCTACTCAAGCAATTTATAATTATTGGGCAGAAAGAAGAGTTGAATTTGAGAAGGATTTAGCCAAATGTGATGAATTAAATGGTGGGCAAAATAATAGTTGTTACACTCTTTTAAAAGAACGTCAATTATTTGTAAATGAACAATATCGAAGAGATATACAACAAAAACAGATTACAAATCAGATTTGGCGTGATATTCATGATAAAGGATCTAGTCCGATAATGATTAATATTTTTTCTAGATAATTTGTTATTTAATAATTGTTGCAACTTGTTCTGTAATGTCGTCTCCTCCAAATAATACAGTATTTTTTGGTAGCACCATGTTGTAATTCATAGAACGAGCTTTTTCGACAACTGCTGTTTTAATTTTATTATCGATTGCTGTTAATTTGTTGTTGTAAGATGTATCAAGTGCTAATTTTTGTTTGTTAATTTCGTTTCTGTATTTTTCTTCCAATTGTGCAATTTTTGCAGGGTCTTGTTCTTTTGAAATCTCTGCTTTGGCTTTATCAATAGTTGCTTGCATATTTTGCATTTGTTTTTCCTGTTCAAGTTTTAAGGCATTAATTTCTTTTGAATTTTTAAGGATTGTTGCTATATCAACGACTGCAATTTTGTATTCTGGTGTTGTATTTGAGATTGCAATACTGTTTATTGAGTATCCTGCAATAAATGCACTTATTACGATTAATGTAGCTAGTATTTTGTTTTTCATATGTGTAAATCCTTTCTTATATAAAATAAGATTATATTGAATTATAAAAAATTTAATTGGTTACTTGGATTAATTTCATGTTTTTTGTATGATAATTTTGCGAGTACATGAAAACTCGGGTTATTTGCGGGGAAAGCCTCGTTTTAATTAAGCCGAAAAGGAGAGAAAACATGAAAAAATCAATCAACGATTTAGGTGACGTTAAAGGTAAACGCGCTCTTGTAAGAGTTGACGTAAACGTACCTTTAGACGAAAACCACAATGTAACAGATGACACAAGAATTCAAGCAATTGTTCCTACAGTAAGAGCTTTGCAAGAAAAAGGAGCTAAAATTATATTAATGGCTCACTTAGGCAGACCAAAAGGAGAATGGAAAGCTGAATTCACATTAGAACCTGTTGCAAAATATATGTCAAAAGTTTTAGGTGAAGACGTATTATTCGTGAAATCACCTGTAGGCGAAGGTGCTGATAAAGAATTAGCAAACTTAAAAGACGGTCAAGTAGCATTGTTGGAAAACATTCGTTACTACAAAGCTGAAGAAGCAAAAGATGATGATATGACATTTGCAGAAGAACTTGCAAAATTAGGTGATTTCTATGTAAATGATGCATTTGGTGCAGCTCACAGAAAACACACTTCAACTGCAAAAGTTGCTCATATTTTAAAACCTGCAGTAGCTGGTCTTTTAATGGAAAAAGAAATCAGATGCTTATCTCAAGCTCTTGATAACCCAACAAGACCATTCACTGCAGTAGTTGGCGGTGCTAAAGTTTCTTCTAAAATTGGTGTATTAGAAAACTTAATCGACAAAGTTGATAATTTAATTATCGGTGGCGGTATGGCTTATACATTTGTAAAAGCTAATGGCGGTAAAATTGGTAATTCTATTTGTGAAGATGATCAAATGGATGTTGCAAAAGCTATTGAAAAGAAAGCTGCTGATAAGGGTGTAAAATTAGTTATGGCAACTGATGTATTGGCTGCAGATGATTTCTCTGGCAACGGTACAAACAAAGTTGTTGCAATTAATGAAATTCCTGACGGATTTGAAGGCGTTGATGCTGGTCCTGAAAGCCAAAAAGCATTTGCTGAAGTAATCAAAAATTCAAAAACTATTTTGATGAACGGACCTGTGGGTGCATTTGAAAATCCTAAATTTGCTGAAGGTACAAAAGCAGTATTGCAAGCAATTGTAGATGCAACTAAAAATGGTGCTGTATCTGTAATCGGTGGTGGTGATTCTGTTTCTGCCGCTAAAAAATATTTCAAAGCAGAAGATTTCACTCACGTATCAACTGGTGGCGGTGCTTCTCTTGAATTTATTGAAGGAAAAGTATTACCAGGTGTTGCTGCTTTAGACGAAAAATAAGCGTAAAAACATATAAAAAAGCTCTCTGTTTCGACAGGGAGCTTTTTTGTGTTAAAATTTAAATATAAAAAGAGGGCATTATGAAAAATATTTTAATAACAGGCGGAGCAGGATTTATCGGTTCACATTTATGTGAAAAACTTTTAGAGCAGGGTAATCACATAATTTGTCTTGATAACTTTTTTACAGGTTCAAGAAAAAATGTTGAACATTTAATGGATAATAAAGAGTTTGAATTGATAAGACATGATATTATTGAACCTATTATTTTAGAAGTTGACCAAATATATAACTTAGCTTGTCCTGCAAGTCCTATTCATTATCAATACAATGCTATAAAAACAATTAAAACTAATGTCCTCGGTGTTACAAATATGTTGGATCTTGCAGATGAAACTCATGCAAGAATTTTACAGGCTTCTACAAGTGAAGTCTATGGCGATCCGACTGTGCATCCACAAAAAGAAACTTATTGGGGAAATGTTAATCCAATTGGTCTAAGAAGCTGTTATGATGAAGGGAAACGAGTTGCAGAAGCCCTAATGATGGATTATCACAGACAACATAAAGTTGATATAAGAATTATAAGAATATTTAATACTTATGGTCCGAGAATGGCTAAAAATGATGGACGTGTTGTGTCTAATTTCATTATCCAGGCTTTGAAAAATGAAGATATAACAATCTATGGCGACGGTCAGCAAACAAGATCATTCTGTTACGTTGATGATTTAGTTCGCGGAATGATTTCATTGATGAATGTAGAAGATTTTATGGGGCCTGTCAATGTTGGAAATGACGGGGAATATTCAATTTTAGATTTAGCTAAAATGATTATTGAATTGTCGAATTCTAATTCTAAAATTATATTCAAACCTCTGCCATCAGATGATCCTACTCAGCGTCGTCCTGATTTGTCACTGGCAAAAGAAAAATTAGGTTATGAACCGACAGTTCATGTTCGTGACGGTTTGATGAAAACTATTGAATATTTTCAATCAGTATTGTAATTTGTTGAGTTATGAATTATAATTTAATTGCTCCGTAATAAACGGTTTATTTGAGTATGAAAGGAGAGTTATATCATGTGGGAAAAGGATATTAACATTAACGAAGTTAAAGAAATTCGCACAAGAACTACGGTTTATTTTGGTGTAGGTGCTATCAAGAAAATTGATGACATCGCTAAAGTTTTAAAAGGAAAAGGAATTGATAAAGTAATCGTAATGTCAGGCAGAAATGCTTATAAAGCTACAGGTGCTTGGGATTATGTAGAAAAAGCATTAAAAGACAACGGAATCGGATATGTAAATTATGCAGAAGTTACTCCAAATCCAAACACTCATCATGTAAATGATGCTGCAAAACTTGCAAAAGATTTTGGAGCTAAAGCAGTTATTGCAATTGGTGGCGGATCTCCTACAGATGCAGGTAAATCTGTTGCTATCTTGCTTGAATATCCTGAAAAAACTGCTGAAGATATTTATGATTTCACATTTGCACCTGAAAAGGCTGCACCTATTGTATCAATTAACTTGACACACGGTACAGGTACTGAAACTAACAGATTTGCAGTTGTAACTAATTTAGAAAAGAATTTCAAACCTGCAATCGCTTATGATTGTATCTATCCTATGTTTGCAATTGATGATCCTCAATTGATGACAAAATTGTCACCAAAACAAACAAGATATGTGTCAATTGACGCAGTAAACCACGTTGTTGAAGCTGCAACATCTGCAGTAGCTTCTCCTTATTCAATTTCATTAGCAAAACAGGTAATTGAATTAGTTGCAAAATACTTACCAAAAGCTATTGCAAACCCTGAGGATTTAGAAGCTCGTTATTATTTAGCTTATGCAGCAATGATGGGTGGTGTAAGTTTTGATAACGGCTTGTTACACTATACACATGCTCTTGAACACCCATTGAGTGCAGTAAAACCTGAATTGGCTCACGGTTTAGGCTTAGCAATTCTTTTACCTGCAGTTGTAAAAACAATTTATAAAGACAGACCACATGTATTAGCAGAAATTTTAGCTCCTATTGCTCCTGGTCTAACAGGTGAACCTGCAGAAGCTGATAAGGCTGCTAAACTTGTTCAAGATTGGTTGTTCTCTGTAGATGTAAAAGAAAAACTAGAAGATGAAGGATTCACTGACGCTGATGTTGAAAGACTTACAGATCTTGTATATACAACTCCTTCACTTGGCGGTTTGATTGATATTGCACCTTCAGGTAATGGCAGAGATGTTGTTAGAGAAATCTACAAAAACTCTGTAAAACCTCTGTAAAAATATATTAATATTTAAGCACCCTCTTATTTTGAGAGGGTGCTTTTATGTTAGAATTTTTCCATGAATGTTAAAAATATAAGACCAAAAACTTATGTCAAAGAAATTTATGACAATAATAATGTATTAAGATATAAATCAAGATATATAAAATCTACAAATACTTTAATCAAAGATGTATTTTTTCACCGAGATGGAAAAACAGTTGCTTCTATTACAAAATATGATTCTCAAACAGGAAAACCTCTTAGGGAAGTTTTTTTTAATGCTATTGGGAAATATTTTGGAGCAATTGATTATGATAAAATAAATTATTAGGCTTTTAATCTATGGTACAAAAAGTAGAACTTTTAGCTCCTGCAAAGGATAAAAAAACTGCAATAACTGCAATAAATTCCGGATGTGATGCTATTTATATCGGGGCATCGAATTTTGGTGCGCGTAAAAAAGTTCCGAATTCTTTGGAGGATATAAAAGAGATTGTTGACTATGCTCACAAATTCTATGTAAAAGTTCATGTTACCGTAAATACTATTTTGACCGATGATGAGATTTTAAAGGCAAAAGAATTAATTCAAAAATTGTATGATATTGGAGTTGATGCAATTATTGTGCAAGATATGGGAATTTTTAAACTCGTAATAGATAATAAATTGCCTCCAATTGCTCTACATGCGAGTACACAGTGTGATAACAGGGATTTAGAAAAAGTTAAATTTTTTGATGATATGGGTGTTTCTCGTGTAATTTTAGCGAGAGAATTATCTTTAGATAAGATTAAAGAAATTTGCGCAAATACAAATGCTGAAATTGAAACTTTTATCCATGGAGCATTGTGTGTATCTTATAGCGGTCAATGTTATTTCAGTCACTATATTGGCGGAAGGTCTGCTAATCGTGGAGAGTGTGCTCAAGCTTGCCGTAAAAAATATACTCTTATCGATGAAAATGGAAATATAATTGCTAAAGACAAATACCTTTTAAGTATGAAAGATTTTAATGCTTCTCGTCATTTGGAGTCGTTAATTGATGCAGGTGTAAAATCGTTTAAAATTGAAGGGCGTTTAAAAGACGAAAATTATGTAAAAAATGTTGTAGCATATTATAGACAAGAAATTGACAAATTTGCATCTAAAACATCATCAGGCCGAGTCTTTTTGGATTTTGAACCTGATGTGAGAAAAAGTTTTAATCGTGGATTTACGGACTATTTTTTAGATGGGCGTAAGAGATGTTTTAACTTTGAAAGTCCTAAATCTTTGGGCGAAAAACTCGGTAAAATTACGAAAGTTGGAAAAGATTATTTTGAAATTTCTAATGGTGATGTTTCAAAACAAGACGGATTATATTTTAATGGCAATGGCTGTCTTGTAAATAAAGTTGAGGGTAAGAAAATTTATCCTAACAAGATGGAAGGCATAGTTGTTGGACTTGAGGTCTATCGGAATTTTGATAGTAAATTTGAAAAACAACTTGAAAGTTCCAAAATAAAACGACAAATCGGGGTAAAATTCTCTTTTAAAAATGGAATTTTGACAGTTACAGATGAAGATGAAAATTCTGTTAATTTCACTTTAGATAGTTGTGAAAAAGCAAAAAATCCTGAAAAAATGAAAGAAAATTTTATTACACAACTGAAAAAAACAGGTGATAGTGATTTTTATGTTAAAGCTATCGAAATTTCGGAAGAAATTCCTTTTATGCCTATTTCTCAAATAAATGAAATTCGCAGAACCATACTAGAAAAGCTGATGAATGAACGTTTAAAAAATTATAAAAGAGAATTGCAAAAGCCTTTGAAATATGTTAAATTCCCAAAAGAAACCTTAAATTATAAAGCAAATATCCACAACCAATGTGCAAAAGAGTTTTATGAAAATTGCGGTTGTGAGGTCTGTGAAATGTCTGCAGAAAGCGGAGCATTTCCAAAAGAATTGATGAGGACAAAGCATTGTTTGAAATTTGCTTTTAATATGTGTAAATCTCCTAAAAAATTATTTCTTATTGATGAGAAAGGGAAGAAGTATCCTCTGATGTTTGACTGTAAGAATTGTGAGATGGTTGTTTTAGCCAATTAGTGCAAGTTTCAATAAATTTTTCAGGGTAATCCAGATATAAATCCTCTGCGTGAATGCTTTTGAATAATTCAAAACTTTTTGGGCAAGTTGCTTTTTCATATAACAATTCGGTATGCCAAGGACATACTGTCGGGTCTTTTTCGCCTGCAATGAATAGTGTTGGAACTTCTATATTTTTTATTACATCTATCGGTTTGATTTTTTTTCTAATAATTAAAGATGGGCGAATAGATAACCAGCGTTTCAGTTCACATTTTTTTAGTGTAGGAAGCCAAGCTTCTTTTTTCCACATTTTATTTTCAATTTTATCAAAATCACAAGGGGCTGATACTGCAATTACTTTATCTACATTTTTATTTATTGCACTGTGGATTAATACTAGTGCTCCACCTAGTGAAAAACCTACAAGATAAATTTTTTCGTAGTATTTTTTTGCATAGTTAATAACTGTTTTTAAATCAATAGTTTCCTTACTTGTAAAAGTATAAAATCCTGTGCTTTTTCCATGTCCTCTGCAATCGAAAGAGATTACATCAAAATTTTTGGAAAAATCATTTGCGATATTTATAAAAGCTTTGCTGTCTTTTGTCATAAACCAGCCATGTACAAGGATAACCACTTCTTTGTGATTGTTTTTAATGTGATTTATTGCAATATTTATATTATCCTCAGTTTTCAGAAAAAATTTATCCATATAAATATTTTATCATGTTTTGACTTATGTACAAAAAACCTTAAATAAAAAATGTAGATATCATACGAAAGTATGAGCAAGAAATGCAGGTTTTGGTATATATTTGAATGTACCAGAGGGTAGATTTGTGTTAAACGGTGTATTTCAACGACCTTATTTGAATAAAGACGGACGTAATCTTGTAAAGAAAAAGCAAGATGAGGAGAAAAACGCGTCTTCTTCTGCGGTTCAAAGAGAAGAACAGGCTAATCAAAATTCAAGAAGTAAAGGTCTTCAATATGTAGAACAAAAAAGACCTTCATATACCCCTGCTTATCAGCAGCAAAATGGAGAACAAGTTGATTGGCGTCAAATGCGTTCTCAAATTCAAAGTCAAGCTCAATCAAGAAACTTACAGCATACACAATTACAACAAGCACCTGCTCAAACTCAGGAAATTACACCTACCAAAACTCTTTCAGGCAGAAGCACTGTAATTAATATTGCTCAAATTTTAAAGGATTTCAGAAATACAGCTGCAGCTATAGGTACTCCAGATAATTTGAAGGAAGAAGTAAACGGTTATTTATCTTTAATAGAAACTCAAGTTCAAAAAGATAATCCGAATACTAAACTTATTAAATCAAATTTAAAAAATGCATCATCAATTTTAGATGGTTATATTTCTGAAACTCTTAATAAAGATTCAAAAGTTGTAGAAAATTGGGTTGATGCCTTATTTTTGCAGCAGATCGATTTTAAATATAATGAAAATGACATAAATCCTCAATTTTTGGTAAAATTTCCAGAAGGAAGTACACAACAAGCTGAAAAAGCAGAGAACAAAACAACCGTTAATGATACGGTAAAAGAACCTGTACAACAAGAAATTGAAACAGATTCAAAAGTTGTATCATTAATTCCTCAAGATAAAGAATTGAAATCTCTGTTTATTCAATCTAAAAAACTGGCTTACGCAAATCAACCTGAAAAAGCTATAGAAACATTCCAAAGAGCTTTAAAACGAGCAGATGAGGTTGGTGATACCGAAACTAAATCTAAGATTTATTATGAAGTTGGCAGAATTTATGATGATCATGATTATTATGCTCAAGCTCTAAAAAGTTATAACCAATCTTTGAAAAATACAACTGATAATAATGTAAAAACAAAAGCTCATTATTCAATGGCTCAAATTTATGATGATGTAAATCAAATTGAACCTGCACTTGATCATTATTTCAGCTCAATTTCTTTTGCCGGTGAGGCAGAAAATTTGGTTGCACAATCTACATCTTTAACAAAAATGGGTAATATCTATACAGACATGTATGAAGATGAAGCTATGAATTATTATTCTATTGCAGATGATTTGGCATCTCAGACTGATAATTCAAGAGTAAAAGGTTTTGTATCTTCAAGCATGGGTAATGCTTATGAAAAGTTCGGGGAATCTCAAAAAGCTCTAAAATCATATTCTAATGCTGTAAAACATTATACAGATGCCGAAGCTCCTTTGAAAGTTGCACAAAATTATGCAAAAGCTGCAGATATTATGGTAGAACACAGTAATGTATCTAAAGCTAAGGGGCTTTTGACAAAAGCTCAAAATTATGCTCGTCAAACTGATGATGTTAATTTGATGAATGAGATTAATGATAAACTTGCAAGTCTTGAATTATTAGGTTAAAAAAAAAGAGGAGTAATTTTACTCCCCTCTTTTTTATTTCTTAGCCATAATTTCTATTTCGTTGCCATCCGGATCTTTCAAGAATGCAATATACATATTTACTTCAGGCATGAAAAATGGTTCATATAAGTATTTATAACCGAATTTTTCCATTTTTGCGGTAAATTCTTCCATTGATTTCGCTTCAAAAGCAAAGTGCCCGAATGCATTTCCGTTTTCATATCCATTTTTAGGTGTTTCGTTATTATAGGTTATTTCAATTTGTGTTTGACCATCTTCATCGCTTAGATAATATAGTACACAATCATCTAATTTAACTTCACCTGTTCTGTTTAAATCCAAAAGTTCAGTGTAAAATTTCATTGATTCATCAATGTTTTTTACTCTAATCATTGCGTGTAAAAATTTCATTTTTTCCCCTTGTTTATCTATACAACTAATCTATATGTGATAATACTCCTTTAGATGTGTTTTTGTCAATTTCTATAACATGTCTTATAATTGTATGTGACATTAAAAGTAAGTATGGATTTATTTCATTAGTATTACTCATATTGATTTTTGCTTGAGGTTTTTCTTGTTGTTCATTAACGGTTGTTTGAGTACTTGTTTCAAAAGATACTACAGATTCCATTGAATAATGTTTTTCGTCCCCTTCAATTCTTAGTAATAATTCTTCTTTAGGGAATTCTTTGACACATTCAATATTTACATGAACAGAGTTTGCACTTTCTAGGATTAATGTTGCAATTACATTTCCATAATTGAGAGTTGTAATTGTAATAATTAAAATACTATCGCTTCCATCTTGTTCTGAACCTGCTTCAATATCTAAGTCAAACCCTACACCTTCTTGCAGTGGAAGCCATGGAAGATACAGAAGCATTAGAAGTTTCATTGTTTGAGCGGAATCATTTTGGGATGCAGCTGCAATACTTGCATTGATTATTTTGGCAGTATCTTTTAGTTGTGATAAGTCAGTTATGCCTAGTTTCGCAGAATTTGCCATTGTTGTAATCAATTTCGCAATAGCATCTTTGCCATTAGCCTGAATCATTGCTGCAATTTCTGAAAGATTTATCAGTCCTGTTGAGGAAATCGGGAGATTTCTCAAAGAGCTTTGAAGTTGAGATAATACAGCTTTGTTACCCATAAGTAAAATATTTTGAGCTTCTGTTAAAGATAAGCCTTGCAATTGTGCTAATATTTGAGCTTGGGTTTGGGATAAAGCATTTCTTTGCATATTAATTTGGTTTGCAAAACGCTGATTAAATTGGGCAAGTGTTATATTTCTTTGCAGAATATATAATAATTCATTCATATTTTTAGGCAAGTTCATCATATCTTTTACATAAGCTGATTGATCGCCTCCTGCCATATTAGCAAATTGAGGTGATGCAATAGAATTATTTGAGCTTCCAGCAGGTGCTTGCTGCGGAGCCGGTGTAAAAGATGTTTGGACAGGCTTATTTGCAGCAGCTTTTTGTTGAGCATTAAGTGCCTGATAATTTACGAATTTTGAAATTAAATGCCCTAAGTTCAAATCTGCCATAGATTAAATTATAATGATTTTTCCTAATTTGTCCAGTGAATTAATCTTTAGTTGGCAAATATGATTGCGGATAGTTATAATCTTCTTTAAATCCAAGATGTCTATACATTTTTAAGGCTTGGAAATTGTTAGTTTCAGTTGTTGTATTCACTTCTGTAATCGGTTTTATTCCATTATCAGCCATTTCAATAAGTTTTTCTACGGATTTTTTCAACATATGTTTTGATAATCCTTTACCTTGATGTTCTTTTCTTATTGAAACTATAGGGATATTAGCGATTCTACCGCCTGTAAGGTTCATAAAACAGAAGCCTACTGGAATATTGTTATATAACATAACAGTTGTTGCTTCAGGTAAAAATTCTGCATATATATTTTTTACAATTTTAGAAATTATATCACGTGTTCCTTCGATTGTTTTAAATCTTGGATCAAATAGTGCGTCTGCAGATGTTTCAAAGCCTTCTTGAACAACTTCTACTGCATCTTCAAAATATTTATCCTGCCAGTCTACAAGTCTGTATTCATTGTCAAGTTGAGAAAGTTGAGTAGTTTTTAGTATTTCTCTAGAATTTGTACCTGCCATCATAAATCTTAAAACTGCAATTCCTACGAATTTAAATCCATATCTTGCAATATCTCCGATTAAATTCTTTTGCGAACCTAACATAGGGTAGCATACGATTTTGTCTAATCTTTCAGCTTTTGTTAGTTCTAAGAATTTTTTTATCAAATACATTGCGCGTTCTACCATATTTTCCATTTTGAATGAATGAATTATATTCAGCTCAATAGCTTCAGATATAGCAGTTGTGTATACCAAAAATGCTACAGGAATTGTATTATCATATAGAACAAGGCAGTCGATTAAATTCTTTTCAACAGCATCTGTAAAGCCCTCAAAATCTAATGGTTCAAGTTCAAAATTGTATTCTGTAACTGCACGATCTCTAAAATCATTGTATACAGTAGCAAAAGCTTTGTAATCATTTGAGGTTAATAATCGGGCTTCAAAGTTGTTGTTTTCGTCAGTCATTTTCTTAATTCCTTGTTACTCTATTTCCTGTTACAAATTATGATGATTAAATCATATGATGCATTTTATCTTTTTTAGTTTCCATATAACGTTTATTATATTTATTTATAAACGGCGGTATTTTTACTATATCATGTACAGTTAATCCGTAACCATTCAAACCGACGATTTTTTTAGGATTATTAGTAATTAAGTTGAAATTGTTAAAACCTAAATCTCTAATTATTTGTGCACCCATGCCGTAATCTCTTAAATCAGGTTTGAAACCTAAAGACACATTTGCTTCTACTGTATCTTGACCTTCTTCTTGAAGATGGTAGGCTTTAATTTTGTTAATTATACCTATTCCTCTGCCTTCATGACCTTTCATGTAAACAAGAGCACCTTTGCCATATTCGTTAATCATTTCAAGTGCGCTGTGTAATTGGTAGTTGCAATCACATTTTAAGCTATGGAAAATATCACCTGTCAGACATTCGCTGTGCACTCTTATTAGAGGAATTTTGTCAGAGCCGTCATCTTTTACTAATGCAACGCTTTCTTGACCTGTCATGTGATTTACGTATCCGTAAATTTCGAATTCTCCAAATTGTGTTGGAAGATGAGCTTCAGCTTCGCGAGTTACAATTTTTTCTGATTTTAAACGGTATGCGATTAATTCGGCAACAGAAATGAACTTAATTCCATGTTTTTGCGCAAATTCATATAATTCATCACGTTTTGCCATATGTCCGTCTTTTCCCATAATTTCGCACATTGGGCCTGCAGGGATATGTCCGCATAATTTTGCTAAATCAACAACAGCTTCAGTATGACCTGTACGAGTCAGAACTCCGCCTTTTCTTGCAACACAAGGGAATAAGTGCCCCGGACGTCTCAAGTCAGACGGTTGAGCGTCAGGTGCAAGACAAACTTCTATTGTCTTTGCTCTATCGAATGCTGAAATTCCAGTTGTTACGCCATATTTTTCATGAGCATCAATGCTTACTGTAAAAGCTGTTCTCATACTTTCTGTATTTTGTTCTACCATTTGGTGAAGCTGCATTTTTTCTGCAATTTCAGGAGCAATTGCAAGACAGATAAGTCCTTTTGCATTTTCAGCCATGAATTTTATAATTTCAGGAGTGACCATTTGTCCTGAGCAAATTAAGTCCCCTTCGTTTTCTCTATCTTCATCGTCTGCTACGATAATCATTTTGCCGTTTTTAAAGTCTTCTAGAGCAGATTCTATGCTATCAAATTTAAAATTTTCCATTTTACATAAACCCGTTTTCTTTCAAAAAATCTTCTGTAATATTATTATTTTTCGTTGATAAAAATTTTTCAACATACCTGCCTAAAATATCAGTTTCAATATTCACCAAATCTCCGATTTTTAAATATTTTAGGTTGGTATTTTCTAATGTATGTGGGATAATTGCAACACTGAAAGTATTATTTTGGTTTTTAGAGACAGTTAAGCTAACCCCGTTAACGGTAATTGAGCCTTTGTAGACAATGTATTTATCTAATTCTTTTGGTACTTCAAAAGTCATATCACCTAAGTACTTTCCTGTTCCGTCAATGTGTCCTTGTACAATATGACCGCCCATTCTCGTTTGTGGGGTAAGTGCTCTTTCTAGATTTACGCATTCACCTGTTTTAAAGCCTTTTGTAATTTTTAAAGTTTCAGCACTTACATCAGCGCTGAAAGAATTAGAACTCATTGCAACAACTGTTTGACAGCAACCGTCAATCGCTATGCTGTCACCGATTTGGGTATTTTCTAGAACCTTTGAGCATTCAACGATAAGTTTGTGTCCGTCAAAACTTTTTATAAATCCTGTTTCTTCTACAATCCCTGTAAACATAAATTTATTTTAACATGAAAAAATTGCAATAAAATATTTTCCTCATATAATTGAACATGTTAAATGTTTTAAAAAAGGAGAGAATATTATGTCTAGAAAACCTATTATTGCAGGAAACTGGAAAATGAATTTATGCCGTTCAGAAGCTAAAGAAGTTTTTGAAGGTATTAAAAATTTCGTAAAAGATTATACAGCACAAGAATTACCTACAGTAGTAATTGCTCCTGTATTTACATCAATTGCAGCAGTAGAAGCTGTAAGATGTGATTGCGGTTGTGGCGGTAACAAAATTTCTATCGCTGGTCAAAACTGCCACTGGGAAAAATCAGGTGCTTATACTGGTGAAATTTCTGTTGAAATGTTGAAAGATGCAGGTTGTGATTACGTAATTATCGGTCACTCTGAAAGAAGACAATATTTCTCAGAAACTGATGAAATGATTAACAAAAAAGCAAAAGCTATTTTAGCTGGCGGATTAATTCCTATTATCTGCTGCGGTGAAACATTAGAACAAAGAGAAGCTGGTGTTACAGATAAACATATCGCATCTCAAATCAAAGCAGCATTAGAAGGTATTTCTTCAGAAGATGTTGCAAAATCAGTTATTGCATACGAACCAATTTGGGCTATCGGAACTGGTAAAACTTGTGATGCTGATGAAGCTAACAGAGTAATCGCTATGATCAGAAATGTCGTAAAAGAAGTTGCAGGTGCTTCTGCTGCTGATGCTATCAGAATTCTTTACGGTGGATCTGTTAAACCTTCTACAATTGAAGAACAAATGTCTAAATCAGATATCGATGGTGCTTTAATTGGTGGAGCTTCATTAAAAGCTGACAGCTTAAACGAAATTATTGAAAAAACTATGAAATTAATGAAATAGTTTTTGATAATTAAAAAATTAATTAGGACAGGAGTTTTTTAATCCTGTCCTTTTTCATGATATATGTTATATGTATAAAATGTTATTAAAATAATAATAAATATTATTGAATAATTTATCTCCGATGGGTCTTCCAGACAGGGGAACTTTTTATGGAAAAAGTTCCACAAAACCACCCACACGCTTCATTTGCTAATAACTTGTAATGGCTCAACTTAAATAGGCTTAACTCGCTAACGCTCAAACAAAAGCCTATTTGAAAATTGTTTCGCCAACAATTATTGCTCATTCCGCTATTGTGGGGAATCAATTAATCACTACTTAACGAAATAATAACAGAGCAGACATTGTTTGAACGAAGTGAGTTTGTCTGCTTTAAATTGAGTTTAGTAGTGATTAAACGGTTAGCGTGTTTTCTTTTCTTATGTATATTCTTTTCTTTTGCATCGCAACAAAAGAAAAGAATATACAACAATAAAATTAATTGATTAGATTCGCATAACATATATTATGTTATAAAATTGACAATATATTTGCTTTTATTTTATAATTTAATATACTTGTTAAAGGAAGTAAAAGGAGTGTGAAATGGCACAACAATTTAATGCTCAAAATATAAAAAAAAGAATTTCAGTTTTAGTATTTTTAAAAGGTTCCACAGCACCTTTAGTTTTATATGTTGAAAAACCTGAAGAACTTTATGCTGAATTACAACAAGCAATGAAAAGTCCTGCTGCAACTTTAATTGAAAAAGATACATTAGGACCTTTGAAAAAAGTTTGCTTTATCTCTAATCAAGTAGCAGCTTTAGCAATACAAGAAGAACAATACGTAGGATAAAATATCAAATGGATTACAAAATTTCTATAGAAGAACTTGAGAATAGCTCTAGTAAGACTCTTGAATTTCATTTCGAAGATAAAATTGAAGGGTTAAATTGTGTTACTCCAATAAGTTCTGATTTAGAAATAAAATCTTTAGGTGAATTTATCGAAGTCACAGGAAATGTTAAAGGAATTGTTAAACTTGAATGCGATTTATGTTTGAAAGAATTTGATTATGAACTCGATTTTTTAATTGATGAAATGTTTGCAAAAGATAAGCTCCTAGAGGATTACGGACAAGAATTTGAGTTGAGAGACGGACAGTTTGTAACAGATCTTGATGGCGCAGATGAAATTGATATTTATGACTTATTGTATCAATCTGTAATATTAAATTTACCAAATAAGAAAGTTTGTGGTATAAATTGTAATGGGGATAAATTTTTAAAAGAAGAAAATTTATCCGATCCGAGATTAGATGTTTTTAAAAATATCAAAATCGAAGGGAAATAAGAAATATAAGTAGTATAAGAAAATAAAAAGGAAAAAGAAAAATGGCAGTACCTAAGAAAAGAACAGGACACTCAGCACAAGGACACAGAAGAAGCAACTGGAAAGCAACAAAACCAGAAACTACTAAATGCCCTAACTGCGGAGAAACAGTATTAACACACACAGTATGCACAGCTTGCGGAACATACAAAGGAAAACCTGTAAGCTTAAAAGACAGAGTTGAAGAAGAAGCAGTTAAAGAAGAAAAGAAACCTGCTAAAAAATCAACTAAAAAAGCGGAAAAAGTAGAAGAAGTTAAAGCAGAAGCAACTGAAGAAGTAAAAGAAGAAGCTCCTGCAGAAGAATCTGCTGAATCAGAAGAAAAATAGATTATAATATTATAACTTGAATGGTTTTTAAAGCCATTCAAGTTATAAAAAAATAAAAACCGTTATTTTATATAAGACTTTGAGAGGGATAAGATGACAAGAATAGCAATAGATGCAATGGGTGGCGATCATGCTCCACATGAAATAGTTGCAGGCGCAGTATGGGCAGCTAAAGAATATGGAGTTGCAATTGAGTTAGTAGGGAAACAAGATAGAATCGAGCAAGAACTCGATAAAATTTCTCATGAAGGATTTATGACAGATTACGGTAAAGGCGGAGCAGCTAAATACCGTGTAAAAATTGATACTTCTAAACTTGATATTAAAATTACCCATGCTTCTGAAGTAATTGAAATGGGTGAAGCTCCTGGACAAGCTATCCGTAAAAAGAAAAAGTCATCTATCGTTTTAGCTGTTGATGCTGTAGCTCAGGGAAGTTCTGATGCTGTTGTTGCAGCAGGATCTACAGGTGCTGCAATGGCATCAAGTTTATTTGGTTTAGGTAGAATCCCAGGTATTGATAGACCTGCTATTGCTGTTACTTTACCTACTATTAAAAAACCTATCGTTGTAATTGACGGTGGTGCAAACAGTAATTGTTCTCCAGAAATGTTGTATCAGTTTGCTATTATGGGTGCAACTTTCTCTAAAAACGTGTTAGGTATTGAACACCCTAGAGTTGGTGTTTTGAATATCGGTGAAGAAGCTGGAAAAGGTAATGAGTTAGCTCAAGCTACTTATAAATTGTTAGAAGCTCAACAAGATAAATTAAACTTTGTTGGAAATATTGAAGGAAAAGAAATTTTCTTGAGCGTTTGTGATGTTGTTGTATGTGACGGTTTCGTTGGTAACGTAGCATTGAAGGTTACTGAAGGAACATCTCAAATGTTATTTAGAATGTTGAAACAAGAATTTAAAGCTGATATTTTAGGAAAAATTATCGGTTTAATGGCAAAACCTTTCATGAAAAGGATTTATACAAAAATTAATTATGAAGAATTCGGTGGCGCTTTATTGTTAGGCGTTAAGGGGATTACAGTAATCTCTCATGGTAGAAGTAAAGCATATGCAATTAAAAATGCCGTAAGAGTTGCAAAACACGCTGTAGAAACAGGCGTAAACGAAAAAATAGCTAAGTTTTATGAGGAATAAAATATATGACAGATAAATTAATTCCATTGAGAATTGCAGGGGTAGGATATAGTTTACCTGAAACAGTTATTACAAATGATGATTTAACAAAATTGTATGAAACATCAGACGAATGGATTTATACCAGAACCGGTATTAAAGAAAGACGTGTTGTATCAGGTGAACAAAACGCTATTGATTTAGGATTTGAAGCAGCTCAAAGAGCTTTGGAAAAAGCTAAAATGAATCCTGATGATATTGATTTAATAGTTGCAGCATCTTCTGCTCCACCTGATTTATATCCGGCAATCGCTTGTCATATTCATCAAAGATTAGGTATAAAAGCTCAAATTCCTGCATTTGATATTACAGCAGCATGCTCAGGATTAATTTATGGTTTAAGTATTGCAAGAGCTTATGTTGCATCTGGAATGTACAAAAATATTTTGATTGTTGCAACTGATAATAATTCTCGTTTAGTAAATTGGGAAGACAGATCAACTTCAATTTTATTTGGTGACGGTGCTGGTGCAATGGTAGTTACTCAAGCTGAAGATGGTATTGATGATATTATCGCAATTGATATTAAAGCTGATGGTAACTATGGTAATTTAATTGAATTATCATTTGATGGAAAAAATTGTCCTTTGGTTGAACAATATGAAGAAAAACCAAAAGGTATTAGAATGAATGGCCGTGGAGTATATACATTCGTTGCAAAAATTCTTCCTCATTATGTAGAAAATTTAATCACTAATGCAGGGTTAAAAGCAGAAGATATTGATTATCTAATTCCGCACCAAGCTAATATTAGAATTATTCAAGCTGTTCAAGAAAGATTGGGATATTCTGATGATAAAGTAGTTACAAATATTAAATACTATGGAAATACATCAGCAGCATCTATTCCTATTGCATTAGCAGAGAGCGTAGAAAAAGGTAATGTAAAATTAGGTACTACTGCTGTACTATGCGGTTTTGGCGCAGGTATGACTTGGGGCGGTGCAATTGTTAGACTAAGAGAAGGAATTTGTTAATGGGTATTGTTTATAACCTTGAAACAATACGTTCTTGTAAAGAAAAACTTGGTCTTTTGAATGAAGATGTATTTACAAAATCTTCTGTAAAAAATGAATAATTAAATAAATTTCCTAAAAAAGTTTTATAAAACTTAATAATATATAAAAAATATAGCAATTTTATATCAATAAAAGACTTTATTAAAGTATAAGTTTAATAAAGTCTTTTTGTTGAAAGGAGAATATATGGGTTTTCTATCTATTAATAAAATTATAGGACCTCAAGAGAACAATCATACAAATAGTACTAATAGTGTTACAAATCAAAATCTTAATTCTGTTTTTACAAAAGGTAAGTATAATATTACTTCTAAACCTACTAATGTAATAGATGTTAATAACGAAGAAGATGCTATTAAAACTCTTTTAAATAATCAACAGCAAAATCAAGAAAAATTAAAATTAGATAGAGAATTTAATCAATTGAAAGAAACTCTTTTGGAAAATAGTAAAATTACAAAACGAGAAGATCCTAAACTTGGGACTTGTTATAGTTGCAGAGGCCATGAAACTAATATGAGAGGAAGGCAAGGAGCAATTGATTTAGCTGCACTTGCATTAAGAGATTTAGTTGATGGAAAAAAAGAATATCTTGAGCTATCAAAGAAAAATAAGAAAGATTTAACAGATGATCAGCTTTTACAAATGTTCAGTTATGAACAAACATTAAAATCAATGCAGTTGACTATTGATAATAATGGTAATCTTGTAAATATTGAAAATTGCGAATATAGTTATTAAATATTCTTTATTTAATAATTTAATAATTTAATAAAGGCATACATTTTGTATGTCTTTATTATTGTTGTAATTTTAGGGTGTTTGTATTATAATTTATACATAATTAAAAGAGAGGGATATGATATGACAAAAAGAATAGCTTTTCTTTTCCCAGGACAAGGATCACAAGCTGTAGGTATGGGTAAAGATTTGTATGATAATTTTGAAAGTGCAAAATCTGTATTTGATACAGCAGATAAAGTTTTAGGAAAAAGTGTTACAACATTGTGTTTTGAAGGACCAGAAGATGCTTTGAAACAAACTGTAAATACTCAACCTTGTATTGTTACAATGTCTATCGCAGCATTAGAAGCTTTGAAATCTCAATTAGATATCAAACCTGATTTTGTTGCAGGTCATTCTTTGGGTGAATATTGTGCAATGTATTCAGCAGGTGTTATGTCTTTGGATACAGCTTTAAAAGCTATTCAAAAAAGAGCAGATTTAATGGGTGCAACTCATGGTGGTGCAATGTCTGCTATTTTAAATGCTCCGGAAGGAGCTTTAGAAGAAGCATTGAAAGAAGCTTCTCAAGTAGGATATGTTGATGTTGCAAACTATAATTCACCTGCACAAGTCGTAATCACAGGTGATGAGGCTGCAGTTGCAAAAGCTGGTGAATTATTATTAGCAAAAGGTGCAAGAAGAGTAGTTCCTCTAGCTGTATCAGGAGCTTTTCACTCTAAATTTATGGAAAATGCAGGACATGAGTTTGAAAGTTTTGTATCTGAACTTGAATTAAATGACGCTCAAATTCCAGTAATTACAAATGTTGATGCAAATCCAACTACAGCAGTTGCTGATTTCAGAGCTAAAATGCCAAAACAAATTTATTCATCAGTTCATTGGACTCAAACAATTCAGAAAATGGCATCTGAAGGCGTTGAAATTTTCGTAGAAATTGGACCTGGTAAAGTTCTTGCAGGTTTGAATAAGAAAATTGCACCTGAAGCAAAAGTATTTAATATTTATGACATGGCATCTTTAGAAGCTATAATTAGTGAATTGAAGGAGATTTTATGTTAAAAAAAATAGCATTTTTGCTTTTAGTACTATCTTCAGCGGGTATTGTTTTTGCAGCTTCGGATCTAAATAAGCAGCATTATAAAGTTCGGATGGCTTATTATCATAGTATAAAAAGCTGTTCTCCAGGGACTTTTACGATGCCTTCAATTGATTTTATGGGTTTTGATATCAATTTTAAAATGATAGTTTATGGCAAAAAAGATGGTAAGTGTCATATTCGGGAGCTGGCTGGAGCTTCTGATATGAGATGTGCATTACCTATGGATGTTGCCAAAAAATATGCTGATGAAAATATTAGATCATTAGATGAATCTATGAAGAATGGTGTCAGCTACAGTGCTTATGTTAATGAAGTAATAAATAATAGTAATTATTGTAGAAATTAGAAAGTGTATATCAGTTTTATTCTGAAAATTATAAGGAGAAAAAGATGACAGAAAGAAAAATTGCTTTAGTAACAGGTGGATCTCGCGGGATTGGTCTTGCTTGTGCGAAAGAACTTGCAAAAGCTGGTTGTGACATCATTATCAACGATATTTGCGAAGCAGAAAAAGCTCAACCTGCTTTAGATGAAATTAAAGAATTAGGTGCGAATGCTTATTTTTACAGATTTGATGTTTCAGATCCTGTTGCTGTACAAGAAAATGTAGATAAAATGATTGCAGAACATGGTAAAATTGATGTTCTATTAAATAACGCTGGTATTACAAAAGATGGTTTATTTATCAGAATGGATATGGAACAATGGGAAAGAGTTATTAAAATTAACTTAACAAGTGCTTATTGCGTAACTCATGCAGTAATCAAATATATGATGAAAGCTCGTCAAGGTTCTATTATCAATATGTCAAGTGTAGTAGGCTTACATGGTAACCCAGGTCAAGCTAACTACTCTGCTTCAAAAGCTGGTTTAGTTGGTTTAACAAAAACTTTAGCTAAAGAATTTGGTTCAAGAAATATCAGAGTTAATGCTGTATGTCCTGGATTTATTCAAACAGCTATGACAGCAAACCTTCCTAATATCGATGAATACTTGAAAGCTATTCCTATGAAGAGATTAGGAACTCCTGAAGATATTGCTAAAACTGTTAAATATTTAGCTCTAGATGCTGATTATGTTTCAGGTCAAGCAATCGAAGTCGCAGGGGCTTTAATCATATAATTCTGACCATGTTAAAAAAGTAAAGATTTTTAACAATATGGCGCTAGGATTGTAAATTCCTTGCAAAAAAATCTTGCTCTAAGTATAATATTAGAGAACAAATAGTATAGTATACAATTTAAATTATGAGGAAATTAGAAATGAGTACATTTGAAAAAGTAAAAAAAGTTGTTGTAGATCAATTAAGCGTTGATGAAGCTTTAGTTACTCCAGAAGCTAGCTTTACAGCTGACTTAGGTGCTGACTCTTTAGATACAGTAGAATTAGTTATGGCTTTCGAAGAAGAATTCGGTTGCGAAATTCCTGATGAAGAAGCTGAAAAAATTCAAACTGTACAAGATGCAGTTAACTACATCGACTCTCACAAATAAGCACTACATTTCGTAGTCACTTAGATATCCGCTGATTTTCAAGATATTTGGTGAGATTTTATAAAAAGTTGCGAGGGCGAAAATTTAATATTGATTTTCCCCTCGTATATTTCAAAGATAGTTTTAAAAAGGTAAAGAGATGACAAAAAGAAGAGTAGTTATCACAGGACTTGGAGCGGTTACACCATTTGGTGTCGGTGTTGATAAATTTTGGAATAGTCTTGTTGAAGGAAAAAGTGGAATTAGTACATCAGAGCTTATTGATATCAGTAAGCACGTTGTAAAAATATCAGGAGAGTGCAAAAATTTTAATCCTGAGGAGTATCTTGATCCTAAAGAAGCTAAAAAAATGGACAGATATATTCAGTTTGCAGTAATTGCAGCTGATGAAGCAATTAAAGATGCCAAATTAGAAGAAGTTAAGGATGTTGATCCTTATAAAATAGGTGTTATTGTAAGTTCTGCAGCAGGCGGTTTCAGAACTTTTGAAGAAAATCACGTTAGAATTTTGGAAAAAGGTCCTAACAAATGTTCTCCGTTTACAATTCCTATGATGATTGTGAATATGGCATCTGGTCGTATTTCAATGAAATATGGATTTAAAGGTATTAATAAAGTTGTTGTATCAGCTTGTGCTACAGGTACTCATTCTGTAGGTGATGCATTCCGTGCGATTCAGTATGGTGATGCAGATATTATGGTTACAGGCGGTGCAGAAGCTACTATTTGCGATGTTGGTATAGGAGCTTTCTCTAGTGCAAGAACTTTATCAAAACGTAACGATGAACCAACTAAAGCTTCTCGTCCTTGGGATGTTGAAAGAGATGGTTTCGTTATGTCTGAAGGTGCTGGTGTTCTTATTTTAGAAGAATATGAGCATGCTAAAAAACGTGGTGCAAAAATTTATGGTGAAGTTGTTGGATATGGTCAAACAGCTGATGCTTATGATGTTGTAGCTCCTGATCCTGAAGGACAAGGTGCAACTCATTCTATGCAATTTGCACTTGAAGATGCTGGTTTGAAACCTGAAGATGTTGATTATATTAATGCTCATGGTACAAGCACAGGCTTAGGTGATATTGCTGAATCTAAAGCTATTGAAGGCTTGTTTGGTGATAAAGAAACTAATAAAAAATTATTAGTAAGTTCAACAAAATCAATGCATGGTCACTTGTTAGGTGCGACTGGTGCAGTTGAATGTATCGCTTGTGTAAAAGCTATTAATGAAGGTATTGTTCCTCCAACAATCAATCTTGATAATCAAGATGAAAAAGTTGGTAATTTAGATTATGTACCTCATAAAGCTAGAAAAGCAGATATCCATGTTGCATTGTCAAATTCATTTGGATTTGGTGGACAAAATGCTTCAGTTGTCATCAGAGACGTGAAATAAATTAGATTATTTATAATAAAAAAAAGACCGTTATTTTAAAACGGTCTTTTTTTATTTCTTAATTTTCAATTAAAACTCTATCAAGGCAAGCTTTTGGTGAATATTGCCATTCTCTGTATGTTATACGTTTTACTTTATAGCCTGAGCGTTCTATTATTGCTTGTTTTTTCATATTTGAAATGTGGGATTTTATTTTATCATCTAATCCGTCAATTTCGATTACAAACTTGTCATCTACAAGTAAATCTGCGCTTAAGCCTGCAATATCTGCTCCTGCTACTACTTTGTGATCTAATTCTCTTATTTTTTCTGCTACTTCGCGTTCTAGGGAATTTTTATATATGTTTTCGTCAATTTCTCCAGATAGCATTGCTTGTTTTCTATCTTGATATAATTGCATATATGAAACATAGTTTCTGAAATGTCCTTCTGGAAGTTCGCGAGGATTACGTGAAATAAAGTTGATGACTTTGTTTCTTCCTCTTGTGATAGCTACGTTAAATAAGTTTGGTTTTTGTAAGAATATCAAACTTTGATTATAACTGTTATCTGCTATTGCCCAAGAAATAAGCATAATATCACGTTCATCACCTTGGAATGTGTGAGCTGTACCGATTTCTATTTGGTGTTTTTTAATCATGTAATCTGATAGAACTTTTGAAACAGAAACTTTTAATTGTTCTACTTGTGCTCTGAATGGTGAAATTATACCGACAGATACTGGGTTATCAGGATTTTGTCTTTCATCTTCAATAATTATTTCATGCAAGCGTTTTACAACAGCTTCGATTTCTGGTAAGTTTCTTGTTGCATCGAAATCAACTTTTCCGTCTAATACTTCTACAAGTTCCAGTACTTTTTCATCACTTTTATCTTTTCTCATTACGCGAATTCTGTCGTTATAGAATTCGTGATTTGAGAAGTTAATAATTGGCGGAAGACTTCTAAAATGTTCGTCAAGCATAACTGAATTCATAGAATAATAATCTGCCAGGTCAAACATTGAATTTGTTCTGAAACGCCACATAAGCTGATATTTGTCAGGAATTCCATATTGGCTTAAGAATGATTGTTCTTTTGCTTTTTCCAAGAATGAAAGGTGTGGTAATTGTTTGTCATCACCTACAATTACAGCACGTTTCGCACGGAAAAGGATTGGGAAACAGCTTGCTATATCGCATTGAGAAGCTTCATCTATGATTGCAACATCAAACATTCCAGGTTTTAATGGGAGTGAATCAGATACTGCATAAGTTGTTACGCACCAGCATGGGAATGCTTCTAATAGTGGTCTGAAATCTTCTTCTTCCAAAATGTTTGTTTGCAGACGTTTTCTGTTTGTAACAAGAGATTTTGCATGAACTTTTAGTCTTCTGCGTTTGTTTTCATCTCTCAATAAACTTTTTAGGGCTTCTCTGCGTTTATTTTTCAGAATATTTATAGCAAGTGATTTTTGCTTGCGTTTCATTGTACGGATTTGTTCTGATAGCATATGGAGATTGCCTGTTTTTTGAATATCGGCTTCGATTTTTCTTAAAGACCATTCCATATTTGCGAAATCAAGCTCTTGTTTTAATTTTCCTAAGTTTTCGTAATCTACTTCAAAGTCTTTAAGATTAAGGATTTTCTTAAGTTGTCCTAAACTTGTGAAATTTGCAATTTTAGATATAAAACCTGCTTTTTCCATATTGCTTTCAAGAATTTTTATAATTCCCGCAACAATATCTATTTCGCCTTTTTTAAGACTTTTTTTGATAAATTCTTTTTTGCCTAAGAGTTTTTCTTGTTCTTCGACTTCCAATAATTTGTCATGCCAATCTTTTTCAAGCTTAATTATGGTCTCAGATTTCATTTCCATATTCTTAAGCATGTCAAGATGGTCTTTCATATCTTTTGTGTCGACAAGCAGAATATCTTCTACATCTTCGTCTAAATCAGCATTTTGTGAAAGTAGATTATTTAATTCTTCACTAAGTTGTCTTTGGTAATTCAAACGTCCTGCTCTTAGTGCCATGTGACTTGCACCTAAGTCATTCAGACGTTCTGCAACAACATCTACAGCTTTGTCCATTCTTGACGCAACTAGAACTGTTTTCCCGTTTGCAACCAAGTGAGCGACAAGGTTTACGATTGTTTGAGATTTCCCTGTCCCTGGAGGTCCTTGTACTGCTACAAATTTGCTGTTATCAATATTTTTGATTACTTGAAGCTGACTGTCGCTTAATGATAGAGGGGTAATTGGGTAAAAATCAGTTATTTTATTCATATCTTTAAGCGGAACTGATTTTTCTTTGCTTTGTGCATATTCTTCATTAATTATGTTTAGAGCTGTTTCTCTATATGTCCCTGATGGCTTTTCCGCAATTTGGGTTAGTTCATGTAATACCCCTGCAGTGACTGATGGTCGTTTAGTGAGAATTATTGCACTTTGGTATGTGACGGCTACTTTTTCAAGCTTCATTTTTTGTTTAGCTTGCTCATTTTCTTCTTCTTCAATGATTTCGTCTAAATTTTCGCCATCAATTTTTTCTTTATAAAAATCTTTTGCTTTAGTTATGTTATCTTCTTCTTTGTATTCGTCAATGTTTGAAGCAATTTCTATTTCAGGAACAAGTGATTTTAGTGTTGTAAGGAAAATGTTTAATTTGTCTTGAGTGATAGGTAAATCAGGTACAACATCTAAAATCCCTTCAAGGAGTAAATCTACTTCATCTTCATCATCATTTTTTCGCATAAGTGCAGCTAAAGCACCTGTGTTTAGTGATAGAACTTCATCAAGCGGTAAGCAGTTTATATTTACGCCGTTACGTTCAAGCTTGCATGGCATGTATAAAAGCGGAGTTAAAAATTCATTTTGTCTTTTAGATTTTGAACTTTTGCCAACTAAGAATAAATAGCCGTAAATCAGATATTTATCTTTTTGACCTAAATCACTTTGAATCATTAATTCTGTGAGTTTAGGGTCACTTCCGTCTAAAGAAATATATTCAGCACCTGTAGAGAATAATTGTTCTTCACCTTTTAAGAAAATCCATTTATTATCCTTATCTCCTTTAAGGTTTCTGAATGTAGAGCTTTTTACCTCTTCTCTTACGCAATCGTGCAGGTATTGGCTTAATTTTTTTATAAAACTGTTATTGAATGCTGAATTTATAGCGCGTGAAGCTTCCTGTAGCATGTGTGTACTCCTATTCCATTTTTCTCTATTTTACGCTAAAATGCTTGATATGAACATCATCAATATAAAGGATACTTCAAATAAATTGTTTTATATCGGCGGAGTTGTCCGTGATGAACTGTTAGGGCGAGAATCTTTTGATGTTGATATAACATATGTTGGTAATGCTATTGAATATTGTTCTAAATTCGGCGAAGTTATTCAAGAAAATCCTGATTTTGGCACGGTAAGAGTGAATGTTGATGGAAGGGAAGTCGATTTTGCATCTACAAGGTCTGAAAGTTATCCTAAAAAAGGTCATTTGCCTGTTGTTGAAAAAATAGGATGTTCTTTAAAAGAAGATGTAATGCGTCGTGATTTTACGATAAATGCTCTTGCAAAATCGGTTGCAACCGGAGAAATCGTTGATTATACAGGTGGACTTGAAGATTTGAAAAATAAGAAACTCAAAGTTTTGCATGATGAAAGCTTTATTGATGATCCGACAAGAATTATTAGAGGTTTAAAATTTTCAATCCGTTTTGGTTTTGATCTTGATATGCATACAAGAAAATTGCAGGAAGAATATTTGGCTAATATAAATTATGATATGAGCTATAAAAGGGTTAAAAAAGAATTGATTGAAACTTTTAATCTTAATTCTCAAGAGGCTTTTGAAAGATTTATAAATGAAAATATTTATAAGCTTGTGACTGAAAATAATGTTAAAATCCCTGAAATAAATATAGAAAAACTCATTAATGATTACAAGCCTGAATACGTATGGCTTGTGTATGCAGGAGCTCTGAAAGATTTATCTAAATTACCTTTGACAAAAATTGAGCAAAAAATCCTTGATGAAGTTCCAAATAAAATTTTGAATAATGATTTTAAAATATACAAAGCATTTGAAAATGTTAGACTTGAGACAGTGCTTTTATATGGAATTTTATATGATGAAAAAATTGCACGTCATTATCTTGATGATTTAAAACAAATTAAAATTTCAGTAACAGGAAATGATTTATTGAATTTAGGTATAAAGCCTTCGCCTAAATATAGCCAAATTTTTGATGAGGTATTAAGACGAAAACTTGAAAATCCTCAATTGACCAAAGAAGATGAACTAACTTTGCTTGAAAAGTTAAAATAAATATGTTAATATAATAAGGTATACAAATAAAGGGAGCAAACAATGAAGAGATTTAACGCAAAACAAGCACAAATATCTTATGATTTAAAAGATAATTGTGTTGGTTTATCTACAAGTCCGCTTTTCGGGGGGGGGCGATTTAAAGCTTGCTCCACAAGGTTTTTGCGGTGTTGAAAAAATAAATAAAAAATGTTATATTAGTGATATGAAACATCACAAGTTTGGTTTTACACTTGCAGAAGTATTAATAACTTTAGGTATTATAGGCGTTGTAGCAGCTATGACATTGCCTATGTTAATTTCAAATAATAATAAAACAGAAGTAGAAACACGTTTGCAACGAGTTGATTCTATTCTAAATAGTGTAGTTAAATTAGCAGAAAATGATTATGGTGAACCTAAGTATTGGGATGATGCTTCTCCTCAAGATGTTTTAAAGACATATTTTATGCCTTATCTTCCTGGCAGTTCTTTTGTAAGTGAAGCTTTTATGAAGAATTATAAAGTATATACTGCAGATGGGAATAAGTCTTTTACTTTAAATGGTGGTTATGCAAGTGGTATAAAATTAAAAACTGGAGAAATTATACAAATTTCGAATGGCATAAATCAGACTTCAGGTTTGTTACAAATTGGAGTTCTTTTAAAACAAAATAAAACAGGAAAATATGTTAGTGGGAAAGATTATTTTACATTTTTTATGGATATGTCAAAAGGTGTTGTTGATGTAAAACCTTGGGCTGAACATTGGGGAGTTAAATCTTGTACTCAAAATAGAGATCTTTTGTTAGAACAATGTAAAACTTCTATCGGTCATTCAGCTTTATGTCTCATGTTAATAGAATGCAATGGGTGGAAAATTCCTAAGGATTATCCTGTTAGGTTATAATTTTACAGATCATTTATTTGTTTAACGGTTTCTTTGATGTATTGCTTTACAGCTGGGGTGATTAGCAGATCAGGTTCAGACATTGTAAATTCATCAAGGATAATGACACCACGTTTTAAATTCCCGCTTTCTATATATAAAAGACCTAGCATCACTCGATTTAGGGCATTTTTATCGTTGCTGTATTCTTTAATTTTCGCATTAACTAAACCTAAATCTTTATAACATCTGGCTAAATCTTTATAGTATTTAAAATTTAAGCTGTATTGATTTACTGCATCTTCATAGGGTTGTCTTGCCATATCAGGATAACCTATTTTCATATAAGCATCACCAATATTGTTATAATATACTGCAGTAGCTTGAGTATTCGGATTTAAGCTGATTGCTATTTTGAATTCTTGTATTGCTGCATAATAACAACGTTCATTCATATAACGAAGTCCCATGTTATTGTGTAAATAAGCATTTTTTGTCGCATCAATTACATACACATCAGGTTTTCTATATCCTGATGTGAGAATGCTTAAAAATAACAAAGATATTAATAGGACTTTTTTCATACTTATATTTTAATTATGATTTACATTAAATCAATTTCAAGACCTTCATAAGCAAGGATTATGTCTTCTTGTAATTTATATTGTTCTTTTATTGAATTTAATTTGTTATCATCATAGCTTGGGTCAAAGTGGAAAAATACTAATTTTTCAGCTCCAGATTGATTTTTTGCATCAACAGCCATTTCAAAAGTTGAATGTCCGTAACCTTGTTTTGGGACAAAAGAGTCTAAATAATCTTCTGTTGTATATTGAGCATCATGAATTAATAAATTACAGCCTCTTGCAAAATTTATTAATTTTTTATCACCGCCTGGGTAGCTTTCTTTGTCTGTTGAGTATACTAAAGTTTTATCTTTATATTGAATTTTATATATCAATACACCTTCTTGCGGGTGTGCATATGAGCGATAGCAGGTAATTAGGACATCATCTTCTTTTTCTAATTGAGCATCTTTTTCGTTTTCAATTCGTTTAATTATTGGGCTTTCTCCATGACGTAAAATTATACCTTCAGTTTCGTTCAAATCTTTAATATTTAAATTCCCTGCGATATCTCCTAAATCAAGTGGGAAAGATTTTCCGAATAATAATTCGGATATTTCATCAGCTAGGCTTTCGTTATAATTAACATTCCCAAAAACGTTTATGTTAGAAGATGGTATATGAAGCGGTCTAAAAAATGTAAAACCTTGAATGTGGTCTTGGTGTATATGTGAAATTAGAACTGTTGCATTAATAGGAGTCCTTTTTTCACTTTTAGTTGCAGAAGCAATGTATTTTGCAATAAGTTCGTTTCCGATATCGATTAATCCAGTACCGGCATCAAGAATTATCAAATGTCCGTTTACATTTATTTCAACACAAGATGTGTTTCCACCGTATTGTAAAAAATCTTTATTTGCAATAGGATAGCTTCCTCTTACACCTCTAAATTTTACCTTAAATTCGCTCATAATTTTATCCTTCTTTAAAGTTTGTACAAAACCCATTTTTTAGATCAGGTTTGCAAATTTTTATGCAAATCAAAGTTATGGGTGGAGCTGTACGCTCCTATTTTTTTATTGTAATTGTTGCATTTTGGTCTTTTTCTTCACCTGTATAAACGGTTGTTCCGAATACAAGTATTTTAGCAAGTTTTTGAATATTTGTCAGCTTTGTTTCTTTATTTTCAATATTGAATACGACTTTGTTTCTGTAATTAGATACAGTCACCATTCTAAAAGCGTTAGGATATGATACTAAAGATGGGCAACTTACATATAGTATGTTGTCTTTTTGAGTAATTTTGGCTCCATGGTAATGACCTTGGAATACTGCGATTGGATTTTTATATTTTGTTAAAATTTCTTCCATTTTGTCTGCATCAAGTAATCTGTGATTTGGACTATTGTATGGTTCAAGTACAGGTACATGCATAAATATTAAAACAGTATCTTTTTTTGAATTTGCGAGTTCATTGTCTAACCATTTTAATTGTTCTTCACCCATTCTTCCGTTTGAAGTTAGACGGTCTCTGATAATTGTGTCTAGAACAATTACTTTGTAACCTTTTTGTGGAATGAATGAGTAATATGATTTTTCAAATTTATAATTTGTATTGTATTTATTAACTAATTGCATATATACTGCAGGAGTTAAATAACCGCCAAACATTGTATCGTGATTACCAAAAGCAAAATACCATGGTGCATTTATTTTTTCTGTATGGGGTAAAAATGCACTTAATTCTTTTTCAAAAGGTTTGTCAATCAAATCTCCTGTGAACATAACAAAAGATACGTTCGGAGTTGCATTGATTTGTTCAATTGCATCGTCAAGTAGTTTTGGAGATTCTGCAATCATTTTGTAAGTTGTATTGTTAGTTCCAGTATAGTAGTGTACGTCACTTACTTGGGCAAATTTTAGACTTGATGTACTGCTGTATGATTGAAGTCCAAATAGCATTGCTCCTGCTAGTAATATAGATATTGACCAATTTTTTATTCTAGTCATTGCTGTTTCCTTTGTTTTTACTCTTTTTCTGTATCTTCTTGTCATTATTTTTTATCCAACTTTGATTTGATTTCATTATACTTAGAAGTTAATTCTTTGTCGTCATCAGACAGTATGATTGCTTTATCTGTGTTTAAAAGAGCTGATGGGTAATTCCCCATTGCATAGTCACAAAGACCAATGTATTTATATACTTCTGATGTTTGAACATTTTGTGATAAAATATTTAATTTCTCACGAGCTTGTGAGTAATCCCCTTTATAATAAAGGATTTTAGCTTCTATTAATAAATACGAAATATCTTCTTCTATATTGATTGCTTTTTCTATGTCATTTTCAGCTTTATCAATATTGTTTGTATTAAGATATGCTTTCGCTCTCATTGCATAAGCTATGTCTGAATTTTTATTATATGTCAAATATTTATTTAATACATCGATTGCATTTGAAAAATCTTTATTAGCAATATAAGCTTGTGCAAGACTTAAATAACTTTGTGTATAGTCAGGATTTAACGAAATTGCTTTTTGATAATTATAAATTGCATTTTTATAATCATTATTGTTTAAGTAAACTTCTGCGAGGGAATATGCTGCCCAAAAGTCATTTGGAGTATTGTTTAATGATGTTATTTCTTTTTCGTAATCCCCTTGTAATTTTGAAGTTTTTGAATTGTTTATATTTTTATTTTTAGAAGTTAAATAAGATTTTGAGTTTGGGTTTTTAATTCTTATTAAAGTATTTTTTAGATCTTTTGCATCGTTATTGTTAGGTTCAAGTTGTAAAATTTTATCAAGATAAATAATAGCATCATTATATTGACCGTATGTACAATAATTTGTTGCTATATCAAAGTAATCCTCGGTAATTTCGCTTGAGGATACTGCTATGCAAGGGAATATTAGACATAACAGAAAGAATTTTTTCATAATAAAATTATATCATAATTTCATCTAAATGTATGAGAAATTAAAGTTAAAATATTTTTTTGCCGTTATTAAGAATATCATGACTAAAAGTTTTTTTGTAAATCCATTTGAAAAGAAACCAGATAAAGATCCAATGACACCGACTTATGTAAAGCCTGATGGAACTCAGGTTATTGAAAAAAAAGAGGAATTCGGTCTTACTGTATATGAAAAATGCCCAGATGGTGCTTTGATTTTTAGAAGTTATAACAAAAGTGGAAAGCTTATTTTGGATTTTGCTAGAAATTTGAATTTTGAAGTTGGGCACCGTTATGATGATTTGGGGAATATGGTTTATAAATATGATTCTGTATATGATGAGCATAACGTGCTTGCAATTAAAAATGAATATGATATTGAGTACTATGACGACGGTAAAAAGAAATTAGAAGTTTTAACAAAATTTCCTGATGATGTCACAGTATATATGCAATATGATAAATCTGGCAAAAGAATTGAAAAAATTGAAGAACGAGGTACCGTCAAAACTTGGTTTGATGAAAATGACAAACCGATAAAAAGAGAAATTGACAGAGGATCTGGTGGTATTATCACTCAAGATTTGAGAAACCAATAAAAAAGAGTATTTGTTAATAATACTCTTTTTTATTTTTAAATTGTTAATTAAAACTGTTAAATATTCATAGCTCTTAAGATTTCATTCATATCTGATGATGTTTTCTTAACGTCTGAATTTGAATATTTAATCGCATTATCTGGATCTTTTAATCCGTTACCAGTTAAGATACAAACAATTTTTGAGCCTTCTTTTACTTGGTCTTTTACTTTAATTAACCCTGCAACAGATGCAGCGCTTGCAGGTTCTGCAAGTACACCTTCGCAAGATGCGATAAGTTTATATGCTTTTACGATTTCTTCATCTGTTACGCAATTTATCATACCGTTGCTTTCATCTCTTGCAGCTTCTGCAAATTTCCAACTTGCAGGGTTTCCAATACGGATTGCAGTTGCAAGTGTTTCAGGTTTGAAAATTCTTTCTCCTTTTACAATCGCAGCAGCACCTTCTGCTTCAAAGCCCATCATTTTTGGTAAGTTAGAAACTTTTCCGGCTTTGTGCCATTCTTTGTAACCTTTCCAGTATGCTGTGATATTACCGGCATTTCCAACTGGGATAAAATGGTAATCAGGAGCTTGTCCTAATGCGTTACAAATTTCAAATGCACCTGTTTTTTGACCTTCTATTCTGTAAGGGTTTACAGAGTTTACAAGTGTAATTGGGTAGTTGTCAGAAATTTTTCTTACCATTTCAAGAGCTTCATCAAAATTTCCTTGAATTGCAATAATTTCAGCTCCATACATCATTGCTTGAGATAATTTGCCAAGTGCGATGTAACCGTCAGGGATTAATACGAAAGTTCTCATACCTGCTTTTGCACCGTAAGCTGCTGCTGATGCTGATGTATTTCCTGTTGATGCACAGATAATTGCACCTGCACCTGCTTCTTTTGCTTTAGATACAGCCATTGTCATTCCGCGGTCTTTGAAACTTCCTGTTGGGTTGCAGCCTTCAAATTTTAAATAAATTTCAGCATCTAGCCCTATTTTTTTAGCTAAATTTTCAGCTTTAATTAATGGAGTGTTTCCTTCGTTTAATGTGACAACAGGAGTTTTATCTGTTACCGGAAGGTATTCTCTGAATGTATTGATTAATCCTTGATAGTACATACTTTCCCTCTTTCTCTTTATAGAAATTTTAATATTTTATATTAATGTTTTTATCAGAACTATTTAAAAAGTCATTTAACTCTTTAGCTATATTTTCAGCTTTATATCTATTGTGTGAGCTGGCAGAGAAAAATTTTTGTTTTTCTCCGCTTTTCGTTAATGCATAAATATGATATTTTAGTATTTCTTTTCTTTTGATCCTAGCTTGATCTGAAGAACTTGCATTGAAATAATTCCAGAGTTTCATAACATCGATAGAACTTGAAACATAAAATTTGCTTATTGAATCTATATTTACTCTTTTTTCTTTCATTGTGTATCTGAACAAGTTTTGTTCAACAATTTTACATCCAGAATATGATGAACATATCAAATTGGATGTTGAAATATTATAACAACAAAATAAAATTACAATTATTGGAAGGATTATAAGAATTAACTTATTAGTAAAAGTTAGCTTTTGCTTATTTTCTGGCATTTACCTTCTCCTGTATTTTTATTACACTTGAACTCTTATTAAGCTTTTTACAATATTTCCATCTTGTTCAATTTGTTTAATTGCATTTTGCATATTTTTTTCTTTTACAAGTTCTGTAATAACCGTAATATCTGCAGTATTATCATCTGATACGCAGCGTTGTACAATGCTTGCTAAACTTATATCATTGTTTGCACAAATTGTTCCGATTTTTCCTATTACGCCTTTGTTGTTTTTGGCATTAATAGATATGTAATATTTGTTTGTTGTATCGGAAATGTTAATCATATGAGCGTCATCATTATGTTTGCATCTCATCATAGGCAAAATATAATCAGATTTTCCTATTTCTGCAGCTATTGCAAGAATATCACCTACAACCGAACTTGCTGTTGGAAACTCTCCAGCTCCAGGGCCTGAAAGTGTTACACTGCCTATAGGGTGACCGCTTAATGATACAGCATTTGTTACATAATCAATGTGTGCAAGAGTTGATTTTTTTGAAACAAGCATTGGGTGTACTCTTACGTCAACATTTTCGTTATCGTCCATATGTGCTGATGCGATTAGTTTAATTTTATAGCCTAAGTCGTTTGCAGCTTTCATATCTTCTGCACGAATTTTTGTAATTCCTTCTCTGTATACATTTTCAATTTTTATTCTTTTATTGAATGTAATTGAGGCAAGGGTTGCAATTTTGTATGCTGCATCAAAACCTTCAACATCGCCTGTTGGATCAGCTTCAGCATAGCCTAATTCTTGAGCTTCTTTTAAAACATCAGAATATTGAGCTCCTTGCACGTCCATTTTAGTTAAAATGTAATTTGTTGTGCCATTTACGATTGCTTCAATGTGGTTAATTTTGTTACCGGCAAGAATTGTTTTAATAGGCATTATAATTGGTATACCGCCGGCTATTGCAGCTTCGTATAAAATTACTCTGTTATATTCTTCTGCAATTTTAAATAATTCTTCTCCTCTTTTAGCAAGAAGTTCTTTATTGGCGGTTACAATATGTTTACCATTTTTAATTGCAGTTGCAATTAAGTCAAAAGCTGGTTCTAACCCGCCTACAAGTTCTGCAACAATATCGATTTCAGGGTCATTGACGATTTTATAAGCGTCATCTGTTACAATTGATTCATCTAACCCTTTGATATTTCTTTTTTTGTTGATATTACGAACTGCAATACTTTTTACTTCTACATTATCAAAAGACTGTAAAGTCTTAAAAACACCGGAACCAACTGTTCCTAATCCTATAAGTCCAATTTTAATTTTCTTTTCCATATGAAGATTGTATCATAAATAAGAAAATTAATTGAAAATTTTATTTATTACTTTTAATAAAGAAGCTTTTAATTTTAATTATTATTTCTGCAATCAATTTAGTGATAGAGAAGTTGTCTTCTGGCATTTCAGGTTCTTTATCAAAAGTGAAGATATCACCTTCATCTTTTTTCATAAAGATACTTTCATCTAAATATTTTCTTTCTTGTTTTTCTTCTTTTTCCCCTTGAGCCATATACCCGAGGTTACCTGCGCCGCCGTCATTTTGCATAGATGCTGCTGCTTTGATAACCGGTTTTGTGCTCAAAACATTTACATCGAATGACATTTTTTCACCATAACTTTACGATTTTTTATATATTCGTAAACCCCTTTTGTTTCCTTATATATATAAAGTATTTTTCATGAAGAAATGTTACAAAAAAGAGTGTTTTGTAACAAAAAGTTTACAATATGTTATTCGCTGAATTTTAAAACACTTTGGCACTTAAAGCCTATTTCAAATAAATCTCTTTTTCTTATTGCAGAAGTAATATCAGGTCTAAATTCCGGAGTATTTGGAGTAAGTATAAATTCAACGATATTATTTTCTTCATCATAGTTTAGGTGAATTTTTTTTATTAAGTTAAGATGACCTCTATCTAATCCGTCAGAAATTTTTAGAATTCCTGCAAGACGTTTAACTATTTTTCTTTCTTTTTTTTCGAGAGTGTTATAAATTTCGTGGTCATTTTTATCAGGCAGACCGCCTCTATGATATCTGCAAATACAGCCTATAATTTTTTCTTCATTTTCATTAAATCCTGCTATTCCGTTTTCGATTACCATTTTCATGCTGTGTTTGTTATGACCTTTGGAATCTATATAATAGCCGATATCATGTAATAGTGCAGCTGCTTCAAGAAATTTGCGTTCTTTGTTAGACATTTCTCGAATTTTTTCATTGGCTTCATCAAAAATCATCATGGAAATTCTTCGCACTTCAATTGGGTGTGATGAGCTTTTTGAATATTTATTAAGCAGTTCTTGTGCAGTTAATTTCATAATTTACATTAATTTTAGCAAAAAAATGGATTGCGTACAATATTTTTGATATTATAAATATGGTTATGGAAAATATAGATAATATAAAAAACACAGATTTTGATATCCCATCTGATGTTTTAGATGAAATTCAAAAAAATATTCAAAATATAATAGAAGGTTTTGATATTCCAGATGATAATAAAATGGAAGTTATCAAAAAAATTAATTTTATGTACACGCAAACAAAGCAAATGTCTTTTACAGATCCTTTGACAAGGTTATCTAATCGTAGACATTTTGAAACAAGTCTTGAAAGAGAATATATGCGTGCTAAACGTTATAATAGTGACTTAAGTGTTGCAATTATAGATATTGATTTTTTCAAAAAATTTAATGATACATATGGTCATTCTTGTGGTGATTATGTATTGAAAGAGGTTGCATATAAAATTTTGAATAATTTTAGGCAGACTGATTTTGTATTTAGATATGGCGGGGAAGAATTTGCTGTAATATTGACTGAAACTGCAGGAGAAAATGCTATTATTCCTCTTGAAAGATTGAGAAAAAATATAGAAAGTTCAAAATTTCTGTACCATGGAGAACAATTAAATGTAACTGTAAGTATTGGTGTAAGTTCAAATACAGATTTTGAAAATCCTTGGGAAATGTTTGATGATGCAGATAGAGCATTGTACGAGGCAAAAAACAGTGGACGTAACAAAGTTAGGTCTGCAGGATAATTGATGTTATTTAAAATTGAAGATAGGATAAAATTATGATTAAAAATATTTGTAAATTATTAATTATGGTCTTTTTATTAACAGGTATTGTATCAGCAGAAGAATATACAACTGTGCATGCTGAACATATTCTTGTGAAAACTGCTGCTGAAGCTCAGCAGATTAAAAAAGATATTGATAATGGCGGTAGTTTTGAATATTATGCAAGGGCCTACTCTCTTTGTCCTTCAGGACGAAATGGCGGAGATTTAGGGTATTTTGATCGTGGACAAATGGTGCCGGAGTTTGAAAAGGCAGCTTTTAATACTCCTGTTGGAGAAGTTTCAAATCCTGTGTATACACAGTTCGGGTGGCATTTGATTAAAGTTTTGGATAAAAAATAGGAAATAAAAAAGAAGCTTTAAAAATAAAGCTTCTTTTTTTATGAGCTATCTGAAATTATTAACCGCCAATTCTAATTGGTTCATTTTGGTTTTGTTGAGCTTCTTGTTTTTGAGCAGGAGCTTGTTGTTTAGTTTTGTCTAATTCTTTTTGTAATTTTTCTTGTTTTTTTATTAGTTTAGCCATTTTTTTCAATGCTTTTACTTCACCTTGAGGTTTGTTGAAAGATTCAGGATTTAGTGTTATCATTTTTTCCCAGCATCCAGGTACGTTTGATTTTTCTCCACAAACACAGTTTCTCCAAGTTTCACCTGTTTTTTTATCAACTAGGATTGTTATCATATTGCTTCCTGTAACTACATCATATCTACTTTTTGTATTTGTGTTTGCAATTTGTATCCACATTGTAGCTAGAATTAGTACAGCAAGTCCAATTAAAATATTTTCTCTCATAAAAACCTCTTTTCTTAATAATAGTAAATTTTTCAAAATAATTATACATACAAAGTCTAGTATTAGCAAGTTGTATAATAATACTTTAGCCCAATGAAAATTAAAAATAGAGAATCTAAAATTATATATAAAGAAAGGATAAATTTATGGTCTTACTTGTTCGTTGGATATTATTTGCTTTAGCCATTGTTTTTGTTGCTTGGTTAGTTCCAGGTATTGAGGTTGAAAATTTTCAAAGTGCAATGCTTGTTACAGTAATTATTGCTCTTATAAATATTTTTATAAGACCTTTAATTGTATTTATTACGTTACCAATAAATATTTTGACATTAGGAATATTTACTTTAGTTATTAATGCTTTGTTATTAATGTTGGCTGGTTACCTTGCCCCTGGGGTTGATGTCGAGGGATTTTTAAGCGCATTTATAGGGTCGGTAGTTTTGGCTTTTTTAGGGTTAATTATTAATATGGTAACGATTGATAAAGCTGATTAAAACTATTTTTTTATTTCTAATTTTAATAAAAAACTCCGATTTTTTCGGAGTTTTTTATGCTAAACTTTTTTTATGAAAGCTTTGATTTGTGAAAACGGAAAAATTCAAATGGTCGAAAGACCTATGCCTGTTATTAAGAATGCAAAAGATGCAATTATAAAAGTTACTTTATCTTCGATTTGCACGAGTGATTTACATATAATTCATGGTTTTGTACCTTTGGCAAAAAATGGTGTTGTACTCGGGCATGAATTTGTAGGGGAAGTTATAGAAGTTGGAAGTGATGTTAAAAATTTTGTAAAAGGTGATAGAGTATCTGTTAATTGTGAAACTTTTTGTGGAGAATGTGAATTTTGTAAAAAAGGTTTTGTGAATAATTGTATAAATGGTGGTTGGGAATTAGGTTGCAAAATTGATGGTTGCCAAGCGGAATATGTGAGAGTTCCTTTTGCGGATAATGGACTTACAAAATTGCCTGATAATGTGAGTTATGAAAACGCATTATTTGTCGGAGATATTTTATCAAGCGGTTATTGGGGTGCTGAGATTTGTGAAATTAATCAAGGTGATACAGTTGCTGTCATTGGAGCAGGACCTGTAGGGCTTTGTGCAATGCAGTGTGCAAAATTTATGGGTGCAGGTAAAGTAATCGGAATTGATATTGATGAAAAAAGACTTGAACTTTCTAAAAAATTAGGTTTTGCAGATTTCACAATTAATCCTAATAATTCAGATGTTGAAAAAGCTATTAAAAGTATTACAAATTACGGTGCAGATTCAGTAATTGAAGCTGCAGGTGGTGAAAATACTTTTGAAATGGCTTATAAAATTGCAAGACCAAATGCTATTGTCGCTCTTGTTGCTATGTATGAAAAAAATCAAATTCTTCCCTTACCTGAAATGTATGGAAAAAATTTGATTTTTAAAACAGGTGGTGTCGATGCTGTCCATTGCAAGGACTTGGTCAGATATATTTCTGAAGGGAAAATATCTACAGATTTTTTAATTACTCATAGATTTACGTTTGAAGATATAAAAAATGCTTATGAGCTTTTTGAGAAAAAATCTGATAATTGTTTAAAAATAGCAATTCAATATTAATTGTTATTTAAAGCGTGACCTAAGAATCTGCAAAGAATTTTATATCCTGCTTTTGTTGCTTTGCTTTCTTTTAAAGCGTTAAGCAGCATAAAATCATGAATTGTGTTGTTAATTCTTACGCAGGCTGTATCGACATTCGCATCTATTAGCTTTCTTGCAAGAGCTTCTCCCTCATCTCTCAGAACATCATTTTCTGCAGTAATGATAAGAGTTGGAGGCAGGTCTTCCAAATCTTGTAATTCTGCTTTTAATGGAGATATAAACATATCATTTTCTTTAATTTCTTTTTTAGGTTTGTAGCAGTCAAAGAAATATTCCATTGATTTTTTAGTAAGCCATGGCCCGTCTTTGAATTCTTTGTAAGATTCTGTATTCATTTCCGTATCAGCTACAGGATAAATTAGTGCTTGAAATAATAGTTTTGGACCATTTTCAAATTTCGCTTTTATAGCTGCTGCAATCGCTAAATTCCCGCCTGCACTGTCGCCTGCTATTGCAATTTTATTTGTGTCAATGTTGTTATCGCTTCCATATTCTGCAAAGTATTTTATTGTTGCATATATTTGGTTCAGTGCATCCGGATATTTGAATTCAGGAGAACGAGGGTAGTTGACAAATGCTACGGCTGATTTTGTGTAGTTTGCAATTTTTTTGATAGTCATATCATACACATCAGCATCACCCATTACCCAGCCGCCGCCATGGCAATAGATTATTACAGGTAATTTCTCGTTTAAACAGTTTTCAGGTCTTACTATTCTTACGTTAATATCACCTGCAGATGGGCTGAATATTGTTATATCTTCTGTATGGGCATTGATTGGAGCATAGTATTCTTTTTGTAATTCACTTAAAAATTCTCTTGCTTCATCAGGGGTAATTTCATTTAATGGTTTTGAATTTTTTGATTCAATGTAATCAATAAATTTTTGTACTGTTTTGTCAAGATTTGGTTTTGTCATAGTACCTCCTTTTAACAGATTTTTTTCTGAATAAATATTTCTGTCATCACCGCTTTGTAATATTTTTGTGTATTTAATTAATTGCCTAATCAGCTAATAGCTTTTTATTATGAAGTATTTGATTATTGTTTTGTGATGAAAAAATTGTTTATTATATTTTTTTTAATGATTGTTGGAATATCAGCTCAAGCTCAAGATTGTGCTTGTGATGAGCAAGTTTTGGGCAGAGAACATATGTTCTGTGAAAAAGGAGCATTAAGTAATAATGTTACGATTACTAATTTAAGAAATATAATTTGTAAGGGAAATGCTTTTAAAGTTGCATTTGATTGTAAATTTTGGTCTGAATGTGCAAAAGCAGGTGATAGGGTTAATTTTTCTGTCCCCGGTGCGATATATACTCAGGAAGGAACTTTGCTAATCCCTGCAGGTTCAAAAGTTGTGGGGACAGTAATTAGAATTGAAAAACAAAGAATCCCGAATAAGAACGCTCGTGTTTATTTGAATTTTGAATGTTTGTTATTACCTGATGGTAGTGCAATTCAAATGTCTGCGAAACCTTTGACTAAAGATTCTTCTCTAAAAGAAGGACCTTGGCATACAGCAGGAAAATTAACAGCTTACACACTAGGTTTAGGTATAGTTGGTGCAGGTGCCGGTACCGGTTTTGCATTTATTCCAAATCCTGCAAAATTGGGCGTAGGTTATGCAATCGGTATTCCTGTCGGTACAACTGTTGGTTTGATTACGGGGTTAGTTACTCCGGGGCTTAAATACCACGCAAAAGCAGGTGAAGAAATTACAATAATTTTATGTGATGATTTGGCGATAAAAAAACAATGTGAGTAAATTGTCAGTTTGATGTCAGTAAATGCGTTGAGCTGACAATTTAATTTTATGGTGAGGATTATGAAAAATTTTTATTAAAAATTTTTATTGAAGAAATAAAATCTTAGTGCTAATATAAATTTGCAATAGCGGCATCGTCTAGAGGTTAGGATAGCAGATTCTCATTCTGTTGACACGGGTTCAATTCCCGTTGCCGCCGATTATAAGAGAATTTAGGAATTTTATGTTTGTTTTCTTTGCTTTTTTGATTATATTTTGTGAAATTTTTTATATCAGATACAATAAAAAATTTATTTATAATTATATAAGATTAAATTATCCGATGGAAAAAGTAATATTAAATATTCATTCTCATCCTCTAATTTATGTTTTTCCTATTATTTTAATACTAATAACTTATTATTTTTATCAGATTTATTCATTATTAAATTTTATTTTTGTATTTGTTATAGGATTGTTAATTTTATTGCTTTGGCTTTTTAGTGTAATTGTACTTTCTATAAATTATTGCTTGACGGATGAAAGAGTTATTAAATTATCTTCAATAAAAATATTAAAAAATATATTTTCAGAATTTAATATTCAATATAAAAATATAACTAATTTACTATTATACAAATACGGTTATAGTACAGAAATATTAATTGATGATGATAAAAAACGTTATAGATTAGCAGGAATTAGTAATATTAAAAAAGTTTATGATGTTATAAAAAATCAAATAAAATAGGTCGAATTTTTATATTCGACCTATTTGTTCCTATGTTTAATTTCCAAAAAATTTTATATTTTAATTAAGAAAAATTTGCTGTCTTTAAGGGCTAATACTTTGTGTTCTTTGTCTTTTTTAAACATTAAAATTTCACCTTTATCAAGTTTAAATTTTTCAGCATCAAAATGTAATTCAATTTCTCCATCTATTACATATACAGCTGCATCAGATTCTGAAGTGTGGGTATCTATGATTTCATCTTTTTTTAGACCTATGATTGTTAAACTACTATTATCTTTTTCTAGTAATCTTTTGTGTTCAAATTTTTCGTGATCGATATCAATAATATCTTTTGCTTTTAGTACGTTATAAAACATAATCCCTCCTTTTTATACAATTTATCTTTTAAAAGGAAGGATTACATTCTATATTAAGGCTATTGAGGTCAATAATTTTAATTAGCCTTTTGTCTTATAATTAGTACAAGCGGGATTATGATAAATGCTGCAAGTCCAAAATATCTGAAAGTTTCAACATATCCCCAAAGGCTAGATTGTTGCAGAAGCTGATTATAAATTTGCATACCTGCCATATGAGTAGCGGTTGCTAAATCAGTATTAGCGGCGAAACTTGCAGCTAATGAATTTATTTTTGCTGTATATGCATCGCTAGAGAAATTTAGATGTCCTACCATCATCATTTGATGCACTTGAGAAAATCTTGAAATCATTGTTGTAGCAACAGAAGTCCCAATTGCAGCACCTGTGTTTTTTAATAGATTTTGCACCCCTGCAGCATTAGTTTGCTGTTCATTTGTCAATGTACTGCAGGACAAATTCATCATTGGTACCATTGCCATAATCATACCAAGTCCGAATACCATATTAGGTAGTGCAATATCTACAAGTGCTATGTTTGTATTTATTTCTCCAAACATTAACCCGCCTATGCCAAGAATAATTAGCCCTGTAATAATTAATGGCTTTGTTCCTATTTTAGGGGTTAGAACACCGCATGCCACAGTTGCAATAAGACAACCTGCACCTCTTGGTACCATTGATAAACCGCTTAAGAATGATGTGTATCCCATTAATTGCTGTAACATTGATGGTAATATTGCTGCAGATGCCATCATTACACCCATTAATACTATTAAAACTATTGTCCCGAAAAAGAAGTTTCCGTCTTTCAAAATGGATAAATCAATCAATGGTTTTTTCTTTTTAACTTGGATAGTGAAAAATGCAACCATTGCCATCATTGAAATTGCAAATGTTTTGCAAATCCATGCTGCTCCAAACCAATCTGCATCATTACCTTTATCAAGTACGATTTGTAATGTCAAAAGCCATACACATAAAAAGAAAAATCCAGAATAATCCATTGTGACATTCTTTTGTTTTTTTGCATATTCTGGGTCAAATACTAATTTTTTGATTAGGTGAAATGCAATAATTCCAAAAGGAACATTTATAAAATATATGAAAGGCCAAGACCAAGTTTCAGTAAGCCAACCACCAAGTGCCGGGCCCATAATCGGAGCCATAACAACCCCAAGTCCAAATACTGCCATAGCTGCAGCTCTTTTTTCTTTTGGGAATATTTCAAAAATGATAGCTTGTGATATTGGCATTATTCCACCGCCGCCTATACCTTGCAGAATTCTTGCAAATAAAATCATTGTCATTGATGTAGATAATCCACAAAGAACTGAAGCAATAGTGAAAATTGTGACACTAATCAAAAAGTAAGTTTTTCTTCCAAACAGTTTTGAGAAAAAATCAACTGCAGGAATTATAACACCGCTTGCGACTAAGTAACTTGTAATAATCCAAGTGGATTCGTTATGACTAATTGAAAAACTTCCAGCCATGTATGGCAAGGCAACGTTTGAAATTGTTTCATCTAATGCAAACATAAATACTGAAAGCATTACAGGGATCATAACAATCCAAGGATTAATATTTTTGTTTCGGTTTAATGTATTTTCCATAAAGTCCTCAATAAAATAGGGGTAGAATTTTCTACCCCTTGTCTCTAAAATCAAGTTTACATAACAAATAAATAATTGTCAATTAAAATTTAATCTATAATATAGAACATTTCTTAACAAAACTATACTTGACAAAATTTTAGTAAAATCGGATAATAGCTTCTTATAGAAGTTGGAGGTTATATGTTAAAGAAATTTTTTATAATGTTAGTTTGTATTCTTGTTACTTCTTCTTTTACGATAGCAAGTGCACATGATAATTTCACTTGGTTTGGACTAAGACGTAATAATACTGAAATAATGTTTAAAACATCAGATTCTCATGATAGATGTGATGATCATGATTGTCATAAACATAAGCATAAGCACAAACATTGCAAAAAAGGTCCTAATTATCATAAATGGTGGAAGAAACATTAGTTTGAATTTATATTTATTTACAAATAAAAAAGCGGGTTTAAAAACCCGCTTACTTTTTATTAATTCCCAAGAGAAGCGATTTTCTTGGATTTTTTGCGTTAAACGAGACTTCGGTTTTTGCCTGCAAGAATAAATATTCTTTTGGCAAAAAACCTACGCTCTCTGCAAAAAAATCCGCCGAACGCAAAATAGGTTTATCTCCTCGCTATCTATTGCAAATAAAAAAGGACGAGATAAATCCCGTCCTTTTTTATTTACCCGAGATGCGATTCGAACGCATGACCTACCGCTTAGAAGGCGGTTGCTCTATCCAGCTGAGCTACTCGGGCTTGGATCCAGAGGGTTTAGACAAGCGTTTGGTTTTGTGGGGTACCTGTATAATCCCTCATAAAATTTATGTTATCACAAAAATTTTTGATTGCAAGATGTTTTATTATTTTTGTTTAAGATATAATTTATATAGATTAGTAAATAGAGGGATAAAAGATTATGCTAACCGGAAATCAAATTAGAAAATTATATTTAGATTATTTTAAAAATAAACATCAACATACAGTTGTTGAAAGTTCTAGCCTTGTACCTGACAATCCGACTGTTTTATTGACAACAGCTGGAATGTTGCAGTTCTTGCCAATCTTTTTAGGAATTGTTAAATCTCCTTATGATCCGGCAAGAGCTACTTCTTGTCAAAAATGTGCTAGAGCTGGCGGAAAAGATAGTGATATCGAAAATGTTGGACGTACACCTCGCCATCATACATTCTTTGAAATGTTAGGAAATTTTTCTTTTGGCGATTATTACAAAAAAGAAATTATTCCTTGGGCTTGGGAATTTGTAACAGAAGTTTTAAAACTTGATAAAGACAGATTGTGGATTACAATTTTTGAAACTGATGATGAAGCTTACGAAATTTGGAGAAGTGTCGGTGTTCCTGCTGAACGTATTAAACGTAAAGGGAAAAAAGATAATTTCTGGGGCCCTCCTGGAGCTTCTGGATCTTGCGGACCTTGCTCTGAAATTCACTATGACTTAGGTGAACAATATAAATGTGATGATCCAAATTGTGGTATTGATACTTGCGAATGCGACAGATGGGTTGAAATTTGGAACCTTGTATTTACTGAATTGTATCAAGATGAAGAAGGAAACCAATCTCCTTTGGAAAGCAAAAACGTTGATACAGGCATGGGACTAGAACGTATTACTATGGTATGTCAGGGTGTTGCTTCTACTTTTGAAACAGACCTTTTAAGACCAATTATGGACAAAGTTTCAGAAATGAGTGGTGTGCCTTATAAAAAATCTGAAAAAACAGATATTTCTTTAAGAATTATAACAGACCATGCTCGTTGCGTTTCTTTCTTAATTTCTGATGGAGTAATTCCTGGAAATGAAGGCAGAAGCTATGTATTAAGAATGATTTTGAGACGAGCATTGCGTCATGGAAAAATTTTAGGTATGGATTTACCTTTCTTATACAAACTTGTAGATGTTGTTGTAGAAAATTATGGTGAAGCATATCCTGATTTAGTAAAAAATAAAGCTAAAATTGTCGATACAATTAAAAAAGAAGAAGAACGTTTTGCCAAAACTCTTGATCGTGGATATAAAATGCTTGATGAGTTTATTGAAGCGAAAAAAGATATTGATGGAGAAAGTGCTTTTAAATTGTATGATACATATGGTTTCCCATTTGAATTGACAAAAGAAATTGCAGAAGAAAACGGTTTGAAAGTAGATGAAGCTGGTTATAAATCTGCTATGCAGGAACAAAAAGATCGTGCAAAAGCAGCTACTGCAAAAATTAGTGTAACTGGTGATATGAAGTATGCAAAACTTGAAGATCAAGTTGGTTCTTCTGAATTTGTAGGTTATACAGAAAATGAATGTGATGCAAAAATCCTGGCTACAATTGATGGTGACGGATATGTTGATATTGTTTTAGATAAAACTCCATTCTATGCTGAATGCGGTGGTCAGGTAGGTGACAGCGGTTACATTGAAAATGAAAACTTAAAAGCTGAAGTATTAACTACTTTCAAAGTTAATAAACTTTTTGTTCACCGTTCAAAAGTTATCAATGGTGAAATTACAATTGGCGAACAAGTAAAAGCTAAAATTGATGTCCCAAGACGTGAAGAAATAAGACTTCACCACTCATCTGCTCACTTATTGCAAGCTGCTTTAACAAAAGTTTTAGGCAACGAGGTAAAACAAGCAGGTTCTCAGGTAGAAGAAAATAGAATGCGTTTTGACTTTACTTTCTCTCGTGCAATGACAGAGAATGAAATATTTAAAGTAGAAGATATTGTAAACAATTGGATTTCTCAAGGTCTAGAAGTTACAACTCAAGAAATGGATATTGAACAAGCTAAACTTACAGGTGCTGTTGCATTGTTTGGTGAAAAATATGAAGATATCGTAAGAGTTGTATCTATGGGTATCGGTGAAAATTGTATCTCTAAAGAATTTTGTGCAGGTACTCATGCTCGAAATACAAGAGATTTAAGATTGTTCAAAATAGTTTCTGAAGGTGCTATAGCTGCTGGAACAAGACGTATTGAAGTTGTTGTTTCAAATGCTGCTTTTGAATATATGAATGAAAGAGTAAAAGAAATGAGCAAACTTTCTCAAATGTTTAAAGTTCACTCAGAAGAAGTAATTGAACGTGTAGAAAAACTTCAAGAAGAAAATAGAGAACTTCAAAAGGAATTGGCTCAAGCAAAAGAAGATAGCGCAAGAGCAAAATTTGCGACATTCTTATCAAAAGCAGAAGATATTGAAGGTGGTAAACTTTTTGTTTCAAAAGTTGAACATTTTGACGGTAATGCAATTAGAACAGGTATTGAATTTATGTCTCAAAAACTTGGAGAAAGTATCATTGTTCTAGCTTCTGAAAAAACTGTGGCTGTAAAAGTTTCTGACAGTTTTGTTAAAAAAGGTATAAATGCCGGTAAAATTGTTGGTGAAATTGCTCGTGCTACAGGTGCAAATGGTGGCGGTAGACCAAATTTTGCTCAAGGTGGAGTTAAAGATGCTTCAAAATTAGATGAAATTCTACAAAAGATAGAAAATGATTTAAAATAAAAAAGAACTCGGAATATATTTATATATTCCGAGTTTAGTTTAAATGTTTGAAATAGATTGGAGATAAATTTTTAATGATTACAAATACAACATTATTAACAGATAAAACCCCATCATTCGGAATGTCTGTAAAATTTAATAATTCAGGTAAAAAATTTTTTAATAAAGTTTTTGAAAATAATCCAAATTTAGGCCAAGAATATATAAATCGTCAAATGAATAACAAGGCATCAGATATTTTTGTTAAAGGTGCAGATGTTTATGTTGGCATAAATGCAAAAAAATGGAAAGTAATTGGCAGTATTTGGACAGATAAAAAAAATGGAAAATCAATTGAGGAATTAATTTGTACAAGAGGCGGTAATATTTTTCATAAATCTGCATTAAAAACAGTTATTATGGAAGATGGAAAACCTTTAGTAAATAGATATGGTGAAAATGGTAGACGTTTTGCAATTGCAGAAGAAATTGCTAATTATCAAAAATATGTGTCTGAAAATAAAAGACCATCTTTAATTGAAAATTTCTTAGGCTTATTTAAAAATACATAAAGTTTGTATTTATTTTCATGGAGAAATATATGACAGTATTAAAAATTGAAAGACTTCCACATAATAAATTTTTACCTGAGTACAAAACTGAGGGTGCTGCAGGTATGGATTTGTGTGCTGCAATTTCTGAGCCAATTACTCTTAAACCTCTTGAAAGGAAATTAGTCCCAACAGGATTAAAAATTGAATTGGAACATGGTTATGAAGCTCAGGTTAGACCTCGTTCAGGTTTATCAATCAAGCATGGAATTACATTGATTAATTGTATAGGTACAATAGATGAAGATTATAGAGGCGAAATATGTGTTCCTATTGTTAATCTTTCAAATGAAACTTATACAATTCAACCTGATGAAAGAATTGCTCAGATGGTAATTGCAAAGGTGGAGCAAGCTGAAATAAAAGTTGAAGTGGAATTAACGGAGACTGCTCGTGGTGAAGGCGGTTTTGGTTCTACCGGCAAATGAAATATTTAAAATATTCATTACCATTAATATTCATTCTTGTTGTAGAATTGCTTGTCAAATTTAATGATAAGTCTATTTGTTTATGGAAAATTTTAACAGGGCATGAATGTCTAGGTTGTGGTATTACAAGAGCTTTTCATGAATTATTCCATTTTCATTTCCAAAAGGCTTTTGAATTTAATCATGCAATTATTATTGTTGCTCCGTTATTGTTGTATTTATGGTTAAAATTAATACTTACAAATGATGTTAAATAATGATTTATCAATTATTATTTTGTTTGTACTTAATTTAAGAAAGGAATTTATATGTCAAACGAAGGAACAGGTATGGTTGGCAACAAATCTTATACTGCTGCATTGTTATTATCTTTTTTCTTAGGTGGTTTTGGTATTCATAGATTTTATACCGGATACATTGGATTAGGTATTTTACAATTAATTACAGCAGGTGGTTGTGGAATTTGGACTTTAATTGATTTTATCAGTCTATGTTTTGGAAAATTTAAAGATTCTGATGGTAATGAATTAGCTGATTATAATCCAACATTGGGACAAACTTTATTTTGGGTGTGGATTGCTCTAATTGTAATAAGTGTTGTATTCAATATTGCAGTGACTTCTTCGGTAATCGGTGGGGTTCACTAATATTTTATTTCACATAAAAAAAAGAACTTTTTTTATAAAAGGTTCTTTTTTATGTCGAGGAAAAGGAGGAATAGTATAAATTTTTTATTTTTTGCCTTTAAAAACTGAAATATCTGATAAATCTTTCAAGGCAAAATTTGTATTAACATCAAAAATCGCGTCAGGATTTTTGTTATCTTTATTATTTAGTTTTGACCAATAGTCAGGATCCAGTTGTGGACGACCTTTAGGTATATCGCTGTTAAAATCAACCATATTTTGTTCCCTTTGTATTTTTTATAACGTCAATGATAGAAAAAACTTTAGTAATTTATCTTGATTGTTAAAATTTTGTTACATTCTTTTTATTGTTAAAAGCATTTCATTTGGAACAAAGTAATCTTTAATTCCATAATTCGCATTAACAAATAAAAATTCTAATGTATCTCCTTTATCAATTCCTATATCGTCAAAAGGAATGCTTAAATCTACAACTTTGTCATAAATTGCAGTTATATTTTTTGATGACGTGATAACCCACAAATTATTTGGTATTGCTCTTACAAGACGAACCAAATTTATTTCTCCATTATAAATAGAAATTTGCATTTCATTGTGAAATTTTTCTTTAGATATTGGTAAAATACTTTCTGTTTTTTGAATGATACGAATTGGAGATAATGCTTGTTTTTTATTTTGGTTTCTCATATAAACATACATTTGATTTACACGTTTAGCATTTGCTGCTGCTTGTTTATTGTATTCGTTTATATAAAATCTTAAATAAAGGTTGTCTTTGTCATATCCAAAACAAATTTTGTCGTAAAATTTATCTTCATCAAGTACAGGACCGTCAGGGATTTTTATACAACCTGCATTGAGCCAATTCTCATCGTCACTTTCTTGTCCATTAAGAATAGGAGTAAATTCTCCTTTAGGGTATCTTGATGGTTTTGAAATTGCTGATAAAAGCGGAGTATCAAGATACTGCGGAACTTCCAATCCTAAATAAAGATAAATATTTTTTAAATGTTCTCTAAATATATAATCAAAAATATTATCTCTGCCAGAGTCATTCGGTTCTCCGTACCACCAAAACCAATCACTGCCTTCACAAATAAATAATTCTTTTCTTGCTGCTTCAATATTTGGATGTAGCGGATTTTGTTTTACAAAAGCGCAAAAATCATCTCTAACTTGTTTAAGGTAAGTCCAAGCTAGGTTTTTTAGCGGTTCGTCAATCCACAATTTAAAATTGCGATTTATCCAAGAACCTGAGCTTAATTTGTTCAAAGGTTTTGGAGTATCTTTTTCTAAATAGTCGCTTATCAAAACTGTTTCTAATGTTGGGTCATTTTCTATTAATGAATAGATTGTTTGCAAGAACGTAGATCCGTCTTCTGTATAACTTTCCCAACAGTTTTCTCCGTCCATTGCAATAGTTAGTAAATGATTTTCGTCAGGTGATGATAATAATTTACTTTGTGTTACTTTAATTCTGTCATATAAATCATTTGCAGCAGCTTCTGCAGAATGATTAGGATATTCAAAACCTATTAAATTTGGAATTACAGAATCTCTGAATATTATATCTACATCTTTATAATTGTAAGATTTTAATAAATGATAAGGGTCTTCCAAATAACCTCTGAAATCTCTCACAAATTCAAATTTAATAGAATTTGATAAAATACCTTCGTCAGATATTGTCCATTTTATTCCAAGTTCTTTCAACATTTCCATAACTTTGGAATTAATACAATGTTCTGATGGCCAAATTCCTTTTGGTCGTTTCCCAAATAGCTCTTCAATTCTGTCGATTGCCATTTTTGTCTGCATTTTGGCATCGAGTTCCATTTTTAAATTTGTTGGTAAATCACTATCAGAAGATTTTTTTATACTTTTTATATCAAGCAAAATTGGTAAAATTGGGTGATAATAAGGACTTGTTGTAATTTCAATTCTGCCTTTTTCTACAAATTTTTTATATGTAGGGATAATTTTTCTTATGATATCTCTTTGGATATCAATTATTTTAATTCTGTCTTCAAGTGTGTAATTTTTTCCTTTTTTTATTAGTTTTTTTAGTTCAGGATATTTATTTTTGTATATAGGATCAAACCAAACAAGATTAAATAATGCCATTAAATCAGAATATTCTTGAGGTGAAAATATATTAATGTCATTATTTTCACATAATTGGTATTTTTGATAAAGTCTATTGTACTCTTCATTTGGCAGAATCATTGAATGAAAGTTTGCATCAAAAAAATTGTTTATAATGAATTCTTTATCATCATCAGTCAAATCGTCAACATCTGTAATAGTAAGTCTTGAATGAATATCGTGCATGTTATTTTCACCATAATCAATCAATTCATCTAAAAGTACAGGTACAATATTAAAATTAAGTTTAGTATTTTTAAACTTATCTAATATAAGTACCATATCAAGATAATCTTTCACAGCATGTAATCTTGTCCAAGGCATTAAATAGTCGCCTTCAGGTGACAATTGATATACAGGCTGATGCATATGCCAGTAGAATGCTATAGATAACTTTTTTGTCTGACTCATCATAAAATCAATTCCAAATGCTATTCTTTCAAAAATATTATATCATTCAAAAGCAAAAAATGGAAATGAATTTACATGATTTTATTAAATGTTATGCATATTGTCGAAAATTTCTTTTCTTTGAACCCAAATTTCCATTCCAAGTTCTTCACCTGTTTTTGTTAGGGCATCTTTTATTTCTTTGAAAGAAAATTTTGATTTTTCAATATTGCATAGCATAAACATTACAAAATGTCCTTGCATCAAAGTTTGTTTTATATCTTCAATATTTACTTCATATTCAGCAAGTACAGCAGAAACTTTTGCAACTATACCTACTTTATCTATACCTGATACAGTTATGATAATTTGTTGATCTGACATGTTACCTCATCTTCATCATCATTTTCTACTTTTACTTCTGCAGGTTGTAACCAATCACGATTAATCCATTTTCCTAATTGGTGTACTCTGCAATATTCAGCCAAATCTTTTTTAACTTCAGGAGCTAAGATGTACATTGCAATAATATTTGGTAAAGACATTGCAATCATCATTGCATCTGTAATATTAATAACTGAAGTTACGTTCAATACAGAACCGATTAAAATAAATCCGCAATATATAAATTGGAATGTAAGAGTTCTTTTCTTTCCTTCTCCGAATAAGAAGTTCCAAGATTTTTGACCGTAATATGCCCAGCTTATGATTGTAGATAATGCATATAAAAGAACAATACCTGCTAAAAGTGTTGGGAAGAAAGGCATTACTGATGAAATCGCATCAGATGTCATTTCAATGCCAGATGTGTGGCCAGCATGAGTTTTGTATACACCTGTAATTACGATTGCAAAAGCTGTTAATGTACACATAAAACCTGTTAAGAATGGGTCTAACAGAGCTACGAAACCTTGAGATAAAGGTTCATCTGTTTTTACTGTTGCATATACGATAGGAGCTGAACCAGTACCTGCTTCGTTAGATTGAACAGAGCGTCTTAAGCCCATAATCATAGCAACAAACATTCCACCATATATAGATTCAGGTCTGAATGCTTCTTTTACAATAACCCAAGCAGCATGAGGTACAAGTTTGATATTACATATGATAACTGCCATTGCTGCAAATAAATATACGAAAATCTTTAAAGGAACGATTTTTTCTGTTACTTTAACGATGTTTTTAATACCGCCAATAACAATCAGACCAACAACGATTGCCATACCTAATCCGATTACCCAGTGAAGATTATGCATAAATCCGTTTTCACCACCGCAAACGTTAACAAACTGATTAGCAGCCTGATTGATTTGAATCATATTACCACCTGTAATACCTCCGCAAATACAAAGTATTGCGAAAACTACAGATAGAGGTTGACCTAACCATCTTAATTTTTTACGAGTTAGACCATGTGCCATATAATGCATTGGTCCGCCTGATATTGAACCATCTAAGTTAAATCTTCTGTATTTTACAGCTAATGCTGCTTCTACAAATTTTAATGACATACCCAAAAGTGCACCAACGATAATCCAAAAAGCTGCACCAGGACCGCCCATTGAAATAGCGATAGCAACACCTGCGATACTACCTAAACCGATTGTCCCTGATAATGCTGTCATCAAAGCTTGGAATGATGAAACTTCACCAGAACCGTCTTCTGATTTTTTAGGTTTAAATACTAAATCGATAGCATGTTTAAATCCCCAAACAGCAATACCTCTCAAATAGAAAGTAAAGAATATTCCTGCAAATAATATCCAGAATATAATTATAGGTACATCTGCACCAAAAACATGTACAGGGTGGAATATGACTCCCGCTATTGCATCGGATATCGGCGCGACATTTTTGTCCATAAAAGCATCGATATTAAATGCATTTGCCTGTTGAATGTTAAATAAAAGTGTCAAAAGTACAATTAAAATTCTGTTCATTAAATATTTCCTTTCGGGCTTATCCTCTCAAGGTTTTCGGCTACTACTCTCACAAGGGGTAAATCACCAACCCAGAATAATACTACCAGAAACATGCTTGCATGATGTCAAATCTTTACAAAATCTTAAACATTTGTTGCAAATATTCATCTGCACATTTGTCTGAGGTGTATTCTTTGATTGTATGAAAACTATTGTAGCGCAAGGTGTTCAGCTTGTCATCATCCATGTTTTTTATATTAAGAAGTATTTTTCTAATCTCATTTGAAATCGGAAGAGTTAAAAAACCGTTTTCACCGTCTTTGATAATTCCTGATATCCCGTCATCTTTTGTACAGATTGTAATACAGCCTTGTGACATTGCTTCTAAATATACCATACCAAAGGTCTCACCAATGCTAGGCAGGATAAAAATATCACTATCGTGCATTTTGGCAAGAACTTCATTATGAGGAAGATGTCCTGTAAATTTTACGGATTTATCAATTTCTTCTAGAGATTTTCTCCCTTTACCATCTCCAATTACTGTTAATTCAAAGTTTTCAAGTCCTTTGCAAGCATCAATTACTTTGTCGATATTTTTTCTTTTTTTGAAATTAGCACAGGTTAAAACTTTGATTTTTTCTTTGTTTAGGGTGTGAAAATCTTTTTTTATAATTTCTTTTTTTACACCTGATGGTGCTGTGAATGTTTTATTTTTTAATTCAGGATAAAGTTTTAGCAGTTTATCTTTTATTACAAAAGAACGGCAAGCTATAGCTTTTGCATTATGCAGAGCTTTTTCAAGCCTTTTTTTGAAATGAAATTTGTATATAGGATTGGTCAGCACTTCTAAATCAGAATTATGCACACCAGCAACAAATGGCACACCAAGTTTGTCTGCAAATAAAATTCCCGATGGCATATGAGCAATTATTGCATCATAATTTTCTAATTGAGAAAAATTTTTTCTGATATCAAACCAAAATGGAGTCCAATAATTGACATTGAATACTTTTCCATATTGTCCGGTTTTGTAAAATGGTTTGTCTCGCAAAAAAGAATTTAATATAAAATTCGGTTTTATAACATTAACATTATGTCCTTGTTTTTCCCACTCTTGGACAAAGTCAAAAAGTGTTCTTGGTGTTGTTTTTTCAGTTTCGCTTACCGGATATAAATCTGTTATAAAAAGAATATTCATACAAATTATTATATCATAAGGCGGGTTGAGGTTTTATACATTATGTGATTTAATTATAAAAAATAGATTATAAAAAGGAATAAAAAAGTGAGTGAGCACGATTACAAATTTTATTTAGATAAAGGAATTTCAGAAACTAACGAAGGAAAATTTGATGAAGCGATGCATTCTCTGAATAGAGCAATAGCATTGAATCCTGATAGTGCAATGCCTTATTTCTCTTTGGCAATAGTTTTTCATAACTTGAATGAATTAGAACCTGCTTATGAAAATTATACAAAAGCTATTGAATTAAATCATAAAATGATTGATGCATATTACAATCGTGCTCAAGTTTTGCTTTTGGATAAAAATGCAGATAATGAAAAATTAAAATCAGCATTAAAAGATCTTGATAAAGCGGTTGAATTAGACCAAAAATTTGTAGATGCTCTTTATTATAAAGCAGTAGTACAAATGAAACTTGAGGATTATAAGGGAGCTGTTGAAACTTTAGATAAAGTTTTGTCAATTGATCCTCAGGCTGTATATTCAAGAGCGTTGAAAAAGCTGATTTTGCAGAAATATTTACATTAATTTATAATTTGATAACTACTAAGCAATTTCTTAACCTTAAAATCCTTTATTTAAGTATCAGGGGAAAATAAGGGAAATAGATTTATGGGATTAGAAAAGATTAGTTTGAGTCTTGCTCAAAAAACAGTCAACTGGTTAAATAAAACTGGAAAACACAGTGTTTTGTTGACAAAAAATCCTAAAATTAATAAAAATGAATTTATTATATCTATTCAAGGTAAAAATAATGAAAAAATTCGTCGCTATATTCGTGATGGAAAGCAAGTTGGGGAAATAAGATATAATATAATTAAAGGAAATATTGGAAAATATCCAGAATATTATCTTGAAGATAGTGGAACATTTATGAAAACTTTAAAACCAAGTATTTTTGTTTCTCATCTTGAAGGTAAAAGGTGTGGTGCTCAATTAATGAAATTTGCTGCTAGAGATGCTGGACTGTATACTGATAAAAGATTGGTGTTAGATGCTCAATGTGTAGACGGATTAACATCTCCAAATATATTTAAAATTGGATAAAATATCCATTTAAAATACATAAAATTGACTAGTAGTTTCGCCAATGCGTATCATTAGAATTCTTACCTCTCTTCAAAACGATTATCAATCGTTTTGTTCGGCAGAGTGCTCGACTTTAGTTTTAATAAAATTATATTTATACATCATTAGCTTTTTTATTTTCTTTTTCAAGTCTTTTTAATTGCTGTTTATGTTTTTTTTCTGTCATTTTACATTTTTTCAGCAATTTATCATAATGATCTTGCCTTTCATTGGAATTGTTTATATTCTTTGCTTCTTCTAAGCCTTCAAAATATTTATTTTTTTTGTCTGCCCAACCTATATTTTTCAACTTTGTCGTTGAATGACATATCATAGGAATACCTATTGGGGCTGTTAATAATAAATCTGTAAGAACAATTCCAGAAGCTAATTCTGCAATTGCAGTTCCCTTTTTAAAATTTGTTCTAGGATTATGGTACTTTGTTGGAACATATTCTACCCATTTAGGAGCATCTGTGGGTTCCATTGGTTGTATCCTCATATCTCTTAGTCCTTCGGCTTCTGATTCTTCAACGCTCATAGCAAAAGCTGGAGCATTTACAGAAAAAAGCAATATAGCCAATAAAATTGGTAATAATTTTCTCATAACACCTCTTTCACAGATTTAATAATAAATTTGGTTATATAAATATATCATAAAAATTATAAAATTGAAAAATAGAATTTAAGTTAAATAATCAAAAAAAAAAACGAACAGATACAAAAAGATTAAAAGATTATTTTAATTAAAGATTATTCTATATGTTTCGATTATTCTATCATTGATGCCTATGAAAATAACTTTTTCAAAGCAATTGTATTTGTTTATGAATTCGGTCACTGTATCATAGGCAATTTTGCATGCTTTATCCATTGGAAAATGATAAACTCCGCAGGATATTGCAGGAAATGCTATTGTTTTGATGTTATTTTTTTTTGCAAGATTTAAGGCTGTTGTATAACAGGATTTTAAAAGTTCCGGCTCGTTTTTGTTCCCACCGTACCAAACAGGGCCTACAGTATGGATTACATATTTGGCAGGCAAATTATATCCTTTTGTAATTTTAGATTGTCCTGTTTC
>UMEP01036303.1_pt1 | contig 124102 bp, 120 predicted proteins | sample 1964771 | NCBI WGS metagenome assembly UMEP01 (sample SAMEA4836022, study PRJEB28245) | human gut metagenome | biome: gut microbiome; material: fecal sample | place: Denmark | collected 2008 | reverse complement strand
GTATTATTAATAGAATTTTCAATTTCAGAAGTATTACTAGACTTTACAGATTCTGAAAGATTTTTCCCTTTAAAGATGTAATAAGTTGCAAAACCTAAAGCTGCACTACCTAATAATCCAATACCTAATTTAGCAGAATTAGACAAACCTTTAGATTTTTCTTCTTGATTCCCTTTACTCTCTTTTGATTGAATATTATTATTTTTAAATGAAATATTATTTAATGGTGTAATTCTCATGCTCATATAAAACTCAAACAAAATATTTTTTGCTACCCAAATATTTCATCAGAATAGAAAACGAACTCTAAGTGACCAATAATAATTGTATCACCATCTTTTATCCCCTTTTTAGCAAGTTCATCAAATACTCCCATACCTTTCATTATATTTTGGAAACGAATAACCTGCTCAGAATTTCTTTCATCAGTGACTCCAGCAAGTCTTTCTATTTTACCTCCTTCAATAATGAAAGTATCTTTAGCGACTTTAAATATTTCAAAAGAGCTATCATCATTATTGTATGCACCTAAATCTTCTTCCACAACAATTTCAGTTTCTGGTTTAGGAATTTCATCCACTTTTTGCCCCATAAAATCAAGTAATGACTCTAAGTTTTCCCCAGTTACTGCTGAAATTTCAAAAACATCAGATGATACTTTTTTAAATTGTTCTAATAACTCTGCTTTTTTACTTTCATCAATAGCATCAATCTTATTTAATGCAATTATTTGATATAAATTAGCCAAATGTTCAGAATGCTTTTCAAGTTCTAAATTAATCTTTTTATAATTTTCAAAAGGATTATCTTCAGTTGAATCTATTAAATGCACCAAAAATCTACATCTTTCAACGTGACGTAAAAAATCATGACCTAATCCGACACCTTCTGATGCACCTTCAATCAATCCTGGAATATCAGCAACAACATACCCATCCCCTGAACGTTTTCTTACAACACCTAAATTAGGAATTAATGTTGTAAAAGGATAATCTGCAATTTTAGGTTTTGCAGAACTAATTCTACTTATCAATGTTGATTTTCCTGCATTTGGCATACCTAAAAGACCAACATCAGCAATAAGTTTTAATTCTAAAAATAATTCTCTTTCAATTGGAGGTTCCCCAGGCTCACAAAATTGAGGAGCTCTTTTTTGGGCAGTAGCAAACCTTGCATTACCTCTACCACCACGACCGCCTTTTGCGACCAAAACTTTTTGTTCATGAGAAGTTAAATCTGCAATTATATTACCTGTTTTAATATCTTTTACAACTGTACCTACAGGAACTTTAATAAATAAATCTTTAGCACAGCGTCCATGCATATTTTTAATACCGCCGTTTTCACCTGCTTCAGCTTTAAAAACAGATTTATGCTTAAAATCCATTAGAGTAGACATATTTTCATCAGCAACAAGATAAACATCTCCGCCACGACCACCGTCTCCACCAGCTGGTCCACCTTTATCTACATACTTTTCTCTGCGCCAAGCAACCATTCCATTGCCACCGCGTCCTGAAACTACTCTTATTTTAGATTTATCGATAAACTTCATTTCTTTATTTCCTTTTTGTATTATAATAATACTATGAAAAATCTAAAAAATAAATTATTCTCAAAAGAACAAATAGAAATAGGACCGCAAAGCGGATATGATAACTATATAATGGCAATCGAATCAAGTTGCGATGAAACAGCTTGTTCTATCGTAAAAAACGGTCGAGAAGTTATTGCAAATGTTGTTGCATCTCAAATTAAAACTCACGCTCAATTTGGAGGCGTTATACCTGAAATTGCTGCAAGAGAACACTTAGATTCTATAAACATAGTAATTGATGAAGCATTCAAACAAGCGAAAGATAATGCAGGGATTAATCCTGAAGATATAACTGCATTTGCAGGCACAGTTGGACCTGGATTAGTTGGGTGCCTTTTAGTTGGATTAAATGCTGCCAAAACACTTGCTCTAACTTATGACAAACCTTTTATTGGAGTAAACCACTTAAACGCACACCTTTGCGGAAACTACCTTGATACAGATTTAAAACCTCCATTTATGGCTCTTTTAGTAAGTGGAGGACATACTCAAATTATTGACGTTAAATCATATTCAGAACAAACAATTCTTGGTGAAACCGTAGATGATGCTGTCGGTGAAGCTTATGACAAAGTAGCGAGATTAATCGGTCTTCCATACCCTGGTGGTCCAAGATTAGATAAACTTGCTCAAGAAGGCAATCCTTTTGCATTTAAACTTCCTGAAGCAAGAGTTGATGGTTATAATTTCAGTTTTAGCGGTTTAAAAACAGCTGTTTTAAGACTTGTCAAATCTTTTGAAGGAAAAGAATTCCCAGAGAAAGATATTTGTGCTAGTTTCCAAGAAACAGTATCATCAACACTTTTACATAAACTAAAAAAAGCACTGGAAGCAAGCGGATACAACCAAGTTGTAATTGCTGGCGGAGTTGCTGCTAACTCTGAAATCAGAAAGAAAATCTTTGACCTTGAAAAAGAAGGGTACAAAGTATTTGCACCACCGATGAAATATTGTACAGATAATGCTGCAATGGTAGCATCTTGTGCTTATTTCAACACAAATACTTTTGATGATGTTAATACCGAAGTATTTTCAAGAGTAAAATAAATATTTATCCTAAGAAAATAAATTATGAACAATTGTAAATTTTACACTTCTAAATAGCAAAAATTTTTTTTGCTACACGTTTAACAATTGTGAAAAATCTTGGGAAAACAAACTATACTATGAAACCTTTTTACGGAATCGGACAAAATCCTATTCCGTATTCTTATTATGCAAACAAGAAAATAAATAGCAATAATAAAATACATTTCACCGGTGCTACAGAAGAATTTTCTAAAAGATTTATAAGAACTCAAAAAGAAATTATAGACGAATTCATAAAAGATCCAAAATCAAATTGGATTGTTGGGGATTTACCAGATAGCTGGCTTGCTAAATTAACAGGAAAAACTCAAGATGAAAGAAATAAAATCGTTAAACAAATATTTTTGCTGTTTAGAGCTGCAATAAAACATTTAAAACCTTATGATGCACCTACTAATAGCAAAGAATATAGTAAATTAAAAGCAAACCTAGAAAACAAAAGAATAAAAGAAGCATCTGAATTTCTAACTCAAGGACTTAGACATTTTGGTATTTTATCAGAAAATAATTCGGTCAATTTTAAAAGGCTAAAAGTTCAAGGATTATATATAAAAAGGGGCTATGTCCTAAAAGAAAAAGGAGAAAATCCTACTTTAGAAAGATTATTTATTAAAAAATTTAGAAAAATTAATCCATTATCACGAGAATGTGATACAAACGGACAATATTCCGAAATTGTTCATGGGCTATACTTAAATAAAAATGTCCCAAGTGAATACATCACAAAATTCTATTGGGGAGATACAAAAACAGGATATATGGCTACTAAATATGAAACACCCCCTAAGCATTCAAGTCCTATTGTTAAATTCAAAAAAGAATATAACAATCTCCAAGAATTTGCAAATGATTTTTATGATAAAACAGGCATTGAATTATCAGAAGTTATTGATCAAGACATAACTCCAGGTAAATTTGTAAAAAACAAGTTTCACCCATATTCAAAAGAAACATTAATTTTAAATTTTTTACAAAAGATATTAAATCAACATAGATTGCAACATAATGATTTACATGATTTTAACGCAATTATTGGGCAAACTCAAGATGGTAAACCTATTGTCAAAATTATTGATATTGGTGGAATTACGCAATTTTAATACACTATATTTTTGCACAAGAGCTGGACAAAATAAATTCAGTAATCTTTTTCTCTAAATTAGTATTAAAATGACCATTTACCTCTTTTATGAAATAACAAGGACTTGTCACATTTATCTCGATTATTTTTTCATCAATAACATCTAATCCTACCAATGGCAATCCTAAAGCATTTAACTCTCTTGCAACAGGAAGAAATTTTTCTTTTTCACTAGAAGTAAGTTCACCTTTAACAATATTACCGTCACAATGCTCATTAAATTTGAAATCATCATTAGAAGGTAACTTTTGCACGCACACATCTAAAACTTCATCACCTAAGAACATAACTCTTTTGTCTCCAAAACGAGCTTTAGGAATATATTTTTGAACCATAATAAGCTGCGTTTGATTTTTAGTCATTGTGTTTATTATAACAGCGGTATTTTTATCACCTTTTTTCAAAGTCATTACACCTGAACCAAAGCAAGCATTTAGAGGTTTTAAAACAATTTCATCATGCACTTTTAAAAATTCAATAATATCAGCTTTTGAAGAAGTTACAATATTTTCAGGCATTAAGTCTAAAAATTTAACAGTATGCATTTTTTCATTAAAATTTCTAATTGCTTTTGGATCATTCAAAATTAAAGTTTTATCTCTATCTACAAAGTCAAAAATATAAGTTGCATTGATATAATCCAAATCAACCGGCGGATCTGGCCTAAACATTACCAATGAGAAATCATTAATATTCTTTTTAATTAAAGCTTTGTCATAGAAAATATTCCCATTTTTCTCATAAGCTTCATAACAATTAGTATAGGCAACACCACTATTAAGCCCTAAATTATCTATTGTAGTAATGCAAACGTTATTATTTTCAAATAACAATTCTCTAATCAGCCAAAAATTAGTAACAAGATTATTAAATTCAAAATACTTTAACTCAATCCTGTCAATTACAAATAATATATCCATATTTCTCTCCAATTCGTTTTCCAGTTTAAAACAATAAAAATTTTAGACAATTAGAAAACGGACTAATTAACATTTTCAGGATTTAAAATTATGCAATTTGAATTATTAATCTGAACAAGTTTCATAAATTTTTCCAAATCAGTTTGAATTTCTGGGAAAGTATTATAATGCATTGGAATTACGGTTTGAGCTCCAATCCAATCAGCGGCTACAGCTGCATGTTCAACATCCATTGTATAATGACCCCCAATTGGCAACAACGCAATATTTGGTCTATATAATTCCTTAATAGTTTTCATCTCTGTTGTCAATGCAGTATCTCCGGCATGATAAATACGAACATTTTCTAAATCAAAAATAATTCCCGCAGGTTCTCCTGCATATCTACCATCAGGTAATGAACTTGTATGGAATGCCGGTACAAATACAACTCTACCCCAATCATAATTTAACCAACCGCCAAAGTTTACAGATTTAACTTTACAGCCTTGTTCCTTACAATATTGAGCTAATTCCACAATTGCAGTAATGGTTGCATCTTTTTCTTTTGCAATCTCAATAGCTTGTCCAAGATGATCCCCGTGAGCATGAGTTAAAAATATATCGGTAATATTTGCATTATGCCAGTCATATTTGGGATTAACACTCACAAAAGGATCTACCATAATTGAATTTTCTTTTAATTTAATTTCAAATGCACTATGTCCAATATATTTTAAATCCATAATTTTTCTCCTTTTCATTTTATTGTTAATATTTTATCAATATAACAAATTTTATTGTAAAATACAATTATGCAATATAACTTATTAATGCAAAAATGCATAGAACTAGCAAAACTTGGAGAAGGATTTACATCCCCAAACCCTTTAGTTGGGTGTGTTGTTCTTGACAAAGACGGAAATGAAATATCTAATGGCTATCACCATAAATACGGCGATAATCACGCTGAAAGAGATGCCCTACTCAAATTGCACAATGGAGAAGAAAAAGACGGAACTTTAATTGTAAATCTTGAGCCTTGCTCTCATTATGGAAAAACTCCGCCTTGCGCTGATTTAATTATTGAAAGAGGGATTAAAAAAGTTGTAATAGGTATGCAAGACGTCAATCCAATTGTTGCGGGAAATGGTATTCGCAAACTTAAAAATGCTGGAATAGAGGTTATAGAAAACGTTCTTGAAGATGAATGCAAACAATTAAATGAAGTTTTCATTAAAAATATGCAAAAAAAAGAAACTTTTGTGGCTCTAAAAACTGCAACAACTCTAGATGGCAAAATTGCGACACACAATGGATCTTCAAAATGGATTACATCAGAAAAGGCTAGAGAAGAAGTAAAAAAAATAAGAAATCGTTATGATGCAATAATGACAACATCATCGACAATTCTTGCTGATAATCCAACTATGTTGCATCGAAAAAAGATTATATTAGATAGAAAACTCAAAACAAATTTAGAAAGCCCAATATATAAAAATGGAGAAATATACCTATTTAATGAAACTCTAGATATGTTTGAAGGCGGTATAAATTTTATAAAAACACCTGTAAAAAATGAGAAATTAGACTTAGATTTCATTCTAAAAAAAACATTTGAACTTGGCATTAAAAGTATTTTGGTAGAAAGTGGCGGACATCTTAACGGTGAAATTTTAAAATATACTGATAAAATTTATCATTTTATCGCTCCAAAAATTACAGGCGACAACAGATCTTTATCTTGCTTTGACTTTCAAAAAATAGATAATATAAATGACAGTTACAATTTTAAAATTGCACAAACAGATATTTTTGAGCCTGATATCTTATTAACTTACTATCCTATTTCCAAATAAATAAAAAGTTGTATAATAGTCCTATGATAAAAGAAATGAATGCTGCAGGGACTTTTTATCCTGCTCAAAAAGATGAATTAGAAGAGTTATTCAAAAATTATACTGTAGAAAGTCCTAAATACTATTCAAGAGCAATAATCATACCTCACGCCGGCTATAAATATTCTGGGCAATTGGCAGCTAAAGGAATACAGCAACTTAATAAAGCGGTAAAAAATATTTTTATATTTGCACCAGCTCACTATGAAAGAATTTTTGGTTGTTCCATCTGTGACTATAAGGCATTTGAAACACCATTAGGAAATATCGAAGTCAATCAAACTCTCACAAAAGAAATTGCAAAATTATGTGATTGCAATATCGGGAATTTTGCCTTTGAAAAAGAACATTCAATCGAAGTACAATTACCATTAATAAAATATTTTCTACCAAATGCAAAAATTATCCCAGTACTATATGGTTGTGAAAACTTTAAAAATTTATCTGAAACAATTGAACATTTCTATGAAGACGAAGAAAATGCCTTTATAATCTCAAGTGATTTGAGCCATTTTTATCCTGAAAAAGAAGCATCTAAAATAGATAACTACACAGCAAAAATGATTGAAGAAAATAATCTAAGCAATTTTGAACAAGAACAAGCGTGTGGAGCTGTAGGAATTTGCGGGCTTATTGAATTTGCTAAAAAGAAGAATTATTCTCTTATTAGAAAAGGATTAATAAATTCAGCTGCGGCAACAGGAGATTCTTCACGAGTTGTAGGATATGGCTGTTGGATTTTATACGATGGTGAAAAAAATCAATACATAAAAAAATATTACTCAGATTTTGTAAGAAAAATATGTTCAGACAGTATTCTTTCAGGATTACAACTTGGTCATACTGAAGTTAATAACTACGAATGCATATTTGATGAATACGGTGCATCTTTCGTCACTCTCGAATTAAACGGAATACTAAGGGGCTGTATTGGCTCTATCATTCCTCACAGATCACTTATCAACGATTTAATTAAAAATGCACATGCTGCAGCATTTTCAGATCCAAGATTCCCTGCACTGACATTAAATGAATTCAACAAAATAAACATAAAAATATCACTGCTATCAATTCCTGAAAGATTGCATTTTGATACAGAAGAAGAACTTTTACAAAAATTAAAACCATATGAAGATGGGTTAATAATTCGTGACGGCAATTACCAAGCAGTATTTTTACCGGATGTTTGGGAACAACTTCCTGACAAAAAAGAATTTTTGGAACAACTAAAATTAAAAGCAGGAGTTCCTAAAAACTATTTTTCAGAAAATTTAGAAGCTTTTAAATTCAGTACAACAAAAATTTAGCCAACTAAATCAATATTATTTTTATCATATTGATAGCCAATATTTGAATAAGCAGTATCTGCACTGTGATTATTTCGAGCAGAAGCAGCTACAATACAATCAAATGCATGTTTATTAAAATCATTCATTTTTATCTGGTTTTCAGACAAACTTCTATGATCCTTTTCTAAACTGTTTAATTTATCATAAATAACATTAAGTTTATCATCAGTACTTAATGAATAAAAATTTCTTTTTCCAAGTAAAACATCTCTATAAACCTGAGATGATCCAAAAGTTTGCTTACTTACAGAATTTACTAACATTCAAGTACTCCTATCTATTCAATAACTTTACCATCAAAAAGTTCCATTACCATATTTACATTATCTGAATGCAAAGATGCCTCTATTTTAGCTGCACTATCTGATTTCACCTGTTGCGTAACTTCTTCCTTTAATTCCTCAACCTCTTCAGATTTAACCTCTGGTTCAGATGATACAGGTTTCATTATTGGTGAAGGTTTAGGCTTTGGAGCTTCAAATGTTTTAGGTGCTGAATGATGTGGTGCTGAAGGTTTCACTTGAACATCATCTGAATGAGGAAGTCTTATTGTTACATTTGAATTAGACTGCCCGAATAAAGAATTTACAGCATCAATAATTGCTTGTTTTTTAGAACCGCTTTGAACTTGATTTAAGAAAATCTCATTTTTCATAGATAAAACAGTATCGTCAGCAGTTATTTTAACAGGATTTGCCCATTGTTTTAAAAGTGCTCTTGTCGGTGCACTATGAATATTTTCTAACAATTGTCCCCATAATACTGAAATATCATCACCTGCAACAGCTTTTGATTTTGGCATAGGAGCAAAATCATCGGCACTTTGCGCTTGAGCTTTTACAGGAACTTGATTTTCTTCATTTGATTTTAAAACAGGTTGTTCTTTAGGAATTTCAACTTGTTTTTCAGCCTCTTTTTGTTTTAAAATATCAGGTTTTGCATGTTCTGCTCTTTGCATTTCAGGTTTCATAACAGGAGTTGGAGCAGTCTTATATGAAGCAACCTGAACAGGAGCTGAATATGATCTTGTATTACCACCTATATTTGTAGCTCCGCCTTCTAATCTAGCAATCCTATTTTGCAGTTCAACCAGAGATGTATTTTCCGTCAAATTTGCAAGATCAATAATAGCGACTTCTAACCACAGTCTAGGATTATTAGTCAATTTTAACTCTTTTATATAATCAGAACATTTATCAATTAAAAAAACTATTTGATGTGTTTCGACTAATTCTGCTTGAGAATTTAATGCTGAAATTTGCGCATCATTTGCTTGAGTTAATTCAAATACAATTTCTTTTCTGCAATTTTTTACAATTAACAAATTCTTTAAATAATCCATTAAATTCGTCAAAATCTGAACTGGTTCATTTCCTGAATTATAAATTTTTTCTAAATCTTCAATAGCTTCTTGAGGTTTTGAATTAACAATTTTATCAGCAAGTGAATTTAATGTATCAAAAGACAAACGTCCGAGCAAATTATTAATATCATCTGTAGAAATTGCTTCTTCACCATCAAGAACACTTAATTGATCTAAAAGAGCAATACTATCACGCATTCCACCAGCAGAATTTTTTGCAATAGTAAATAACGCATCATCAGTTATATTAATCTTTTCCTTATCAGAAATATATCTTAAATGCTTAACAATATCATCAGTAGTTATACGTTTAAAATCAAAACGCTGGCAACGACTTTTTATAGTGTCTAATACTTTATGCACTTCTGTTGTTGCAAGAATAAATATAACATTTTTCGGAGGTTCTTCTAATGTTTTCAAAAGAGCATTAAAAGCTGTAGTTGAAAGCATATGAACTTCGTCTATAATATAAATTTTGTATCTGCTGTTTACAGGTGCATACATAACCTTTTCTAAAATATTTTGAGCATCTTCAACTTTTCTGTTACTTGCAGCATCAATTTCAATTACATCCATAGGTGTTGAATTTGTGATATCAATACAGTTTTCACAAACTCCGCAAGGTGCAATTGTAGGACCTTCTTTGCAATTTAAGGATTTTGCAAAAATACGAGCAGTAGAAGTCTTACCTGTACCTCTAGGCCCAGTAAAAAGATATGCATGAGAAATTTTATTTAACTCAATAGCATTTTTTAGAGCTTTTTTAATATGTTCCTGGCCAACAACCTCTTCTAATTTTTGAGGACGATATTTTCTATATAAAGGTATGTATTTTTCGTTCATGGTAAAATTATAACAAGATAATACCGAAAAGGAAAACATTATGAAGATAATTAAACCTGCATTACTAAAAGAAGGTGATACAATAGGAATTTTAGCTCCCTCAGGACCAATGGAAGATGATGCAAATCTTTTACGCGCTATAAAGTTCTTTGAAAATAAAGGTTACAAAATTAAATTATCTGATAATGTATATAAAAAAAACAAATACCTTGCAGGTACTGATGAAGAAAGATTAAATGCTCTGCATAATATGTTTGCTGATAAATCAGTAAATGCAATTATTTGTCTAAGAGGCGGATATGGAGCAATCAGGTTAATTAACAAAATTAACTATGATTTAATTAGAGAAAATCCAAAAATTTTCTGTGGATATTCAGACATCACAGCTCTTAACGCTATGTTTTTAAAACGTGCAGGACTTATGACCTATTCAGGTCCTATGATTTTAAGCGATTTTGGACAAGAAAATCTTTGTGAATACACAATTGATAAATTCTTTGAAACTGTATGTAAAGATAAATTCGATTATGAAGGGACATTCTGGGGCGGGAATTTATCAACACTCGTATCACTTTGCGGACAAGATTTTATACCTGACTTTGAATTCACATTATTCTTAGAAGATCTAAATGAACCGCTATACAAAATTGATAAAATGGTAACTCAATTATTTAACATTGAAAAAATTAGAAAAAACACAAAAGCAATAGCAATAGGAGATTTTCTTGACTGTGAAAGCGTAGATTATATTTTTGAAGAGTTTAATCTTCCATTAATAAAGAATTTTCCTGCATCACATTCAGCTAAAAAAGCAACAATACCTTATGGAATGATAAATAATTAATTTTATATTAAGTAATTATTCTCACTTTTGTTTTTGAGCTAAAATAGAATTATGTAGTAGATAAATAAGGATAAAAGACTATGTGGGATTATTCAGATAAAGTTATAGATCATTACAGAAACCCTAGAAATGTAGGGAAAATTGATAATGCTGATGCAATAGGCGAAGCAGGTTCATTAGCTTGTGGTGACTCATTAAAAATATATTTAAAAATTAATAACGGAATAGTTACAGATGCAAAATTCCAAACTTTCGGATGCGGATCAGCAGTTGCAAGTTCAAGCATCTTAACTGAAATGATTATTGGTAAAACTATTGATGAAGTTAAAAAAATTACAAACAAAGACATAGCAGACCAATTAGGCGGACTTCCTCCAGAAAAAATGCACTGCTCTGTTATGGGCTATGAAGCTCTTGAAGATGCATTAAAAAATTACGATGATTACACTGATTTAGATGACATCAGAAATGAGGAAGAAGCAAATAAACAAAGAGAAAAAATTGTCTGCACATGCTTTGGGATTACTGAAAATGTAATTTGGGATGCTATTAAAATTAACGGACTTAAAACTGTTGAAGAAATCACAAATTACACAAAAGCAGGCGGTGCATGCGGAAAATGTAAGGGATTAATTCAAGACATAATTGATACTTACTATAAAAAAGAAGAACATGACAAAGCAGAATCAACACTTTCTCCTGCTCAAAAGATTTTAAAAATTAATAACGTGATAGAAAATCAAATATCACCGGAATTAAGAAAAGATGGCGGAGATATTACTTTAGTTGATATTGACGGCAACAAAGTAATGGTAAAACTTCGTGGAAAATGTTCAGGCTGCAAAAATTCACACCTGACACTTAAATCTTTTGTTGAATCAACACTAAGAGAAACTGTTGATAAAAATATCGAAGTCATAGAGGTATAGAAAAATGAGTTTAATATATTTAGATAATAATGCAACTACAAAAGTTGATCCTCAAGTTTTGGAAGCAATGCTCCCATACTTTCAAGAAGAATACGCAAATCCATCTAGCGTATATGAGTTTGCAAAACGCTCAAATCATGCGGTAAGAGAAGCTCGTGGTGTAATGAAAGATTTCTTTAATGCACAAAATGAAAAAGAAATTTTATTTACATCTTGTGGATCTGAAAGTGCAAATACTGCAATTCGCGGCGTTTTAAACATGAACAAAAATAAAAGACACATAATCACAACTAAAGTAGAACACCCTTGTGTTTTAAATTTATATCAAACACTTGAAAAAGAAGGTTACAAAGTTGATTACATCGGAGTAAATTCTAACGGAGAACTTGACTTAGCACAATTAGAAGAAGCAATCAATGATGATACTGCACTTGTATCTGTTATGTATGCAAATAACGAAACAGGTGTAATTTTCCCAATTGAAAAGATTTCTGAAATTATTAAATCAAAAAACAAAGAAACAAAATTCTTCGTAGATGCAGTACAAGTTTCAGGCAAAATTCCTATTGATGTTCAAGCTCTTGGTGTTGACCTAATGGGTATTTCAGGTCATAAATTCCATGCACCAAAAGGAATAGGAGCTCTTTATGTTAATTCTAAAACCCTCATCACTCCATTAATTATCGGCGGTCACCAAGAAAGAGGTAAACGTGCAGGTACTGAAAATGTTCCTTACATCGTAGGTATGGCAAAAGCTGCAGAATTAGCACAAGACCATTTGAGATATGAAGCAACAGAAGTAAAAAGACTTCGTGATAAATTAGAAAAAAATATCGTTAAAAATGTATTCAATGCTAGATTAAATACCGGAATTGTAAATAGAGTTCCAAACACTACAAATATCGGCTTTGAATATATTGAAGGTGAATTAATTTTGCTTCACTTAAGTGATTTAGGCATCTGTGCAAGTTCAGGCAGTGCATGCACATCAGGTTCTCTTGAACCAAGCCACGTATTAAGAGCTATGAATGTACCATTCACAGCAATTCATGGAAGCATAAGATTTTCACTAAGCAAATTCACTACAGAAAAAGAAATTGACTACGTATGTGAAAAAATGCCTGGAATAATTGAAAAATTAACAAATATTTCACCTTTCCAAGATGAATTGGAAGCTCTAAAAAGATTAAAGCATTAATCTTTTAAATAATACTTTTTTCTAAGAATAAAAAAAATCGTAGGACTTAGGTACTACGATTTTTTGTTTATTTATCAAAAATTTTAAATACTAAGTCTGTAGAATAGCTTTAAATTACATTCACTATTATCCTGTCTGTAAGGAGTTTATAGTTATGAAAAAAATTATTGTAATCATAAGTGTTTTACTCAGCATAAATTGTGCTATTGCTGCAAGTCAATATTCTGCAGTTTTAGACAAATTAGAAAATTCATTATACGGCTTTACATATACAACATCTGATGATGCCTCAAGACTTTCAAGAATAGAAGAAAGTGTATATGGACAAAGCAGACCCAATAAATCAATTAATGAAAGAATTGCAAGCCTAAACAAGGATATGTCTGCAGAACAAATAGGCAATGAAATAACTCCTAAAGAAGATACTTTTGCAGAAGAACAAGATAGTTACAAAGATAATATTGCAGAAGAAAAAATGCCACCTGCAGGTGCTAATGTTGATTATCCGGCAATCAATGAACTTGAAAGACAAGTATTCAATCAAGAATTTAAAAATCAAGATTTAAACAGCAGACTAGCTAATCTTGAGAAAAAATCTCTGGGTCAAACATATGATAATGACCCATTTTCTTCTAGAGTAGAAAGACTTCAAGCTAAATTAAAACCAGAATCTTTTATGGATAATAATATAGCACAATCATCAAATGAATATTATGATGGAAATTCAATTCCTCTTGATAAAAATTATGCTCTTGATGAATATCAGCCACCTGAATTTGACTATGATGCATACAACACAAGGAATATTAAACCTGAAAAAGTTAATATTGCATCAGTAGAAAAATCTATATTTAAAAAATCATTCAATGGCGATAACATGGATAACAGATTATCAAGACTTGAATCTACTATGTTTGGAACTACATTTAATTCAGACACGCAGGAAGATCGTTTGAATCGTATCTCAAGTGCTTACAAAGCTCAAAAAACTGCAAGCAGATACGACTCAAACAAATTTTCCCAGAACATGGCAACAGCTATGCAGATTGGAACAATCTTACTAATGATTTTAGCCTGTGTCCTTTAGAAGAAAGAACAGATGATTTATTTGAATAAATTTTTCAAGTTTTTAAGTCCTTCTGCAGCATCTTGCAATTGCTGTTTAGCTTCTTGAGCAGATTGTTTCTGTTGCTCTCTCATAGTATTATAAGCATCAACTTTTTCTTGAACAGCATCTTTTACTGCTTGTTTGGTTTGCTGAACCTGTTCTTTTACGGTTGTTTTTTCTATAGCAGACATATCACAATTAGATAGCCATTTGAAAGATTTTACAGAACTTTTGCTTTCAACACCTCCATTAAATACAACTTTAAAATCTTTATAATTTTTATTCCCTGAAGATAATTGAGGAATTGAAGATACTTTTTCATTTTTCGGATCAGATGTCAAAGCATTTATTAAATTTCCTGTTAAAGTACCAAATTTAGGGATATAAGAAGTTAATTTTGAAACCGATAAATCACCTAAAGGTCCCAATAATGATACAACTTCTGCAGAAATTCTACCCAAGACCACAACATTTGCAGTTGCATTTAACAAATTATATTTTCCTGTAATATAATAAGCCATCGAAGGGCCTGAAGTTGTTACAGGATTTAATGTAGCCCAACCATTTGAAAAAGATAAATTACCTTTTATCGTTTTAAATTGCGCTGTATTTTTTATTGCAGGCAAAGAAGATACTGAATTCACTGCAGCTTTTATAATACTATTAGATTGAAGATTTTGGGCGAATAAGAAGTTTTCAAAACGTCCGATATTACCTAAAGTTCCATCTGTTATATCAAAAGATGCCGTCCCTTTTAAATTTTTCATCATTTCAACATCAGTTGCACCATGCAAAGTCACATTTGTGTTGAAATTAAGCTTACCAGATAAAGCATTTTTAAGCCCTGCAGCACCAGCAATCGCTTTTTCTGCATCCATGCCTGTACCTTTAAAGTTAACCCCAATATGTCCGTTTTGAATATTATACGAGATATCCCCGTTAACTTTTCCAGAAAAAGCTTCACCTGAAAGATTTTTAAGATAAAAAACATTGTTTAACAAATTAAAATCAGAGGATAGATTTTCTGCAACAATCCCACCTGATACAAACTTTTTCAATGTACCTTTACCTTTTAAAATATTCCCGTTTAATATCACTGACATATCATTCATAGTCAATGCCATATCAGGAATTTTCACAGATGGAACAGATATAGAACCTTTTAAATAAGGATTTGAAGCAATTCCAGAAATATCAATATCAGCCCCAGCATTAATTTTTGAACTTTTAAAACCAGGAATTACAAAAGACACATTTTTCTGTGAAATAAGTTTTAAATTAAGCTTTTGAGTTTTATATAAATCATTTATATTACCTTTTAACGATACAAGATTTGCCCCATTTGCATAAATCCCAGTCTCAGAAAATTCAAGATTATCTGAATTTATTTTAATATTACCTTTAATTGAGGTATTTTTCCCGTTTAACTCATCAACGTTCAAAATTGAAACATAAGCTGACGGAGTAGCATCTAATTGAAATTTAATGGTTTGAACTTTATCATTACCACTCAAAGCAACAGCAAGAGGTAAAGAGCCTTTTGCGCCAACGTCCTTTCTCAAATCTGCAGGAATCATAGATTTGATATCAGATGCTAAGATATTTCCTTTTGCATTAATATCAAAATTAATATCTTTTGACATATAATCAGCAACTTTTCCTGTAATATCAATTCTTGAATTGTCAATTAGCAAATACGAATTATCAATATTTATATCTTTTTCTCCTATTGTAATTTTAGTAGCCGGAGCTGATACAACTGCCATTGGATTTGTAATTTTTGCATTTGAAATATTTACATCTCCTGATGCAGTTTTGCCATCAGTAACTATATTAACTTTAGAATTTGCAACAGATACAGATGTATTTGAAGGAACATTTTTTAAATTAACATTATCTATACTCAAATTAACTTTTGGAACTATTTTATTCAATTTACCTTTTATAGAAGTATTCATTGACAATGTTCCGCTATTAATTTTATTTTCTTTCAACAGGGCAATTTGTCCTGCTGCAAGCAATAGACCTTTTAACTGTAATTTATCGGCAGAAATATTCAAATCAGCTTCTGCATCTTGATTTATAGTACCACTAATTTTTAAAGGATGACCTAAAATAGAAAGTCCTGCCTTTTTAATATTTATCATGTTATTTGCGAAATCAACATCAGCTGAAATACTATCAACTGCAATATTATACAATTTATAAGCTAAAGAAGCAGATGGAATTTTTAAATATCCGGAAGATTCAACCTTTTTCAAATTAGACTTAATACTAAAATCAGCATCAATGCCACCTGTCGCAGTCAATGTATCTAAGTCTTTATAATTAAATGATTTTGCTACACTATCAGCAATATCTATAATACTTTGAAATTGAGCATTTGATTTACAATTCAAATCTATTTTAGGATTTTTTCCTGTTTTAAATTTTCCGATAACTTCAGTCAACTCTTTGTCTTTTGTATACAATTTAGTATACATATCGATATTTTTACCTTTGAATGATAAATCAATATTACTTGCTGGAAGTTTTTTACCATCTACAGCCAGACTTAAATTTGATACATTTGCATTCCCGTCAAAATGAATTTCATCAATTGTACCGCTTGTTTTTATATCAGTATTCAAATCCGCAGTTAATTGATTGTTATGAATAGCTTTGAAAACATCTATAATATTCAATACTGCCTGAGTATTTTCTTTAGGTTCAGACTCTTTCTGAGAAAATACAAGATCATTCAAATCAACATCAGGCATTATTTTATTTAACAGCTTAATATCATAATTAAACTGCACTTTATCTTGTAACATGAAATGCCCATCTGTAGACAATTTAATTTTTTTATTCAATATAAAATCGCTAATCAACAGATTATTCCCGTATATTGAATAAGACTTATCAGTAGGGATATCAACAAATGAAATATTATAATTTTTTAAATACATATTAGGCAAATGATTTGAAAGTTTTAATCCAAATGGCAATTCTGTCATTGTATTAACTTGAACAACCTCTTGATTATCATCTTTATCTTCATCAGGGAAATAATCTTCTAATAAAAATTTACCGTCTTTTTTTACTTTTAAATTAGCATTGATATTATCAGCACCAACCATATCAATTTCTATTTTCTTAAAAAGCAAAGGAAGCAATGACAATTTTCCCTGCACATTATCAGCAGTCAAAAAGCTTTCACCATTTGGCAAACTCACATCTATATGAGAAATACCTAATCCAACGGTCAACTTTGGAGTGGTTAATAATCTAATATCGTCAAGTTTTAACTTAAATCCGCTAGAATCTTCTACCGCTTTAGAAATTTGCGGACTATATGAATTTACAATCCCATTTATAAAAAAAGGAATAATTAAAAACAATACGTAAATAATCAATACTAAAGATAAAATAGTTATCCCTGTATATTTAAAAAACTTATTCATTACACACCCCTCTTATTTTAAATCTTATATTAACATAAAATAGAAAAATTTATAAATAGTTAAACTGTCATATTTATTTTTTCTTTTTATCAGGGTAACAATTCCAATTTATTTTTTCATTTTTCCTAAACCAAGTCAATTGACGTTTTGCGTAATTTCTCGTATTTTGTTTCAATTTATCTTTTGCTTCTTCTAAAGACATTTGCCCATCTAGATAAGCTATCATTTCCCTATAACCTATTGTATCTGTAATATTTGGGATACGTCCATGTTTTTTTAAAAGATACATTGTTTCATCAACCAAACCTAATTCAATCATTAAATCAACACGTTTGTTAATACGGTCATACAATTCTTCTCTTGGAAAATTTAATCCAATCCATTCAACTTCAAATTCGTTTTCTTTGACTCCCCTTGCCTTATTCAAAGGAAGCCCAGTTAATTTTACAATTTCGATATAACGGATTAATTTTTTCTTATCATTTTTTTCTAGCCCTTCAACAGCAGACTTATCTAAATCAAATAAAATATTATATAATTCCTCATATGGTAATTTGGCCAACTCATCTCTTAATTTATAATCAGGCTCAACATCAGGAAGATCATAATTTTCAAGTAAAATTCTGAAATATAACCCAGTACCTCCTGCAACAATAGCAGTTTTTTCTCTAGATATAATATCTTTTATACATTCTTTCGCTTGCTTTGCGTAAAGACCAACAGAATAATTAAATTCAGGTTCAACAATATCAATCATATAATGAGGAATTCCTTGCATTTCCTCAATAGTTGGTTTTGCTGTCCCAATATTCATTCCTTTATATACAAGACGAGAATCTGCAGAAATAATTTCACCATCAACTTCTTTAGCTAATTCAATCGCATAAGCTGATTTTCCACTAGCAGTAGCTCCAACAACAGCTATAACACTATTAGTTTTCTGAGTCATTATCTTCTGTTTCCAATACTAAATACTTTCTATCATAATATAAGAATATTAAAATTACAAAATACACTGAAAAATAGAAAAGCACAATGCTCATAATAATATATGTAATAGGATTAAATGCTGCAAATGTATTTATGAATAATAAAGCAAATCCCATAAACCACAAAGATAAAAATAATCTTACAGTAGTAAAAAAATCCTTAAACAATTTTATTAACGATCTCCACAATGCAACTAATGGATTTGGCGTCATATAAATAATTTCTGGAATCCATAACATCAATAAATACATCACTATTGACGTAACAGACATAAATAGTAAACTCCATTTTCCAAAAAATACAATTTGTTCAGGAGTTAAACTATCAATAAAAGCAGCCATACCCTGATTTGAAGCAATAGATGGGTCTATGGTCATTTCTTGTAGATGCTGCATAGAGGAAGGATCTAAACCTCCTATAATATTAATTCCCAGTAAATAAACTATTGGAGTTGCAATTATTTGAATTATAAAGAAAATCAAATACACACCAACAAATGATAAGAAAAACTTTCCAATTCCTTCTGGAATAGTTTTAAATAAATTTAATGTTGCCTTAGCTCTATCTGAATCAAGAACAAAAACTTTTTTAGATAACTGTATTGCTTCTTTTACCATATAAAACCAACCGGCACAAAATACTCCAAACATAAATAAAACTGTAATTGATGCTAATACAAATTTAGCAGTAGAATCTACAGTATATTTAGAATATAAAGAATATAAATCTAATATTTTTATAAAAACTATTAAAGGTATTGTTAATATAATATTATAATTTGTTATTTTTGTAGCATCTTTAAATAATTCACGCATACAATTAGTATCCTCGAAACTAAAAATAATTAAATAACCTATCTACTTAGCAATGTCTACCGTTTTTATAGCATCAGAAGCTTTAGATAACTTTCTTTTTCTTCTTCTCATAAGATCAACAAAAGCCTCTAGTCTTGTTAGGTATCCTGCCTTACCTGTCTGTTCATCCATAATTAAAGGTAAAATAGGAATATCACAATTTTCTCTCATTGCAGGGAATATATTTTGTGACATGATTTCAGGCATACAAGTAAACGGACTTATATGAATAATACCATCAATACCTCTTTCGTCAGCATATGCAACATCAGATACACATTCTAAAGAATCACCGCCAATATCACGCATCAAATAAGGCTTTGCCAATCTATATGCTCTTTGTAAGTGAGTTTCTCCTTTTCTAAAGACTTTAGGGATAATAGCATCTTTCAAGAAACTACTAACTGTAAGGCTTCTTCTTGTTTGAACACCCATTTTACCCAATTCTCTAGTAATATTTTGATTAGAAAATTGATCGCAAACTAAATAAATTTCACCAGTTAAATCGACATTCAAAACCTCTTTTGAAGGATCTATTTCCGTTTTTTTTATTTCATCAAATGCTAGCTTTTTAGCTTTATTTAATTTTCTTGTATTATCAGCATCTTTAATCAATTTTAAAGCTTTATTATAATTCTTTTCAGCATCACCAAAATGAATTTCTCTAGCTCTGTAATAAGAAAGAATATTTTCCAAATCGTCTAAGACAAACATCTTTCTTATCGCAATATTTATAGCTCTTGCAAATAGAATAGGATCATTTTTTCCACTAATATTTTTCAAGAAATCATACATTCCTTTTAACCCATCATACAAAGTTAATTCTATGTATTTTGCATTATATCCTAAATCAGTTAATGCATTGTGAATACAGTTTCCATATTCACCTAAACGGCAACACCCAGGAGAAGATATCATAGCAACATAATCAGTACCACCTTCAATTGCTTCAATAAAATTACCCAATATCAACTTATATGGTAAACAAATTGCTTCTGGAGAATGCTTTGTTCCTAAAGACAATGTTTTTTTACTTGTATAAGGAGGAATAAAAGGTTCTACTCCAATTTTTTTTAGAGCAGCAGCCCAAGCTATATATACTGTACCCATATGGGGAAATGCAACTTTTAATTTTTTATTTTCTTTACTCATATTCTTTATCTCTTACTTTTTTATTTATTATCTCTATTGTTTAAAATTCAAATCAGGGTGACGAGCAGCCAAAGTCTCATCAATACGTTTTACAGGAGTTGTATGAGGAGCAGATATCAATTTTTCAGGATTTGATTTAGCATCCTCTGCTATTTTTAACATTACATCTACAAATTTATCCAGAACATCTTTCGTTTCAGATTCTGTAGGCTCAATCATTATAGCTTCATGTACAATCAATGGGAAATAAACTGTTGGCGGATGAGTATTTTCATCCATCAAAGCTTTTGCAATATTCAATGTAGATACACCATTTTCATGTTTTTGTTTTTCACCTGACAAAACAAATTCATGCATACAAGGTTCATCATATGGAAGTAGATATGCTTGTTTTAATTTTTCTTTTAAATAATTAGCATTTAAAACAGCATTTTCACTTGCTTCTTTTAAATTATCACCCATCATTAAAATATATGCATAAGCTTTTACTAAAACACCAAAGTTTCCATAAAAACCTTTAACACTACCAATTGAATGTTTTATATTATAATTTCTGAAATATTTTTCACCATCGAAATCAATAACAGGAGATGGTAAATAATCTTTTAATTCTTCAACAACACCAACAGGGCCAGCACCTGGACCGCCCCCACCATGAGGAGTTGAAAAAGTTTTATGAAGATTTAAGTGAACAACATCAAATCCCATTAATTTAGGATTTGTATACCCCATAATCGCATTAAAATTAGCACCATCATAATATAATAATGATCCATTATCATGCATTAATTTAGAGATTTCTAATACATTTTCTTCATAAATTCCTAGAGTATTAGGATTAGTCATCATAATTGCAGCGACATCAGAATCTAGCAATTTTTTTAAATCTTCGACATCCACTTGTCCTTTTTCATTTGACTTTACAGGAACAATTTCAAAGCCACATAAATGAGCACTTGCAGGGTTAGTTCCATGTGCAGAATCAGGAATTATAACTTTTTTACGGTTATCGCCTTTTACTTCAAAATATTTTTTGATAACCATCATTCCAGTCAATTCACCATGAGCTCCTGCAGCAGGTTGCAAAGTTACAGCATCCATACCAGTAACTTTCTTCAAAGCCTCTTGAAGATTGTACATCAATTCTAAAGCACCTTGACAATCAATATCGTCTGATAATGGATGCAAATTTACAAAACCTTCAAGAGAAGCCAGAAGCTCATTCACTTTAGGATTATATTTCATAGTACATGAACCTAAAGGATAAAAGCCTTTTTCGATACAAAAATTCTTGTCAGACAATTCTTTATAATGGCGTAATGCTTCTAATTCACTAACTTGTGGCAGCCCAACTTCAGAAGATCTTAACAAAGAAGTATCAATAAAAGATAAATCCTCTTTTTCGTCAGTTAAAGTTACACCTAATACCCCGTTACTTTTTTCAAAAATAGTTTTCACTAAATAATCCCCTGTCTTTTTAAATCCCTTTTTATTTTATCTAATCCTGATTGTATAATTCTTGATATTCTTGATTGTGAAATATTAAATTCTTCAGCTATTTCTCTCAATTTTTTTTCTTTGAAAAATTTATACTCAATCAACTCTCTTTCACGTTGGGGCAATTTTTTCATTGACTCAATAATTTCACTTTTCAATTCAGACAATTCAATAGATTCTTCAGGAGTCATATCCTCAGCCTTAATCTGAGTAGGGACTTCTGCGTCTTGCATTTCATCTATTGAAAGAATAGTTTTATAAACTTCCTCTCTTAAATTTCCATTCTCGTCATCTAATTGTTGTTTTTTATTTTTTAATGAATACCATTTATAACGTCTTCTGACTTCATTTCTTATTGCCCATTTTATAGCTGTTGAAAGATATGTATTATTGTAATTTTCAGGGGAATGGTTTTTAAATAAAATATATAAAGTATGATTACCAATATTTATTAATTCAGGAAGCTCAATCAAATGCGAAGTAGAAAACTTTTGATACTCAACCTTCGCAATCGTTTCTATTAAATCTTTATAATCCCTTAAATTAACCTTTGATTGAAGTTTTTGATTTGACGTCATGACTATAACAAAATTCCTATAAAAAACATTTCCCTAAAAACATAATAACAGAAAAAAATATAGAATACCAGACAATGTAATTTTCCTTAACATAATTTATATTTATTTTTGAAAAAATTTAATTAGGAGATTAAATATATGAAAATATTATTTTGTACAGACGGATCTAGAATTAGTTTTGATGCACTAAAAAACATTTCAGGCTGGATAAAAAATGCTCAAATTGATATGATATGTGTAATTGATTGGTCATTTTTACCTGATGAAATAAGCATTGAAGAAAAAAATTTTGCATATTCTTGTGCCAATATGGCAGATACAATTTTAGACTATGCAGAAGAAGAAATAAAAAAACTCGGAATGACACCAGGAGAAAAAATCAAAAATTGTGGAGCTGCAATAGAAAGCATTTTAGAACAATCTGAAAAAGAAACTTATGATCTAATTCTAATGGGTTCTCATGGGAAAAAAGGATTACAAAAATGGTTAGGATCAGTATCGCAAGAAATAATTAACAGCAGCAAAATATCAGACTACATAACTAAAGAAGAAAATAACAAAAAGAAAGTACTACTTACGACAGATGGAACAAACTGTTCATTAGAAATTATAAATAAAATAATTCCTGATATGCACCTGGAAGATAAAGAAATTCATATTTGTATGGTAAATGAAGATCCAAATCTACTATTTTTAGATGGAACACTAGATACAAATTGGCTTTTAGATATTCAAAGACAACAACAGAAATATGCAGCAAGAGCTATCGAAGATATTAGGAATATGCTTTTAAAGCACAATATTACAACAAACGAAACAAGTATACTAAACGGGATTCCAGCACAAAAAATTATTGATTATGCAAGAGTAAACGATATTGATTTAATTATTCTAGGTTCTAGAAATAAATCAAAACTCGATAGATTTTTAACAGGCTCAGTAAGCAAAAGAGTTTTAGAAAATGTAGTAAGTGATATCTGGCTTATTAGATGCAAAAGTTAAAATATTGACCAACAGACAAAAAAATGACATAATTAATCTATGTTTAAATATTATGGGAAATATGCACCTTATTTATTCCTGTTACCAGCAGCGGTAGTTTTGGTAATATTCTTTTTTATACCGTTTTTTCAAACATTTTTATTAAGTTTTTTAGATTATTCTCATAATATTTATAAACCTGAATTTATAGGGTTAGAAAATTATATAAATTTATTTAAAAACCCTATTTTTTACAAAGTTTTATGGAATACTTTTATTTACCTTTTTGTTGCAGTACCTATACTAGCAATATTTCCTTTATTTTTAGCAATATTAATTAATCAAAAAATCAAAGGCGTTACTTTATATAAAATACTTATATACCTACCAGTAATCGTATCTATTGTAGTTGCAGCAATTGCATTCAAGTGGTTATATGCTGATCAGGGAATATTAAACTACTTAGTAACAAAACTTGGAATGGAATCTATAGGATGGCTAACTGACCCGAATTATGCATTATATTCTGTAATTATTGTTACTATTTGGAAAGGTATAGGCTATTATATGATAATTTATCTCGCAGCTTTAATGAGCGTCCCCAAAGAACTTTATGAAGCATGTGACATTGACGGTGCTAATTTTTTAACTAAACACCTCACTGTCACTGTTCCGCACATAATGCCAACTATTGCACTTGTAACAACTATTAGTGCAATATCAGCAATGAAAGTTTTTGCAGAAATCTATGTAATGACAAAAGGCGGACCGCTAAATTCAAGCAAAACAATTGTATATTATATTTATGAAAGAGCCTTTGAAAATCTTGATTTAGGCTTTGCTTCAGCAATGGCGGTTGTACTGTTAATTATCGTAATGATATTTTCTCTTATAAACATTTTATGTTTTGAAAGAAACAAATATAATATATAAACTTTAAAGGATTAAAAATGAAAAAAATAATAGAAAAAATTACTATACATTCAATATTGATATTTGTTTCATTACTCTCAATATTTCCTTTTATATGGCTGATTTCTACTTCATTAAAAGGAAACAGTGAAAATATTTTTGCATATCCTCCGCAAATTATCCCACAAGACTTTACTTGGGCAAATTATTCAGGTGTTTGGGATAAGGTCGATTTTATCGGATATTTTATAAACAGTATGATTGTGGCTGGAGGAACAGTTCTGTTAAATCTTATATTATCTTCAATGGCAGGATATCCACTTGCCAGAATGGAATTTAAAGGGAAAAAAATTACATTTTTCGCAATTTTAGCAACAATAATGATCCCTTTTCAGGCAATTATGCTTCCTGTATATTTAATCACTTTAAAGCTGCATCTTGTAGATAGTGTTAATAATTTCGCAGGTTTTATAGGGCTTATAATGCCATTTGCGGTAAGTGCTTTTGGAATATTTTTGATGCGACAAGCTTTTTTAGGAATTCCAAAAGAAATGGAAGAAGCAGCGATTGTTGATGGCTGTAACGTTTTTCAAGTATTTTGGAGAGTTCTACTACCAATGGTAAAACCATCATTAGCTGTGCTTGCAATATTTACATTTATTGGGTCTTGGGGCGAATTTTTATGGCCAAGCATCGTTTTAACAAAAGAAGCAATGTACACATTACCTGTTGGAGTAAACAATTTACAAGGAATGTTCAGCTCTAACTGGAGATTTATTGCAGCTGGATCAATTTTATCAACAATACCAATTTTAATATTTTTCTTAGCAATGCAAAGATACTTTATATCAGGAGAAAATGAAGGTGCAGTAAAAGGTTAAATCAAAAAATTATTCTACACCTGGAACGTGAACATTATAACGGACATCATCAAATTCGGTATTTTCATCATCTATTTCTTCTTGGAAAATTTCTTTTGCCCCACAAACTTTTAAATTTTTGATAATTGCTTTATCTAATTCTTCAGTATAAACAATTTTACCATTTACATAAGTAATGTTTGAACTTTTAACAGGTTCATCTGTAATTTTCTCAATTAAATCACTATTTGAATTTGCTAAAATAGTTCTAGTTACATCATTCATGACATCAAAAACATAACGTTGACGAGATGCCATATTATTTCCACCAGCACTTGAAATCAATGTAGTTGCTTTTTCTAACTCCTCTAAAGATTCTTTATAATATTTTAAATGCCTTAATAAAATAGCAAGATTATAATGAGCCTCATAATTCATTGGATTTAATTCAATAGCCTTACAATATGCAAGTCCGGCTTCTTTATAATCACCCAAAAGCTGGTATGTTAAAGCTAAATTGTATCGGGCATCATAATCTTTTTTTAGAATTTTACAAGCCTCTTTATAAGCATCAAGAGCCTTTAAAAGATATTGCCTACGAAACTCCCAATCATCTTCAATGTAAACATACTTTTGTTTATAAGCAACACCTTTATTATAATAAGCCAAACCTTTGTTTACTTTGTAACTCTTTCTATTACTGTATACAAAAGGTATTGATAGTAAATGCCTTTTTGTTTTTAAAATTTCATCATATTGATCAATTGCACCATCAAAATCACCTAATTTTTCAGCAGAAATAATACCATAGTTCATTCTGGCAATTACCATTTTAGGATTATATTCAAAAGCTTTTTCATAAGCATCAACTGCAGAATAATAATCTTCATACACTACATAAATATTTCCGAGATTATACCAAGCACCGTAATGTTCAGGATACAAACGTAAAGCAATGTTGTAATAATTTATAGCTTTTTGAAGTTTCTGTTTTTTTAAGGCTTTATCACCTTTATGCACATAATAAAGACTTTTTACTTTATCTAACTGTCTGTTAAAAAACACAGGATGCATGTAAATTAATGCTCCAACACCAGCAATTAATAATAATGTAAATAAACCTGAAAAAAACTTTTTCAACTGCTATACCTCATTATAATGACCATATTACATATATTTAAAGATTTATGCAATACACTATTGTTACGAAATTGTAACATAAATAACAATAAAAAAGCAATTTCAAAACATACAAAGTTTTTATATAAGTAAGGTAGGTTAGAAAATTCAATTTGGAGGTTAGGTTATGGCAGACTTCAATATGGCTGCAAGTATGTACGGATTATACCCGAATATATACAATAACCAGGTAGCATTAAACGATTTAACAGATATGGATTTATACACACCATTAGGAATGGCAAATCCAATGATGAGTATGAACGGCAGTATCTTTGGTAGTGGTTACGGTATGTATCCTGCTATGCCTGCATTTGGCGGTGGTTATAATTATGAAGACTACTACAAAAATTATGAAAAATATCAAGACTTCATGATCGATAATCAAGTAAAACGCCAACAAAAAATGCGTAATGCCGACCTTAGATTGAATTCGCCTCAAGAAGGAATTGCAAAACAAGCAACTTACCTGCATGAAAAAATAATGAGAAATGAACAACAACAAATTCAGGAAGCATACCAAAATTACATAGAAAGTGTTCGAAACATGTATGGTGATGCCAGTCCAGAAGAAATAGCTAATAGAGCATCTACTTTATATGCACAGCAATATGGTTGTTCAATCACTGATGACATAAGAAAATACGGTAGAGGTTCATTCACTCAAGGATTCTTACAAACTGTAACTCTAGGTTTAGCAGATAAAAAGACAGCAGAAGAAAACGTTTCAGAATTAACAGGACAACCTGTAGGCAGAAGCGAAAGAGCCAAGAAAATTGCAGGTAATATCGCTGGTGGTGCCGTATTTGGCGGAGCTGCAGCTGTATCTGCTAAATATCTACTAAAAGCATTCTGTGCAGGTGCAAAAAACAAACCGTTCTGGGCTGCATTAATAGGAGGTATAGCAGGTGTAGGTGTAGCTCTTGCAACCGCAAAATAAAAAAATATATAGTGTGTAAAGTGTGTGTAGAGGTTGAAAAACATTCAACCTCTTTTATTTTTCTAAAACAAAAGGAATACCCGCACCAAGGAGTTAAGATGCGGGTATTAAATCAGTAAAAGAGACATCAATGACATTATGGAATATTTAAAAATAAAGTCAAATTTTTCTGGATATTTTTTTTAATTTATTTTATAATCCTCTTATGAAAAGATTTATATATTTATTATCAATTTTATTAATCAGCTCAAATTGCACTTTAGCTTTTTCATTACCAAAAGCAAAAGAAGCACCTAAGTTTGTTCAATCTGAGCAATACCAAAACATTTCAAATCAAGCAAATATTTTTTACGCAGAAAATGACATTAAAAGCGCTTTCAATCTATTTTTAAGCATTCCTGAAAATGAAAGATCCGCTCAAAACTGGCTATTACTTGGTAATATTTTACATGATCAAGGAAAAATAGATGAAGCCACTTTTATGTATAATAAAGCGATTGAACTTGATAATAAGTACTATAAAGCTTATTACAATTTAGGAAACATCTATCTTCAAGATGGACGACCTAATATGGCTATCGAACAGTATAAAAAAGTAATTAAACTGAAACCTGAATATCCATATGCTCATTACAATCTTGGATGCGCATATATTAAATTAGGTAAATACGGTAAAGCTAAATTTGAACTATTAACAGCAATTGACTTAAAAAACACTGTTCCTGATTTTCACTACAATTTAGCATATGTATACAAACAACTAAATAAAGAAAAATCAGCTAAAACATATATAGAATACTATAATAAGTTAATACAAGAGCAAATGTAGAGGCATTATGTATAAAGGTATAATTTTTGATTTTAATGGCACATTATTTTTTGATTCAGAAAAACATCAAGAAGCTTGGAGAGAATTTTCTAAAAGATTAAGAGATCACGCTTTCACAGATGAAGAAATGCGAGATTATATGTTTGGCAGAACAAATGAAGATATTATCGCATATCTTATAGGTAAAAAGCCTTCTCCTGAATTAGTAGAATCTTTTGCGAAAGAAAAAGAAGCCGTATATCGAGATATGTGCAGAAAAGATTATGAAAACACAAAACTTGCCCCAGGTGCAATTGAATTTTTAGACTATTTACAAGAAAATAATATACCGCACACAATAGCTACAATGTCTGAAAAAGATAATGTTGATTTTTACATTGAAGAATTTAAACTTGCAAAATGGTTTGATATCGAAAAAATCGTCTATTCAGATGGAACTTTACCAGGAAAACCAGCTCCGGATATTTACATAAGAGCTGCTGAAAAATTAAATCTTAAACCAGAAGAATGCATAGTCGTAGAAGATGCAGTGTCAGGGATAGAATCAGCAAGAACTGCAGGTATTGGAAAAATTATTGCAATAGCATCTATGGAAAGCGAAGATTTATACAAAAAAATTCCTGCCGTATCACAAATTATAAAAAACTTTAATGAAATAGACAGGAATATTTTTGAAATACCTTGTTGTCAAAATTAATAATTCATTTCCCAATTATCATTTAAAATTTTCCCAAAACAACCATGATAACCACCTGAATTAGTACTCATACAAGTAGCATATGCAGTTTCCCGAATATCTTTAGTAAAAGGTGGTAATAAAGATTTATCCGATACTAACTCATCAATAATTCCATTTGGATATAAAAATAAAGTAAATGCATCTCTCCCAAAAACATTTGGGCCTTGAGCACCATTTATATCAACAGAAATTCTTATCACATTACCAGCATCAAAAGGATATGATCCACTAAGCATTTCAAGAGCTGTTCCACTTGCTAAAACTACACAATTTTTACGACAATTAAAATCAGACCTTACTCCAGATATTTTCTTATATGAATCAGCGAAACAGTGGGTTTGATTATCGCCACAATCTTGAACTATTTTAAAATACTTTTTAAAAAACTCTCCACAAGCTTCATTAGTTGTCAATCCTGCTTCTTTTAAATTTAAAGCATTTTTATCAGTCTGATACTGCAACAATGCCTGATTTAAGTCATTATAAACTTTATGTAACTGTGTTACATAACTTTTACGCTGATAATTTTGCATTAATGTGGGTACTGTCATTGCTGACACTACGCCAATTATCCCTAAAGTTACCAACACTTCCGCTAAGGTAAAACCTTTGTTCTGAGCGGTTAAATTGCCCCCCCCCCGGCATTTGATAATCTTTTCATATTCTGCTCCTTTCTTAATTGTATTTATATTATAGCAAGTTTTAATAAACATTTCAATATAAATATGTTATAATCAAAGCATGGTAAGATTAATTAATGACAGCAATATAGATTTTTTAGCAAACACAGCCTACAGATTAATGAGGCTTCAAGAAATTTTCACACACATTCATGAATACAATAACCCAAACCTAAAACCTTGTATTTACGCAATGTGGCACGCTAATCAATTTTTAGTTCATGGACTAGAAGACAAAGCTAACACGAGTATTCTTGTCAGCAATTCTATTGACGGAGAAGTTGTTGCAAGAGCCGTAGAAAAATGGGGATTTAAAGTTGTAAGAGGTTCTGCAGGCAAAAAAGGGGCTGTAGAATCTACAATGCAAATGCTTACAAGACTAAAAAACGGGGAATGCGTTGGTATAATGGTAGACGGGCCTCACGGGCCTTTACACAAAGTTAAAAATGGTGCAGTGAAACTTGCACAAATGTCCGGAGCCCCAATAGTACCAGCACACTGGTATTCTCCACAAAAAACATTCATAAATCTTCCTTCATGGGATAAAATGAAAACACCGTTAGGAGATTGTAAAATCTTAAATTTATACGGCGAACCAATCTACGTAAATGAAAATGCAACAGATGAAGAATTATCTGAAGCAAAAGAAAATATAAGAACACAATTACTCAATTTAGAAGCGAAAGCTCCTGAAATATATAACGAGGCAAAAAAACAAAAACTATGGAACAAAAAAAATTAAACATATCAGCAATTCAGATGTGTTCTAAAATTGGGGATAAAAAAGCAAACTTTGATAAAGTTAATATGCTTGTAGAAAGAGATATAAAAACAGGTGTAGATATAATAATCTTACCTGAAGTATGGACTGTAGGCTGGTCTCCTAAGCATTTTAGAGAAAGTGCCGAAGAAATAAATAATAGTGATACAATCAATTTTCTATCTGAAATTGCAAAAAAATATAAAACTTGGATTATTGGCGGCAGTTTCATTTCTAAAGAAAATGAGCATTACTATAATACTTGTCCTGTAATAAATAGAAAAGGTGAGCTTGTTACAACTTATTCAAAAAATCACCTATTTTCATATTATGGCTCTGATGAAGGGAAATTTGTAGAAGTTGGGAAATCTCCTGTAATGGTAGATATTGAAGGGATAAATACTGGACTTACAATATGCTATGACATAAGATTTCCTGAAATTTTCAGAGCATACAGAAAAGCTGGAGTAGACTTATTAATAAATTGTGCAGCTTGGGGTTTAAAAAAACCTATTCCTTGGGAATGTATGACAAGATGCAGAGCAGTTGAGAACCAAGCATTTATGGTTGCATTAACTCAATCAGGATACATAGAAGATGGAGAATGGAATATCGGTCACTCTAGAATTATTGACTACAAAGGGGATTCATTATCTGAAATTAAAGACCAAAAAGAAGGTGCTATGAATGCAACTTTAGATTTTAATGAGATGTACGAATTTAGAAATAAATGCACCTGCATTAATGATATTAGAGATACTTATGAGGTTAAAAAAGTATGAGAAAATTATTCAATATTTTAATTACATTACTTTTAATAATGACAACTCAAGCAAAAACTTATTCTGCTGCAATTGATAAAACAATTGCACAATCAGATATTAATAAAGGTGCAGTATCAGTGTCCGTAAAAGATGCAGAAACTGGGAAAGTTATATACAAATTAAATGACAAACAACCAACTATGCCAGCTTCTACATTAAAATTAATTACACTTGGAGCATCACTTGATACACTTGGTGATGATTATGAATTTTCTACCAAATTATACAAAACAACAAATAATGATTTATATTTAAAACTTGGGGCAGATCCTTTTCTAACTTCAGCTGGCTTAAATTCTTTAATGGAAAAAGCAGTTAAAGACAAAAAAATAACTTCTCCAAAAATTATTTATATAGATGACTATATTTTTGACAAAACAGAATGGGGAGAAGGCTGGCAATGGGATGATGACTTAAATCCACTAATGCCAAAATTTAGTTCTTACAATATTGATAAAAATTTATTAAGTATTATTATTTCACCAACAAATCCAGGTTCTCCTGCACAAATTTATACAAATAAATTTTATCCAATAACATTTATGAACCTTGTTACAACCGGCACAGAAAATGACATTGAATTAAACAGAAATAACAGTATTGCTCCAAACATTTTAAATATATCAGGAACTATAAATAAACAAATTACGGAAGAAATTCCGATTAATAATCCTAAAAGATACTTTATACTAAGACTTGAAGATGCTATAAAATCTGCAAAAATGGATTATTATGGTGGTTTTCCACAAAAGAAAACACCTACATCAAATATTTATCTTGTAGCAGAAATAAAACACCCAATATCCCAAGCTATTAAAGCAATATTAATGAATAGCAATAACTTTGTTGCAGAAACAGTGTTCAAATTAGCAGGAGCAAAATTTGTAAATAATACAGGTTCACTATCACACTCACAAGAAATGTTAGATGCATATTTCAAAAAAATAGGAATTGATGCCAAAGATATCAAAATTGTAGATGGAAGCGGAGTATCAAAAAACAATATAATCACAACTGATTTTATGACAGATTATCTCGTTAAACAATCTAAAAATGAAGCATTTAAAAATGCTTTACCAACATCAGGAGAAGGCACACTTAGAAATAGAATGCTTTATTTTAAAGATAATCTGAGAGCAAAAACTGGCACTTTATCAGACGTAAGTGGTATTGCAGGATATATTACTTCAAGAAGCGGTAAAACTTATGCATTTGATATTATGATTAATGATCCCAAAACAAAATCAAATGATAAAAAATCCCTTGAAGAATATATCATTAGAGATATTTACACATCATATTAAGAATTTTTATCTCCAAAGAAAATTATCTTAGACAAAGCACCTATAAAACCTCCAACAACACCTAATACAATAGCCGTTTGAACCCTGGCTTTAGGTAAAAAACTTTTTATTGCTTTATAAGCATTTTCCAACTTGGGAGATCTTATAAGTTCGGCCAATTTTGCTTCACCAGTATTTGTTTTAGATGCTTCTAAAATTGATTTTCTTGCATCTACTAACATTTTATGAGCTTTTTTTTGAGGATCAGTTGCCTTACTTAAATATTTTTGAGGAATAGATTTTTCAAAAACATCTGGCTTTTGAGTTAAAAGCTGCTCTAGATTGTATTTTCTAGGTGCTAAAGTATACCCAATACCTGCACCAATCATTCCTGTCATTAAACCAACTTCGGCAGGAGAAACAGACGTATACTGACCATACTGACTCATGATAACCTCCTATACTCTTAATAAACACTTTGCAGATACTTACATTTAAACTCATAATAGAAATTTTTACCGTATTTTTTTTAGAGAATTTACATCTCGTAACAATTCGTCAAAAATACTGATTTATGCTATATTTAAAGAAATTAACCATTAATTTAAAGGAGTAAAAATGGAACCATTTGTTACTATAATCACACCGACTTATAACTTACTTGAAAATAACTTAGCAGATGACTTTAATCTGTTAATTTCATTATTAGATTTGCAAACTTACCCAAATATAGAACACTTAGTAATTGATAATGCTTCAAATGATGGCACTATTGAAATGCTTAAAAACTATAAAAACAAAGGTTTTTTCAAATTCTACTCTGAAAGAGATACGGGTAAATTTAATGCCTACAATAAAGGTGTTATGAGAGCAAAAGGAAAATATGTAACTTTTTTAAGCTGCGATGATTTTATCCATGATATTACATCAATATATGATATTGTAAATGTAATGGAAGCAAGTAATGCTGATTTTACATTTGCTCCTGCATATTGCAGACACCCTGAAGGTTTTGTTTTCTTATTTGCACCTTCTATGCATAACGCATTTCAAGTTATGCCTTGTGCAAGACAAGCAATGTTTTTCAAGAAATCAATGATTGAGAAAGAAAATTATTTTGATGAAAAATTTAAAACAATGTCTGACTTTGATTTTATTATGAGAATAATTATGAAAGGTTACAAACCTGCATATTTTGATTCTACATATGTAACTTACAAACTTGGAACAAAAGCAATGGAAAACCCACAACGTTCTGAAGAAGAAAGTAAAGGGATTTATTTCAAAAACTTTAGATCAATCTATCCTATAAATGATGATATGTTAGATCAGATGGCAAAATATTCAGCATTTCCTCAACCGCTATTGGAAAAACTTTCAAAATATTTTCCGGAAGCTGATAGAGAATTATTCTTCTCTAGATGCGAAGAAATGCATCAGATCAGATTAAATGCTATGCAAAATCAACAACAATAATTTGTAAAACTTCACGTAAAAATTTGCAAAAAAATCTTTGCAGAGTATGATATAAGTAGGATATTTTGATATCTTACATGTGTATACAGACAAATAATGAGAGAAAAAGAAGATTAGGGAATTAACATGAACGAACAAAAAGTTGCAGTAATAGGCTGCGGTGTATGGGGAAGAAATATTGTCCGCAATTTTTATAATTTGAATGTACTGGATACAGTATGTGACATTGATGAAGAAAATTTAAAAAAGGTAACAGAACAATACCCTGGAGTAAAAGTTACTAAAGATTTCCACGAAATTATAAATAACAAAGAAATCACAGGAGTATGCGTTGTAACACCAAGCCATACTCACTACAAAATGGTAAAAGCTATGCTTGAAGCAGGTAAAAATGTTTATGTAGAAAAACCTATTTCAACAGTAGCAGCTGAAGCAAGAGATTTATCACAATTAGCACATGATAAAGGTCTTGTTTTAATGGTAGGCCACTTACTTTTATACCACCCAGCTGTAAACCGCTTAAAAATGCTTATTGAAGAAGGCGCATTAGGTAAAATTGTATACGCGCAAAGCGACAGATTAAATGTTAATTACTTTAAAAATGATAGAAGTGTAATGTGGGATTTAGCTCCACATGATGTATCAATGATTAGTTATGTAACAGGGAAAGAACCTTTACATGTAATCTCTGCAGTTGGCTGTTCATCTGATCAAAATGAAATTATGGATATTACACATATCGGAATTCAATTTGAAGATGGTGTAATAGGACATATTTCTGACAGTTGGATTACACCAAGAAAACATGTACAACTTCTTGTAAGAGGAACTAAAGCTACCGCTATTTTAGACGATACAGTTGCAGAAAATAAACTTGTCATTTTTGATAATTTTGTAAAAGACAATACTCAAAATATTAAACTTGATTATTTAGAAATTGAACCACTTAAACTTGAATGCCAACACTTTATCAGCTGTTGTGCAACTGGCAAAAAAGCTCGTTCAGATGGCGATAATGGTTTTATGGTTACTCAAATTTTAGAAGAAGCAGAAAAAATTATGCTTGGTGATAAAGTAAAAAAACTTGATGAAGTTAATTTTGCACTATCAAGAACTAAAAAATAAAAATATCGGAGAGACATCAAATGAATATAAAAAATAATATTGCAAATATCGTATCAGTATCAAGAATATTTGTAGCATATGCAGCAATTGCTTTGTTATATGAAAAAACAACTTGGTCATATATACTTGCATTTATATTAACAATAATTGCTTTTTCAATGGACGGTCTTGATGGTTATTTAGCTAGAAAACTAAATCAATCATCAGAATGGGGATCCGTTCTTGATATTTTAGGCGATAGAATTGTTGAAGTATCATATTGGACTGTATTTGCAGTAATGGGCTGGATTAATATTTTATTCCCATTAGTTTGTGTAGCTAGAGCTTTCACTACAGACGGAATCAGAAGTGTTGCTTTATCAAAAGGCATGACTGCTTTCGGTGAAAAATCAATGCAATCAACATCTTGGGGAAAATTTATTTGTGCTTCAAGATTTATGAGAATAAGCTATGCAGTTGCAAAAGTTTTAGCATTCTTACTATTAATTGCTGTAAACACCCCTGGAATGGAATTCTGGAAAGGCACACCTACACTTCATATAATCACAATGATATTTGCTTGGGCAGCAATTATTTTCTGTGTAGTTAGAGCAATCCCAGTTGTAGCAGAAAGCGGAAAGTTATTTAACGATGACAAGCAAAATTAATATAGTTTTATATGAACCTGAAATTCCACAAAATACAGGAAATATTGCAAGATTATGCGCTTGTACTGGAGCTAGTCTTTATCTTGTAGGCAAACTAGGTTTTTCATTGTCTAGCAAATATACCAAAAGAGCTGGATTAGACTACTGGGATAGTGTTGATTTACACAAAATTGATACTATGGAAGAATTGCTTGAAGCAAATAAAGATGCTAATTTTTATTATCTGACAACTAAAACTAAAAAATTATATACAGATATTAAATTTAAAGATGGAGATTTCATAGTATTTGGACCGGAAACCAGAGGATTACCTGACATTTACGTAAAAGACAAAAATGCTTTAACAATCCCTATGAAAGAAGGGCAAAGAAGTCTAAATCTATCAAACTCTGTCGCAATTGTAGCTTATGAGGCAATTAGGCAAAATGGACTATAATAAACTTCCAAAACTTCCAGAAAGATCAGAAAATTCAAATAAAGGAACTTTCGGAAAAATTCTTAATGTATCAGGTTCAGAATACATGACAGGAGCAGCATATCTTTCATCAGTTTCTGCATTAAAAATTGGAGCCGGCTATGTAGAATTGGCAAGTCACGATAATGTCCTAAAAGTAGCATCAGCAAAAGCTCCTGAAATTGTACTTGCCCCAACCAATAAAATACCAGAAATAATCAAAAATTCAACAGTATTACTAATTGGCTGCGGATTATCAACAACCAATGAAGCTAAAAATTTATTTACAAATACAATAAAATTAGCAAAAAATATACCAACAGTAATTGATGCTGACGGATTAAATATTTTATCTGAAAATAATATAGAATTACCCAAAAATACAATATTAACTCCACATCCAAAAGAAGCTTCAAGATTACTAAATTGCTGTTTAGATGAAATTTTATCAGATATGGAAAAATCTGCAAAAAAAATCAGTGAAAAATATAACTGCGTAACAGTTTTAAAATCTCATAAAACAATAGTAACATCTCTAGAGGGAGAAATTTATTACAATAACACAGGAAATAGTGCCCTTGCAAAAGCAGGAAGTGGAGATGTACTTGCAGGCATGATTGCAGGATTACTTGCTCAAAATATGCAAACATTTGAAGCTTCAGTTCTTGGGGTTTATTTACATGGATTATCTGGAGATTTAGCAAAAAATGACCTGACTGCTTATGGCGTTTTAGCCACAGACACAATCAGGTACATTCCTTATGCTATAAAAAATTATCTTAAGCTAAGTAATTGATACTATTTTCTGGAACAATTTCTTCTTGAACTTTTGCACTTTCTGCAGAACCAATATTAGTTTTAGTTACTGCAACTGACTCCATAGTTTTAGCTTTACCAATTTGGCGAGGAGATAGAGGTACATTTCCGAAATAAGCATCTTCTGGAATATAAGAACCTCTGCGAGCAGCTGCTTTATTTTTATTAATAATTACTCTACCTGATTCCTTAATAGTTTCTGCTAAATTAGCTTCAATTTGAGCAGCTTTTCTTTCTAAATATTGCTGAGCCATAGTTTTGTTTGAGGTAAATGAAACATTGTCAATCATTATTAAATTCTCCTTTTTGTTACTACCTAAATAATACTTGTAAATAATATTTTTGATACTTTAAAAAAAATATATTTACAAATATTAACAAAAAGATAATACTAAAAAATAATTTAATATCAATTAGACACTTTTCCTAAAACAACTCTTTTTGAAGCTCCTGTACAAGAAGGTAGATTACTAGGTATATTATAATAATTACAATAACCTAAAAGAGCAAAAGCCATAACCTCTTTGAAATTATTAGATATCCCGTATGCTTCATGTGTTTTTAAATCAACATGCTTTGGCAGGTAATGACGTAAATATTTCATTAATGTCGGATTATATGCTCCACCACCACCAATAATTACTTCTTTTATATCTATATCGGGATATATAAATCTCTCATAAGCAGTTGCAATAGTTTTAGCTGTTAAAGCTGTAGCTGTAGCAACAACATCTTCAGGATTTTTAGGTCCGAATCTAAGTGCATTTTCAATATACTCTGCAGAGAAATACTCTCTTCCGGTAGTTTTAGGTGGAACTTTAAAATAGTATTCATCTTGCATTAGACACTCAAGCCAACTTTCACAAACTTTACCAGAATCTGCAATTTTTCCATCTTTATCATAAGACTTTTTAAAGAATTTATTAACACAATAGTCAATCATAATATTTCCAAGTCCAGTATCAAATCCAAAAGTTGGAAAATCTTTGGATATTACTGTTACATTAGAAATACCACCAATATTTTGAACCAATAAATTTTTCTTTAAGGGTTTAAACCATTTTTCATCTGCAAAACAAACTAAAGGAGCACCCTCTCCACCAGCAGCAATATCAGCTTCTCTAAAATTTGAAATTGTTAAGCACCCTGTTTCTTGAGCAATAACAGCACTCTCACCAATTTGTAAAGTACTTTTTAATGAAATTTTATCTAACTTTTCATCAATTGGGAAATGAAATATAGTTTGTCCATGACTTGCAATAAAATCAGGCTTTCCATGTTCAGAAATTAAAACTTTACAAGCTTCAGCGAAACAATGGCCAATAGCAAAATTCATTTGACATACATCTTTTACAGAAACATTCCCAGAAAAAAGCTGAAAAATTTTGGCTCTAATATGTTCGGGATATTTATAATTTATACCAGAAATAAGTTTTACAGACATATCAGGATGAACTTCACACAATCCAGCATCAATACTATCACAAGAAGTACCTGACATTAAACCTATAACCATTTTTGACTGCAATTCTTCCATGATTTCTATAATATAAAAAAGCTTGCATTTTCGCAAGCTTTAAAAATTACAACTATCTCCTCTTCCCCTTAAATCTTTTTTGTAAATCCCAAATAATTAAAATCAACTAAATAAAAATATCCCTAATCTTTTCTTCTACACTTCAAAAAACTTTTTTTATTTCCTCTTTCTTTAACCCATTTTTCCAACTATCGAGCCTTTGCCATCACCTCTCTTTACTGCTATTTATTCCTCAAGATTTTTGTTCATCATTTGAATTAAATCTTTTACTATCCTGGCAGCCGTTCCCTTATTTTTTTTGTTTTAAGGTTACCGCCCCTCCACAGTTTTTAATGTAAATCTAAGTTAAAAGTTTGACAAGTAAAGAAAAATAAAATAAAATTTACAATTGACCATGCCCCTTGAAATAACTAGAAAAAATTCAAGTTCTTAAATCTTAATGAAGAAATCTTAATGAAATTAAGTAAAAATCTGACAATTTTTAATTGACAATTAAGAATTAGTGTTATTAATACAATTTAGACATGCTATAAATTTTATAGTAAAATATATTGGGGAGAGAATATGAAAGAATTTATAAAAAATCAAAAAGTAACCTATAATTTAATGTCCTTTACAGGATACAAAGCACTGCTTTTATTCTCTCTATTAACAGAAGGTCCAAAATCTTATGAAGAAATCTGCAATCACTTTATTAATCACCCATATTTAAGAGAAAAAATATCAATTGATACTTTAAGAGTTTATATTAATTCACTAAAAAGAATAGGTTGCGAAGTAAAAAGATTTAGGGGCGAAGACAAAATTTCAAGATATGTAATTACAGCTCACCCATTTGAACTTAAAATGTCAGATGATGAAATGCAAAGTGTAATAAAAACTTATAAAAGTCTTGTTAAAAATATTGATATTAAAGAATTATTATCTTTAGAAAAATTCTTTGAAAAAATTTGTAAATACATTAAATGCGAAAATTTTATAAATGAAATAAAAAACATTTCACTTCTCAAAGATATAAATCGAGAACTACTAGAAGAACTAATCGATTGTTGTGAAAAGAAAAACCAAATTTTAATAGAATACAATTCGCCAAATACAGGACTCAAAGATATTGAAATACTAACAGACAAAATCGATATTTCTAATGGAAAAATTTATTTATATGGTACCGGTTTTGAATACATGGAATATGGTATTTTTTTAGTTAGCAGAATTAAATCGATTAAAGAAATAAAATTAAACAAAACAATTCCAGATAATTTGAAATCTATTTGCATTACATACGAACTAAAAACAGAAGACAAAAACTTAATATTAGATGAAAATGAAAAATTACTAAAAACAGAAGATAATAAAGCCATTATTGAATTAAAAACATCTAATAAATTTCTAGCTAAACAAAAATTTCTAGAATATGGACCAACTTGCAAAATAATTGCCCCAGAAGATTTCAAAAAAGAATTTATTACATTATTAAATAACATGAAAGCGGGGTATTATTGTGACTAAAAAACTAACCGAAAAATACAATGATGCCTGTGTAAAACTATTTGAATTTTTAAAAATGCTCTATGATGGTGATGCTGAATTTAAAAAAGTTATAGACCACTTTTCAAACGGGCAATATGACGGAACTTCAAATACCCATGTTACATTAAACAAATATCTTAATGCTATGAAAATATTTGGCATAAAGGTAAAAAAAATTAATGGCAAATATCAACTACAAAGCTCCCTATATAAAATCAAATTTAATTTAGAAGATTTAAAAAGCATTAAGCTTTTAAAAGAAGCAAGCGAAATACTACCTAACGGTAAAAACAAAACAAATCTTGAGCATTTTATTCATAGTTTAGAGATCAGATATAATGACTATGCACAATCATTAGAAAAAATAACAAACAATACAAATAATTTACATTTGCAATTTAACCATTCAGAAATGGTAGAACAAATTAAACAATGTGAAAAATTTTGTCAGGATAAATTAAAACTTGAAATTATTTACACAACAGAAAAAGGGGAAGCAATAAACCTTTTATGTTCCCCTATTGAATTACTATATCAAAAAAGAAAAATTTACCTAAAAGCTTTAGGAAATAATGGGAGTAGAGTTTATGAAATTCCTATTGAGAAAATTCAATCTGTAAAACAATTACCAATATCAAATTCAGGACAATCAATACCTACTACAATTGTCTATAGAATAAAAAATAGATTAGCAAGAAACTATAAACTAAGAGACTGGGAAAGATTAGATAAAATAGAAGCAGACGGCAGCCATATCATAGTCAACAAAAATGAAGACTTACATATGCTAATAAAAAGATTAATGAGATATGGAACAGAATGCGAAATTTGTTCTCCTAAATTCTTCAAAGAAGAAATGATTGAAAGAATTAATTCTACCCTTGAAAATTATCAATAATATAATGTTACATTAAAGTTTTTTTTTAATAATCTTGTGTTAGTATTTTGTTATGGATAGTAACACTCAATTTGTACCATTACATCTCCACAGTGAATTTTCACTTCTTGATGGAGCAATAAAACTAAAAGATTTATGCAAGTTTGCCAAAGAAAATAACATGCCAGCTGTCGCAATTACAGACCACGGTGTTATGTATGGTGCACTTGATTTGTATTTGGAAGCAAAAGAAGCTGGAATTAAACCTATTATAGGGTGTGAATTTTATGTACATAATGGAGATATTACAGAAAAAGATCCAAATAATAATCCAAGATATCACTTAATTCTTTTAGCAAAAAATAATGAAGGATACATGAACCTTGTAAAGCTTGCATCTGATGCAGCATGCAAAGGTTTTTATATGAAACCTCGTATTAATTTTGAGCTATTAAAAGAACGTCATGAAGGAATTATTTGCTGCTCAGCCTGTCTTGGTGGAGAAGTTTTGCAAAACCTATTAAAAGGTGATTATGAAGAAGCAAAAGCTGTTGCCAAACGCTATAAAGATTTATTCGGAGACGATTATTATATTGAATTACAAGACCATGGACTGGAAGAACAAAAAAGAACTAACCCAGATTTAATCAAGCTCGCAAAAGAACTTGATATAAAAATGATTATCACAAACGACTCTCACTATTTGAGAAAAGAAGATGCAGACTGGCATGATACCTTACTTTGTATGCAGACTCAATCTATGAAAGATGAAGAAAATCGTTTTCATTTTCCTAATAATGAGTTTTATGTAAAAACAGTTTCTGAAATGCGAGATGCTTTTAAATGGATGGATTCAGAAACTTTTGACCAATGTATAAAAAACACAGTTGATATAGCAGAACAGTGTCACGTTACAATTAAATGGGAAGCACCATTACCAGATTTCAAAGTTCCACCAAATCACACAACAGATTCTTACTTAGAAGAGCTTGTAATGCAAGGTCTTAAAAGAAAATACAAAGAAGAAGAAATAACACCAGAACTTAAAGAACGTGTGAAATATGAACTTGGTATTATTGAGAAAATGGGATTTTCTGCATATTTCTTAATAACCTGGGATTTCATTCACTTTGCCAAAACACATGATATACCAGTAGGACCAGGAAGGGGATCTGCAGCAGGTTCAGTTGTTGCATATGCTCTTGATATTACGGACTTAGACCCTATCAGACACCATCTGTTGTTTGAAAGATTCTTAAACCCTGAACGTTTCAGTATGCCTGATATTGATACAGACTTTTGTATTGAAAAACGTGGAGAAGTTATTGACTATGTTGTAAAAAAATACGGCGAAGATAAAGTATGTCAGATTATTACATTCAATACACTTGCAGCAAGAAACGCATTTAAAAGTGTTGCAAGAGTATTCGGAATGGAATATGCAAAAAGTAATAAAACAGCTTCCTTAATCGAAGATACAATTGAAGGTTCAATGATTGAAGGATCTGAACTAAAAAATCTTTACGACACAGATGAAGAAATAAAAAGAGTTATAGATACAGCTAAAAATGTAGAAGGTATTAAATGCGGTATAGGTATGCACGCTGCAGGTGTAATTATCTCATACAAACCGCTAGACCAAATTGTACCAGTACAACCTTCAAAAGACGGGATCATTATTACGCAGTACCACAGAGAAATTTTAGAAAAAATGAAACTTCTAAAAATGGACTTTTTAGGTCTGCGTAACCTTACAATGATTCATAAAACAGTTAAACTCGTACAAAAATGTCAAGGAATAGATGTTGATATTAACCATATACCTCTAGATGACAAACCAACATATGATATGTTAGTTCGAGGAGAAACTGTCGGAGTATTCCAACTTGAATCTTCAGGTATGACAAGTTTGGTAAAAAAATTAAAACCAGACGTTTTTGAAGATTTAGGTGCTTTGGTTGCACTATTCAGACCGGGACCTTTAGGGTCAGGCATGGTAGATGACTTCGTAGAAAGAAAACATGGTCGTCAAGCAATTACATACGCACACCCAAGATTAGAGCCAATTCTAAAAGATACATATGGCACAATGGTATACCAAGAGCAAATCATGCAGATTTTCCAAGTCATGGCAGATTACTCTTTAGGACAAGCAGACCAAGTGCGTCGTATGATGGGGCACAAAGACCCTGTTGCTATGGCTGCTCAAAAAGATAAATTAATTGAGGGTTCTGCAAAATACGGTATGAAAGCAGAAGATGCAACTAAACTTTTTGAACAAATTCAAAACTTCGCAGCATACTGCTTTAACAGAGCTCACTCATCAGCTTACGCCTTCGTGGCATATCAAACAGCGTATCTAAAATGTCATTATCCTGTTGAATATTTATCAGCACTATTATCAAGTGTTGCAGGAGATCAAGATAAAACTCAAGCTTACATTGAAGAAGCATTGAAATATGGAATAAAAGTTTTACCACCAGACATTAACAAATCATATCTTGAATATGCACCAGACGGCAAAAATATTCGTTTCGGACTTGCATCAATTAAACAAGTCGGAGAAGGAGTAATTGAAGAAATCATCAAAGAAAGAGAAGAAAATGGTGATTATAAATCAATTTATGATTATATTAAACGCTTAGATACTAAATGTTCAAACAAAAAAACTCTTGAAGGCTTAATTAAAGCAGGAGCATTTGCATCAATAGAAAAAAGCAGAAAACAATTAATGGATAATATTGAATACATAACAGCAACTGCTTCTAAAGAATCAAAAGCAAAAGAGTCAGGTCAAGGCAGTTTATTTGACATGCTAGGAGATACATCTGCAATAGAAGATGCAAAATTCCAACTAGCAGGATCTGATGAAGAATATGATGCAAGAACATTACAAAATTTTGAAAAAGAATTTTTGGGATTTTATGTAACAAGTCACCCGCTATCTACAATTAGAGATAAATTACCATTCTTGATGACTCATAAAATAACAGAAATTCCTGAACAGCCAAATGACAAAATTGTTACGATTTGCGGTCTTATTACTGCAGTAAAACAAATTCCAACCAAAAAAGATCCGACAAAATTTATAAGATTTATAACTGTTGAAGATCTTTCTGGGAAAATTGAAGTTATTGCATTCAACGGGAAAATCCAAGAATATGGTGATTACTTGCAAAATGAACAACGTGTAATTATTTCAGGGAAAGTAAACAGAAGAAGTGACGATGAACCACCATCATTAATAGTTGAAACTGTAAAAACTGTAGATAATTCTAATATTTTTACAATCTCTCTAATTGATGACTTTAAATTTGAAGAAATAGTGTTGCTAAAAAATCTCTTATGTCAATATTCAGGCTCTGATCCAGTTACATTCAAATTAAAAGATTTTGATAATGATGTAAAAATTTTAACATCTTCATTATTCTGGGTAAATTCATCTAATGAACTGATAAACAAATTAAATAAAGCATTCCCGAATAGAATAGAAATAGATGTTCGATCAATGGATAGTACAACAAAACAAGAAGAAGCTGTCGCATGCTAAATATTTCCCCCAAAATAACGAACAAAAATGCTAAAATTATATTCATTGATTCTAAATCATACAATAAATTTTATAAAAATCAGCCTGAAATAAAAAAATTAAAATATAATTGTGGAAATAATAATATGATACATTACATTCAATATGACGATTTTGTATTCAGGCTTTCTACTCATTATAAACATCAACCAAAATCAAATGGGATATCAGAACACATAAATGAAATAGTATATAGTACTCAATATGCAAAAGAACACATTGGAGAAATAATTGAAAAACAAACCCAAAAACTAAAAAATTGGAAACACAATATTGATATTATGCCATATGAAATATTAATAAATAATGAAAACATCAAGTTGGCTAAGAAAAAAACACCTATAAGTACTAACATAATTAATAAAATAAAAAATTTTTTCTTTAAATAATAAAAAACACTTGCAAAAAAAAATTGTTCATGTAATAATAAAAAAGTACCCAATGCGGGGGTAATTCAGTGGTAGAATGCCTCCTTGCCAAGGAGGATGTCGCGAGTTCGAGCCTCGTCTCCCGCTCCATAAAGAAGAGTCTGATTTTCGGACTCTTTTTTATTTTGCTAATTTATTGCAATACAGACTAATATTCACATTGCGCTCACTTAATTTATTTTCTTGGAACATATAAACAAGCGTACTTATCAAAATAAAACAATATACGTCCGTCTTTTAACATAACTGAATACCCTCCAGGTCTTTTATAAGGCATATTTTTTATCAATACAGATTTCCCTGTTTCAGGATTAAATATTTCAGTTCGATTTTCATATATACCATCTCCTGAAAAATTACCTGATTTTTCAATATTTTGGCCACCGTTTACTAAAATATTCCCATCAGGTAATAATGTCATGTTATACAAATAAACTGATCCTCTTGGAACAATTAATTTCCCAAGTTCAACAATTGCATCTTTTTCTGGATTATATCGTTTCAAAATCATCTGATTACCTAATTTATCAGAAACATAACTTACTAATACAATATCTCCATTTTTTAATTGAAGAAAAGTTTTACCATTCACTTCACAGTTTGATTCTCTTAAATTATTTGTCCGTAAATTGTATAAATAAAATCTGTTATCAGCAACAATTAATAAATTATCATTATAAAGATACAAATCATTAATATTATTAAAAATTTTAGGGGATTTTATAAGCGAAAATTCATTTGTATCAGGATTATAGACTTCAATCACACTTGCTTTTCTAGACACACCTGAATCACTAATTCCGATAGGTATAGAATTATCTCTTTGAACAAAACCTCCAAATAAAAGTACACTACCATCTTTTAACAAAACTTTTTTTGAATTAGATCTTCTTAAATTTAATTTACCTGTATATTCGAAATTATATGAATCAATATCAAATAATTGGGCATACATCGATTTTTTATAATCCTCTATATAATCATAATATTTTTTTAATAAATTTGAATCTTTTTGTAGATAGGGTAAATAAATTTTTTCTCTTTCTATTTCTGGTAATTGTTTATAAGCTCGCCAAGCATCTCTTGTTGTTTTAATATTTTTATCTCCAAAATATAATGATTTGTATTTATATAAATCATTAAGAATTAACCAATAAATTTCGTGTTCGAACTGTTCTGAAGGTTCTTTAAATAAAGGGGCTATAAACAAAATTTTATTTTGGATTAATCCTATAGCTTTAGTATTATCATGCTTATCAATTGAGGTATTGAGAGTTGCAATTTTATTGAATTTATTAGTATTAGTATCAAAATTTATAATATTATCATCTGAAATTATAAATACTCTACCGTCATTAAATTGGACAGGAATCCCCAAATGATAATCTGTTCTTATTTTTTCGAAATGTCCATTTTTATAATCTAAAGCATAGACCCTAGATGGAATTAGCAAATAAAAAGATAATATTACTATTAATAAAAATATTCTGTTAATAACTATCATAACTTTCTATAAACTCCAACTCTTATCATATATAAAAGATTAGAAATTTTTACATATTTTGTCAAGCTAAAAAATAATTTTTCAAAAGATTTTTACTTGCATGACTTTTACATATTTGATAAAATTACAAAGTTAAATATTAATATTATGCGGATGTAATTCAGTGGTAGAATGCAACCTTCCCAAGGTTGACGTCGCGGGTTCGAGTCCCGTCGTCCGCTTTTTTATTTAATAAAGTGGGATATAAGAGGAGATTATGAAAAAAGATAAAATTATATTTGTATTGTTAGTTATATTTGCAATAATTTTACGTATACTATTTATCGACAAACCAGCAGGCTTTTGGCACAACGAAATGGTAATGTATAACCAAACAATTGCCGGAGGTCCGTTGGATATTATAAAAGCTGCAGTAGATGCTGATGTTCATTTCCCTTTATATCAACTAATGCTTGCAGCATGGATGAAAATATTCGGTAACGGAGATATTACAATAAGATTATTTTCGGTACTGGCAGGAGTATTAACTGTTGTTATGGCGTTTTTTACAGGGAAAGAAATTAAAGATGAAAAAACGGGAAATATTTTTGCATTCTTAACAGCAATTAACGCTACATTAATTTTTTATTCACAAGAAGTAAAATTTTATATTTTTCTAGCCCTTTTTGTGACCATTTCCATGTTTTTCATAATCAGAATAATTAAAAATAATCATATTAAAGATTATGTAGGATATACACTTGCAAATGCAGCAATTGTGTACACATTTACAATAGGTATATTATATGTAATAGCCCAAGGCCTTATTGTACTTACGTACATACTTATAAAAAATAAAAAAATATTAAAAAACTTTTTAATCTCAAATTTAATACTTATAGCATCGATACTTCCTTTCGCTATTTACATACTTACTCATATGGGCAAATATGAGAGCGCAAATTGGATATTCACAAGTAATATTTTTACAACATTTGTGCTTATTCAAAATTTCTTCACTCCAATTATAATAGCTGTATATAATAACCCCAAAATCTACATCCCAACAATTGGAATACTACAAATTTTATTTTTATACATTCCAATAGGCATAGCATTTTATGGAATGTACAGAGCTATCAAAGAAAATAAAAACAACTATTATATCTTAGCTTTACCAATACTATTTTTACTATTTGAAACTATACTTTGCATGAATAGCGGGCTTAGAATGCTTACAAGATACACAATTCTTGCAGTAACTCCATTTTTACTACTAATAAGCCTTGGTTTAAGAGAAATAAAACCTATAAAATTAAAAATTATAATCACTTACCTATTATTAATAAACACACTATATTTAATAGCCTCTCCTCAAAGTGCAGTAAGAGGATATCGTGATTTAGGAGAAAAGCCAACTGCAATAGTATTAAATAATTATGGAATAAAAGACTCAGATACAATTGTGCTAGCCTTAAGAAATAATGACTTTGATAAATACATAGAATTTAACGGAAGAAAGTTCAGTTTATTACAAGATTTCGTCCATGAATCTTATGCTCAAAACATAAATATAGCTGACAAATACGGTAAATATGAGCATTTTGTTATTAACTCCCAACAAATAAATCCGGAATTTGAAAAAGATTTTGTATCAAGAGTAATTGCCCCAATGAATAAACATGATAAAATTTTCTATATTTGGGACGAAAATTATAATTCATACCCACTAAAAAGCATGGATGAATATAGAAAAATACCAGTTATGACAGGTAGCCTTTCAAGAATGAATGCAGAAGCATTCATGATTTGCCAAAAATATTTACAAATAAAAAAAGCTACAAAATTAAAATATTATAGGGTATTTGTTTTTGAAAAATAATATTACCATTTTTTAAAAATAAAAAATACAGCAAAAATTATAAATATAAATCCAACTAAATAATTCCACTTAAATTCTTCTTTTAAGTATAAAACGGAAAATACGCTAAAAACTAAAAGAGTAATAACCTCTTGAATAGTTTTTAGTTGTGCTGCAGAATATACACTGCTTCCAATTCTGTTTGCTGGGACTTGAAAACAGTATTCAAAAAACGCTATGCCCCAACTAACTAAAATAACTAACCACAATGCTGTAGATTTATGCTTTAAATGGCCATACCAAGCAAAAGTCATAAATATATTTGAAATAGTTAACAATATTATAGGGGCAATACTTCTAAACATAAATCCAAGCCTTTCTTAATATAAAATTTGCTAAAAAAATTATACAACAAATATAAAAAGAAAGTCTTGACATTTAAGTATTTTCTTAATACAATAATTCATGTGGTTAGCCGACTTGGCTCAATGGTAGAGCAACGGTTTTGTAAACCGTAGGTTGTAGGTTCGATTCCTATAGTCGGCATTTTTTATTAAATAAAAGCCCTTGTGGCATAAGCCTTTGTGGCGCAGGGGTAGCGCACTCCCTTGGTAAGGGAGAGGCCACGGGTTCAAATCCCGTCAAAGGCAAATTTTGAAAATTAAATATGGGTAGGTGCCCGAGTGGCTAAAGGGAGCAGACTGTAAATCTGCCGTCGCGAGACTACGGTGGTTCGAATCCACCCTTGCCCACCATTTTAAAAGACCTCTTATGAGGTCTTTTTTATTATATTTATTTTAGACTAGAATACATTCTTATTTTAATTAAAACACAATTACCTTTACACAAAATAATTTCTTCCTGCAAAAACAGATTTCCATTTATTCTTTAGATCCATATATTTTGGTAAAAAAAACAAAGAAACATAGTAGTCAGATAACCCCTTATAGGGGCGTTTTATGTAATTTATTGAAATTTTATACGGTTGTCCATCTTTAAAATTTGTTATTAAATTAGTCATAAATCTGGAGTTTACATTTCCACGTCCAGGTATAACTACCTTAGACATTAATTTTTCATTATTCATAAATTTTATAACTTGAGTACCTGTTTTAGGTAAAATTTTTACAGTTCTTTGAATTGCGGTCGTTTTTTCATTTACAAATCTTGAAATACCATAAATTTTAACCATACTTAACTCCTAAATTTATTACATTATAATTATTAAAACTTAAACAAAAAAATTTTTGCTGAAAAATTTTTATTTCATTTGCTCTGGTGTAATTATCCATAAATCAATATTGTGGTAATTTGCCACTGATTTTACACGTTTTATATATTTTTCATCACTTTGACCATTTTCAGAAATCAAAACAATTCCTGCTTTTTTATGTAACTGTTCCCCATAATACAGAGACTGACCGATACTTTCTGCCCATTTTTTAGCGAAATCAAATTCTACGGCATGAGTCTTTGTTACGCAATCAACACGAGCCTTATCAGGCAAAATCACTTCTGTCACACCACCATTTGCTCTACACCAATAGTTTTGATAATCCTTTTCATAAAATTTATGATTCTTTGGAGTAGCAGCAAAAGCAGATATTGAAATTAAATTCAGTATTAAAATTAATAATAAGAATTGCCTCATTATTTGATAATACAATTTAATTTTCAATTATAAATTAGCTAAACGTATGAATTATTAATTTTAATTATTACCAAAAGAATAAATTATTGTTCGATTATATTTATCACCTTTTTTCAAAATAGGTTTTTCTTCAAATGTATTTATTGCATCAGGGAAAAATTGTGGTTCCACACATAAAGCTGAATGTTTCTCATACCTTTTTCCATCTTTTCCTAAAGGTTGAGAATCTTTACCTAAGTTATTTGCCGTATAGAACTGAAATCCAGGTAAATCAGAAGATACATTCATATTTATTCCTGATTTTTCAGACTTTACTCTAGCAACTTCAATTATTGTCTTTCCGTCATAATTATCTACAACAAAATTCTGATCATACCCGTTTTTATTCATTTCAGACAATTTTTTCGGAGTTCTGAAATCAAAATCAGTACCATCTACAGATTTTATTTCACCAGTCGGAATTGCTATTTCATTCACTGGAGTATATTTAGAAGAATTTGGCAAATGAATTATATGTTCCATTACAGAATTTTCATAAGTATTTTCAGCACCATCAAGATTAAAATAAGAATGATTTGTCAAATTCAAAATTGTATCACTGTCTGATTGAGCCTCATATTTTACTGATAAATTATTGTTGTTATCAAACTTATATGTCACAGACATTTTTACATTTGCAGGATACCCACCTTCCATATCTTTTTTATTATAAGTAAATTTGATGCCGTCTTTTAATACTTCTGCATTCCAGTTTTTAACATCTAACCCTTCTTTACCACCATGAGAATGAGTAAGTCCGTTATCTTTGTTGCAATCCAATTTGTATTCTTTTTCTCCGAGCTTAAAAGAACCTTTATTAATTTTATTTGCACAAGGTCCAATTGTGCCACCAGCATGCCCAATCGGAGATTTTTCGTAAGGCGTTACAGACTCATATCCTTGAGCAACATCTATTAATTTTCCACTTTTATCAGGCACTTTTATTGATGTAATAGTAGCACCAAAAGAAGATAAACTTACACTTGCACCATTTTTATTTGTAATTGTATATAATTCAGCTTGCTTGCCTGTCTTTTCAATCTTACCAAAAGACTTTTTCTCTATTTTAATTCCGTCATATGATGAATTTGTCTGAACTGTTTTTGTAAAAGTATCCTGTATCGGTTGATTTGCAAGAAAAGTTGAATTTACAATATTTTGCAAAACAGGTCGATTATTATTAACAAATAAAATATGCGGATTAAAATCAATTGGCATTTACTACACTCCTTTATGATTGAAAAATCATAGCATAAATTTATAAAACAAAAAACAAAATAAAATTGCTATGTTTAGCAATAGTAACATAACTTTATTAAATATTGCCGTAAATTCCTTTTACAGGTAATATATTAATGGAATATTTATATAGGAGAGTAAAGTATGAGAAATCTATTTAAACTAGCGTTATCTGCACTGGTTACATTAGTTATAACCATACCAGCTTTCGCTTATCCTGATGTTAATTCTGACCATTGGGCTGCGAAACAAATCGAAGTTTTAACTGAAAAAGGTGTAATTGTAGGTTACCCTGACGGCACATTCAAACCTGATGACAATGTGTCAAGAGCAGAATTTGCATCAATGGCTATTAAAGCATTAGGGCAAGAACACACAAATGTTGCACAACCGGTTAAATTCACTGATATTGAACCTGGTTTTTGGGCATATGATTCAATTCAAAAAGCACTATATTTTGATTTAATTTCATGCCCGCCACAAGGTGAACCTTTCAGACCTGATGATACAGTGACTAGAGCAGAATCAATTTCTGTAGCGGTAAATGCTCTAACTACAGAACAAATCAGTGATATGAAAGCTAAAGAAGTTCTTTCTAAAAAATTCGCTGACACAAATGAAGTTCCAGAATGGTTCTTAATTCCTGCAGGCAAAGCAGAAATTTTAAATATGTTAGTAACTATTCCATCAAAAGACAAAGCAAAAATTGAAGCAAACAGACCTGCAACAAGAGCAGAAGTATCTGCAATTTTATATGAAATGATGGAACAAGCTCAATTAAATCCAAATGCAAAACTTGCAGAAGCAATGAGAAAGAAAACCGGTGACGGGTATGTAGTAGAAAATGCATATGTACAAGGAAGTGTCGGCACAATTCCAGCAGGTGCAATTGTTCCTGTTAAATTGAGTAACTACATAAGTTCTCAATCATCTCAACCTGGAGAAATCTATGTAGCTTCAGCTCCAGAAAACTATGTAACTAAAGATAAATTTATCCTTGTATATAAAGGTTCAAACTTAAAAGGGCAATTACTGGATGTAAGAAGCGGTAAATGGTTTGTTAGAAATGGGGTTTTAGTTCTAGATAACTCATTAATCACTACAAACAATGACCAAACAACAACATTTGCAGGCTCTGGAGAAATCAAAAAAGACAGAAACTGGTTTATGAAAATAGTAAGAGCAACATTAAAAGGTGAAAAATTAAATGTTAATCCAGAAGATGTTGTCTACATAAAACTTCTTAAGCCAATCAAAGTTGATTTAACAAACGGTTGGATTTTAGAATAAAAATAAAAAAGTCCCGAAATAATTTCGGGACTTTTTTTATTCAACTGTCTCACCTATTGTATATTTTTCATAAATTAATTTTTCTGTACCAGAAAGTATATTTTTCAAACTTTCAGCACCATAAGGATTATAAAAAACTCCTGTCAAATCTTTTTGTCTTATTTTTAATGAATAAGCATCTCTACCGTATTGATTAGGACCTTTCACTCCATTAACATCAAAATAAATATAAGCACAAGCATCATCACTTCCAGGTTTCATAATATCATTACCATGTTCATCTTTTTTACAGTTTCCTTTATCATCTCGCTCACAAGAATACCAAACATTCAGACAAGAAGCTTGTTGAGATAAAGACAAAATCATACCATCAGGTAAAATAAGTTTAGGATAATTTAAAGCTTGTCCAGATGTACTACCGTTTAAAACCTGTTTCGTTGCATACAAATATGTAATATCATAATATTCTTTACATCCTTTTGATGTTTTATTTTCACATAAAATTGCGCCATTAAAATATTTTTGAAATCTTTTAGCTAAATCAACATTATTTTGTGTAACATCAAATAAATATGTATTATCTCCTATAGTACCACCATCAGCTTGAGCTTCCAACAAAGCATTTTGAATTGTCGAATATGCCTTTTTAGTTGCAGTTATTAGTACTTTATCTTGATACTTTGCAATAATAGAAGGCATTGTAAGCGCTGCTACAATTCCTATAATTCCTAAAGTTATAAGTATCTCTGCTAATGTAAACGCAAGAGTAGAGCTTAAATTATGCCCCCCCCCCGAGTTTCAAATCTTTCCATAATCCGCTCCTTTCTTATAATTGTATAACTTATTATAACAATATACTATATAAAAAACAAGCTTTAAACATCTTTTTTTATAAAACCTGTTTGAATAATATCCTTCCCAAATTTTTGTTCAAGTTTATCAAAACATTTTGATAGCTTTTCTTTGCGTTCATCAACTACATTATCAGAAAACAAAGACATTTGTGCTTCATTATTAAAAACAAAAGTATCTAAAATAACACCTGTACTACGATAAAGAATATTCGGATTATAAATTTTTTCTAATAACTCAAATACTATGTCTGATATTTCAAGCTCAAAATCCGTACCAATATTCAAAACTTTTTTTTCACAATCAACTTTAAAATCCTTAGTTCTTAGAAAAATACTGACACCTTTACACTTTGCATTTATTTTTCTTAATTTCACACATGCTCTATGAATATGATAATTCAGAGAATTTTTTAAATAATTTTTATCGGATGAAAATTTTGCAAGTGCACTTGTTTTTTGAATAGATTTTGGCAATTTAATCTCATTAGAAACTGGAGATACCATCTCACCCAATAACTCATGCTTCATCTCTAGCCCATGAATTCCAATTTGCTTATTAAGCCATAAATCATCTTGAGAAATTAATTCATAAGCTGTTAAAATACCATGTTTTCTTAACATTATAGATAAATTTTTACCAATACCCCATATTTCATCAATACTTGTTTTTTCTAAAAGAGGAATAATCTTCCTTGATCCAACTAAAAAGACTCCTTCATCTGCTTTTTTAGCCTTATCCGAAGCTAATTTTGCAAGGGATTTAGAAGAACTCACACCAATTGATACTGGAATATCAACTTTATCTAAAACTTCTTGCCTTATCATTTGTGCTATTTCTAAATAATTCTTTTTATATAACCTCTCAAGTCCTGTCAATTCAACAAAAGCTTCGTCTATTGAATATATTTCTACCTTTGGGCTAAAAGACTTTAACACATCCATAACTTTTTCAGAAATTTGACAATACAATTCGTGATTAGCATTAATAAACACAGCCTTTTTCATTTGTCCTTCAATTTGGAAGTAAGGCATTCCCATTCTAATTCCAAGTTTTTTAGCTTCTTTAGATCTAGAAATCACACACTGTCCACGACCTGACATAACACATACAGGTTTTCCTTTAAGATCCGGATTTACAGACTGCTCACAAGATACAAAAAAAGAATCACAATCAACGAGAGCTATTACATGTTTTTTAGCCATATCCACATTATCAGATATTTTTTGATTTTCTTCCAACATTAAAGAATAATTTCCCGTTCATTTTTATATGTAACATACCCTAAATTGGCAGCAGGCGGCTTTTTGAGATATTTTCTTTTAGTATAAATTATTCCCACTTTTGAAGAATCTGCTCCTTTTGAATATTCTTTTGCTAATTTTGCACACTCTAATAATAATTTATCAGTAGGATTATCACATTTTAAAAGGACATGAGAACCTGCACAATCCTTTGTATGAAACCAATAATCCTCATCCTTCGAGAGCTTTGACACTATAAAGTCATTTTGCCTGTTGTTTCTGCCGACAAATACTCTATAACCTTCAATACTTAATTCCATAGGTTCAATAGATGATTTTGAATACTCTTTTTTTACTTTTTCAGGTTCTATTTCAAATTTAATCTGCATTAAATCAGATATTGAAGTTGCAATATCTAGAGAATATAAAATATGCTCATAGTATGAAACTTTTTCTTTTAATTCGGCTGTCAATTCCGTTAGCTTAGTTATTGTATTTTTACCTTTGTTATAAAGCTTATAAAATCTATTTGCATTTTCTTTCAAAGTCTGAGTTTCATCTAGTTCAATTTTTATATCTTTATTATTTTCATAATCATAGACACTGATAAATTTTGAATAATCTTTTGAATTGTAAAGATTAGCCATTATCAAATCACCATATAAACGATATTTATCCGAATCAAATTCTTTATCCAATCTGTATTGCATTTTTTTCAAAGAATTTTTATCTTTTTTCAACTTAGAATTGACAATCTGTTTACAAGCATCTTTTAATCTAGTAAATTTATCTGAATAAATACAATCTGAATAATAATTATCAATTACAGAATTGATATCTTGAGAATAATTATTCTTAGCTAAAGAATCATCACTTGCATACCAATCAGTTGGGCGTCCTGAAGGATAAACATAAGGCAATCCGCCTGCCATTTCTCTTTCCTTGCTTTTTTCAGCACCAACATTATGAGCGCATCCTAAAATTATATTCGTATCATAATTGTACAAAATTACATTTGAATATTTACCCATTAACTCAACGGCTAAGCAAAGATAAATTTTTTCAGACAGTTCATTATATGTTTCAATATAAAATTCTAAAATTCTTTCATACAAAGGCTGTTCAACTTTTGAGATAACAGCATTTTCCAAATATTTTCTCAAAAGCATACAAAACATAGGCGGTTTTTGAGGTATTTCAATTAAACGTTTATCCTCATTTTCTTTACTCATAAAACAGACATGAAAATACTGAGGATTAATATTTATATATAATTTTTTAGTAATCCCTTTACCTCTTATAGAAAAAACAAAATCTCTCCTAGTAGGTTGCTGAATTTTTTGAATTCTTGCACCTTGCAAAAATTCTTTATTTTCATCAAGCCAATATTTTAGGGTTAAAGAATCAAAATTTATCATATTTTAATATTACAACAAACAAATATGATGATTTAGCTTTATTACCAAGGATAATCTTTTGGAATTTTCCAACCATCATATTGAATTAATGCTCCACAAGTAAAAGCATAACTTGTTTTATTGCAATTATAATATTTACTATTATCAACTAATTGAGTTCTTTCCAATCCAAAACCTTCAAAATATATTCCGGGTCTAACTATTATTGTATCTGCAGTATCTGGAGATCCTAATAAAGAATCTGTTAAAAACAATAAAGAAAAAATATCCCTGCCCATCTTGTTAGGGCCCTTATTTCCATTTATGTCAACCATTATTTTAACTATTACATAATTATGATAAAGACTTTGATATGCATAAAGCATTGTCCCATCTGTCAAAACTACAATCCAAGTTTGAGTATCCCCTCCAGGGAAAGAATCAACACTATTTGGCCCAGCTGGAACAACGTACTTATTTCCCTCTAAACCAAAATAAATTCCACGAGATTTACATTCTGATAATACACAATATTCTGCAGTATTCAAATATGGCAATAAATAATCTACAAATAAATTATGCCCAGCTCCAATATCCCAATCACTAACAAATCCATTATCTGCTTCTGATAATTTTACAGCCTGAGATAAAGTACTATATACTTTTTTTAAACTTTCTACAGTAACATTTTTTTGATACCCGGTAACAAGTGCTGGAATAGTAAGCGCTGCAACAATCCCAATAATACCTAAAGTTATTAAAACTTCAGCAATCGTAAATCCCAAGCGTGCCGCTTGACCAAACACTAAATTTTTAAATATCCTCCTAAAGTATTGTGGAGCAAGCCTTAAATTGCCCCCCCCCCGAGCACTACAGGCGTAGACAAATCAACACAATTATCGGCAAATTTGTGAGTTTTTTGTGCCTGCTCTACTTCAAATCTTTTCATTTCTAGCTCCTTTCTTTAATAAACTAATTATATCAGACTTTTCATATTTTTCAACACGATTGACGAACCCTGAAAAATATGATAAAATGAGAAATATTAAAAAGGAGTGACACGATGATTTTATGGGAAATTTTTGCAATAGCAGGATTGGTCTTTCTTATTTTAGAAATGCTTGTACCTTCAATGTTCTTTTTAAACCTTGCTATTGCTGGATTTATTACTGCAATTATTGCATTATGGATTAATAATTGGATTACTTTAACAATTTTATTTGCAATTTTTGCCATTTTATCAATTGCATTTTTACGTCCTATACTTATCAAAAATAAAAAAAATAAAGAAACAGAAACAGGAATGGAAGGTAAATACATTGGGAAAATTGTAAAAGTAATTGAGCCAATAGATAAATCATCAGGAGCTATTACTATTTATGATGAAAGGTGGAATGCTCGTGCAGATGTTGAAGAACCTATTCCTGCAGGTAGCGAAGTTAAAATCATTAAATATGATAGCTTAGTCTTAACAGTAGAAAAAATATAGGAGAGAAAAATGGGTATTTTATTAGCAATCTTATTAGTAGCATTATTAATTTATGTATTTAAAGGTATAATTATTGTTCAACAACAACAAGAAGTCATTATTGAAAGAATGGGAAGATACGAAAAAACTCTTAGAGCTGGCCCAAACTTTATCTTTCCAATTCTAGAAGCACCAAGGGGCATCTTAAAAAAAGTATCTCAAAGAGGTATTGATGGCAGCAGTTATTATTATCTAAAAGCAGTTGATAGAATTGATTTAAGAGAACAAATGTATGACTTCCCACGTCAAAACGTAATCACTAAAGATAACGTTTCTATTACTATCAATGCACTTATTTATTTCCAAATAGTTGATGCAAAAAGTGCTGTATATGAAATTGAAAACTTACCAGAAGCTATTGAAAAATTAACACAAACAACATTAAGAAACCTTGTAGGTCAAATGGATTTACAAGAAACTTTAACATCTCGCGGAAAAATCAATGATGAATTAAGAACAACTCTTGACGAAGCGACAAATAAATGGGGTGTAAAAGTTAATCGTGTAGAAATTCAAGACATCTTCCCACCTGCTGATATCCAAGCATCAATGGATAAATTAATGAAAGCAGATAGAGAGAAAAAAGCAACAATCACAGAAGCTGAAGGTCTTAAAGAAGCTGCAATAAGAAAAGCTGAAGGTGAAAAAGAAGCAGCTATTAGATCTGCAGAAGGTGCAAAACAAGCAGAAATTTTAAGAGCCGAAGGTATTGCTCAAGCTCGTGTAATTGAAGCAGATGCAGAAAAAGAAGCTATTGAAAGAATTATCAATGCTTTAGCAGATAAAGGTCAACCTGATAAATACTTAATTGCAATGAAATACTTGGAAACTCTAACAGCAATTACTAATGGAGAAAATAACAAAATTGTTTACATGCCATATGAAGCAACAGGCATTTTATCCTCAGTTGACGGTATCAAAGAAATGTTTAAAGGTACAAAGTAAAAATAACATAGCGACAGTTAAATATTTTAACTGTCGCTAAAATATTAATAAATAAAAGGAAAAATAAATTATGATGATGAATGATTTACCCAGAATGCAAGTTCTAATTACAACAAATGAACAACATATTGAAGGAGAATTACTCTTACCAGAAAATATGAGATTTAGTAATTCAATTCCTGATAATATGCTCTTTTACATATTAAATGGAGGCTTCCAATTTATTACATTAAAAAATTGTGAAGTAAAAGACAGAAAAAATTTAGCATTCAGACCCGATAAGTCTCCACAATTACATGTAAATATCTCTTGTATTATGACAATGCAAATAATAGAGATTTTACCTGATGATTATGAATACGAAGACTATTATGATGAAGAAGATGAAGAAGATAATGAAAATCAACCGAATCAACAACGACCAAAAAGCCGTACAAATAGAAGAAGATAATTAAAATATTCTTCACATTTATGTTCTTTTTTTTATGTTTTTGGTAAGATTGAATTAAATCTATACTGAAAATAGAAAAGGAAGAAGAAATGATTAAAACAAAACTTAAAGACCATAATTGTGGAGAGCTTAATCTAAACAATTTGAATGAAGAAGTTACCCTATCAGGTTGGGCTTCTACTATTCGTGATTTAGGCGGAATTTTATTTGTAGAATTGAGAGATAGAACTGGATTTTTCCAATTAGTTGCAAACCCGCAAATTAACCCTGAAGTTCATAAAGTTTTTGAAAAATTAAGATCAGAATACGTAATAACAGTAAAAGGTAAAGTTACACGCAGACCGGAAGAAACATATAACGAAAAATATGCTACTGGACAAGTTGAAATGTATCCAGACTCTGTAGAAATTCTTTCAGAAGCAAAAACATTACCTTTTGTTTTAGATGATGAAAATGTATCTGAAGATGTTCGTTTAAAATATAGATATTTAGATATCAGACGTGAAAGTATGCTTCACAACTTGACATTACGTCATAAAATTTGTCAAGCAGCAAGAAGCTATTTAAATAATCAAGATTTCTTAGAAGTAGAAACTCCTATTTTAATTAAAACAACTCCAGAAGGAGCTAGAGATTATTTAGTACCATCAAGAGTTCAAGAAGGAAAATTCTACGCATTACCACAATCTCCTCAAATTTTTAAACAATTATTAATGGTAGGTGGTATTGAAAGATATTATCAAATTGCAAAATGTTTCCGTGATGAAGACTTACGTGCAGACAGACAGCCTGAATTCACACAAATTGACTTAGAAATGTCATTTGTTGAACAACAAGACGTTATCAAATGCGTTGAAGGATTAATTGTTGAAACTTTCAAAGCTGCAGGAGTAGAAGTTAAACCTCCATTTATTCAAATGCCTTGGCAAGAAGCTATGGATAGATATGGTTCAGACAAACCAGATACACGTTTTGGATTAGAACTATTTGATATCGGTGATATTATTCTTGAATCAAACTTTGAAATTGTTAAAAATACTCTTCAAAATGGTGGTATTGTTCGAGGTATAAGAATTCCAGGCGGAGCAAAATTCTCTAGAAAAGATATTGATGATATTACAAAATTAGCAGTATCATTTGGAGCAAAAGCTCTTGCAAATATCATTTACAACGAAGATGGAACAGCTAAATCTCCAGTATTGAAATTTGTAACAGAAGAACAAGCTAAACAAATTCAAGAAAGAGCTCAAGCTCAAGCTGGAGATATCATATTCTTCGTAGCAGATAAACCAAAACTTGTATATGATATTATGGGTAGATTAAGACTTTACTTTGGTAAAAGATTAGACTTAATTGATGAAAGCAAACATAATCTATTATGGGTTGTAGACTTCCCAATGTTTGAATGGTCTGACGAAGAAGGTAGATTTATGGCTATGCACCACCCATTCACATCTCCTTGTATCGAAGATTTAGACAAACTAAAAGCCGGAGATTTAGGCAATGTTAAATCTATCGCTTACGATATCGTATACAATGGAACAGAATTAGGTGGCGGATCTGTAAGAATCCACTCATCAGAAGTTCAAAGTGCAATATTTAAAGCATTAGGATTAACTGAAGATGAAGCAAAAGAAAAATTTGGATTTATGGTAAACGCATTACAATATGGTACACCACCACATGCTGGATTAGCAATCGGGCTTGACAGATTAGTAGCATTATTATGCAGAACTGATAGTATTCGAGATGTAATTGCATTCCCTAAAAACTCTGGTGCAAAAGATCTAATGAGTGATGCACCTGGAGAAGCATCTTTACAACAATTAAGAGAATTGCATTTAAAAAGCACTGCTCATAAAGCATAAAAAATATAAAAAAAGAGTCTTATAAAAGGCTCTTTTTTTTGTATTTTTCAAAATTTCAAATAATTTCACACTACTTTATTATTTTCAATAGACTTCATTTTTGAAATTGATTGCAAAAATACAGAAAATAAAATTAAAAACATTCCAATATAAAAAGAACAAGTAAAATTATGAGCTTCTCCAAAAAATATTACTGCAAGCAAAATACCATATATAGGCTCAAGATTTCCTGCAATACCAACTGTAAAAGCAGACAATTTTTTCAAAACCGAAATATGTAATAAATATAAAAGAACAGTACAAAAAAATGCTAAAATTAAAAGCCAAAAGCACTCCGCAAGATTAGGTAATATCGTACTTACAGTATTAAAATGCAAGTAAATAGGAAGTATCATTAACATAAAAAGAGCACCCCCAAATAACTCATAAAAAAGCATATTTCTTGTAGATTTTCCAACCTCAACAATTTGATTAAATAAAGTATAAAGAGCAAATAAAGCAGCAGAAATAACACCAAGAACAATTCCAAACCTGTAACTTGGATCAAAACTAAATATTAACAATATTCCTAAAACAGCCAACAAACTAAAAAACAATTCAATAAAAGAAAATTTAGTCTTTTCAATCAAAGGTTCAAATAATACAGTAAAAAAACCAACAAGAGAATAACATACAACTCCTATTGATACACTTGAATATTTTATACTCCCGAAAAAAAATATGAGATGTAATGAAAGTAATGCTCCTAGTCCAATTATTTTTATAGAATTAGAAAGACTCTCAATTGGTTTCTTTTTCATAAAAAATAACATTATACAAAAAATTAAAAAAGCGAAAAGCATCCTATAAAAAACGATCAAACCTTCATTCATAGGAATTAACTTTGCAAGAATACCTGTAAAACCTGCAAGTAAAACCGATATGTGCAATTTTAAATACTCAAACTTAATTCCTTGCATACCACAATTTTGCACTTTTTTATCAAATAAGTCAAATTAATTCTTTATAAATATTCAAATATTTTTGGGAACTTCTACCCCAAGAGAAATCAGCTTCCATTGCAGACTTTCTCATTGCATTAAATGTATATTTATCTTGATATACACCCAAAGAACAATAAATTGCCTGCATCATATCCCAACCTGAATACCCCCAGAATTTAAAACCGTTAGAATCATTCAAAGGGTAACCGGTCACAGTATCTTCAAGTCCACCAGTTGCTCTTACAATAGGTAATGAGCCATACCTCATGGCAATTAACTGACTTAGACCACAAGGTTCAAATTTTGAAGGCATTAAATAAAAATCACTTCCTGCATAAATCTGATTAGCTAAATCTCCTCGATAACCAATATAGGCTCTGATATTAGGAGAATTATTTGAAAGCCAGATTAAGAGATTTTCATAATCTTTTTCTCCACTACCTAAAAATATAAAATCAGCATTTAATGATTTTAATTCTCCTTCACATTGTCGAATTAAATCAATTCCTTTTTGACCAACTAAACGTGATACCATTGCATACATAGGTCTATTTGGATCATATTTAAGTCCAAATTCCTCGCAAACCTTTTTCTTGTTTTCTTCTTTATGTTTTAATGATTTAACATCATATTTTTTTACAATATTCTTATCTGTCTTTGGATTAAATACATCATAATCAATACCATTTAATATCCCTACAAGTTTATGTTGATTCATACGAAGCGTATAATCCATACCCTCACCGTATTCACCAGTCAAAATCTCATTTGCATATGTTGGAGATACAGCGATCACTTTATCAGAATAATTAATTGCACCTTTCATCCAATTAACTTTGCCATAATGCTCTACTCCCCACTCATTATATACAATATCTTTTCGCATATTTGCAAAATCCAGAACATCTTCAAACCAAACACCTTGATATGCTAAGTTATGAATTTCAAATACACATTTTGTATTTTTCCAAAAATCGTCATATCTGTAATTACTATGTAAATATACAGGAATCATTGCAGTATGCCAATCATTTGCATGAATCACATCAGCTTTAAAATTCAACAATTTAGCATATTCCATTGTTGCTAGAGAAAATGCAATATACCTTTCATGTTCATATTTTGGGTCTAACCATTTTGGATAAACTTCTTTAAAACAAGTAAAATACCAATCATTATGAACAAAAAACACATTGATATTAGTGCCTGGCAATTTACACATAAATAATTTGAATTTATGTCCCATTCCGTTAAATGTAAGCCATAAAGTTGAATTTTCTAATTCTTTAATTCCCCATTTATTCAGATCAATTAAACCATGTAAAGGTGTAAAAATAGCGATTTCAGCGTCATTTTCTAAACATTTAGGCAAACTTCCTACTACATCAGCTAAACCTCCAGCTTTTGAAAAAGGAGCTACTTCTGCTGCCGCAAATAATATCTTCATACACCCTCACTTCCCATATTTTGATTTTCTTGATTTACATCAGAATTAATATCTAACAAAATACCAGCTTCCTCAAGAGAAACCTCATCATCTTCAACTGCAATATAATGATTTTGATCTGTATCAAATACAAAACTTATACCATATTTATCCGCAATATATCTTGCATGACTAATACAGATCTCAGCTTTATCAAATTGCTTTTTATACATCATTACTTTATACATGTTATACTTAAACAACATTAGCAAATATTCACTTGTTGTATTATTTTTTTCAAGTTGAATCAGAGAATTATTTATAATACCAAAAGCAACATCATATTTATTTTGTCTTAAATGTAATTCACTCATTACATACCAAGCGACATACAAAAGAGTTGTCATACCATTATTATTAGTTGCTTTAATTATTTTATAAATAATTGAATCAGCTTTTTTATAAGAGCCTAATTCCATATAAGCATAACCAATCATCAAATCAGCAAATAACTCTAATTGATGTAAACGATTACGTTTTGCAACAATTTTAGCTCTATAAATATTTTCAGCAAATAACTTATAATCACCAGAAAAACTAACAAAAGCATTAATTATATTATAAATAACATCACCAAATCTATCATTTTCTGCAATATTAGGATTTAAAGATTTAATAGGTTTTCCATGCAAAAGATTCTGCAAATCAATAAATAAATTATAAGATTCCGGAATACTATTCAATTCCCCTCGCAAAATCTTTAAAAACTCATCAACATTACCAACTAGCAATAAAACATTTGCTAATGCAACATATCCTGCGGAATCAACAATCAATGACTGAAAATCATCTGCAGACATATAATCAGGTTTTAAAGCATTTAATGTCTGATTATTAATAACATTCAAAACCTTGTATCCAATATCAAGACAATCAACTAAAGCTCCAATATTAAATAATATTTGAATATGTATAACAGACATTAAAAAGAAATAACTATTAAAATTTGGATCTCCAGGATTTAAAGAAGATGGTGGCAATAAAGATAGAACTTTATGCGTCAACTCTAACGCATGATTATAATTTCCAACAGCTAAAGAGCCATTAATCATTTTATTACATAAAAGAATTATTCTATCTGCATTTTTTGTTTTTTCTAAATTGCTTAAAGTTATTTCTGCAATATCTGATGTCTTATCAGGAACATAATCATATAAATTATTAGAAATATCTTCGTATAAATGAGATTTATAGCTTTCAATACTTTCAGCTTGTTCAGGATCTGTATTTTTAGCAAGTAAATCTAAAATTTTATTAGTACAATTCAAATAGGAACTAAAATCGCCCAAAGACAAATTAATCTCAGCTAATTGTTCCCACTGAATTCTTTCCGAATCTTCATCCCCAAGTAAACCATACAAATAAGCTTTTACAGGACTTGGCATCCCCTCATTAAACACTTTATCAAATAATTCTTTAGCAACATCTTTTAAATATATTTTACTAATAGTACTAATCAAATTATCTCTTAGTAAATTATAATTAGGGAAATAAATACAATTATTATACTGATATATAAATCCCATATTTGACAATTTTTCAATAATTGCATTCTTATTTGCATAGCCTAAACTATCTATTGTAGCAATATCAATACGAGTACCTAACAAAATTATTGATGTTAAAAATTTCATTGAATCTTCATCATCTTGCAAAAGATTTAACCTTCTTGCAACAAGCTTATCCAAACTTGATGGGATAATTATTGTTTTTGCATTAACCATCTCAATACTATCGTCATCCGCAGCATAAACTCCGGATTCAATTAAATATTGAATAGCTATATCTATAAACAAACTACTTCCACAAGCATATTTTGCAACTCTTTGAAAATAGAAGTTGTTTAATATATTCCTATAATAAATCTTATTTTCTTCAATCAATTTTTCAAAAGAAGTTGGCTTTAATGAAATTTCTGTATAATATGGTTTACTCAATAAGAAATGACAATCCCTATGTAAAGAAAAATCTTTATCATAAGAAATTAAAAAACTAATATCTAATTGTTCAAAAGCTTCAAATAAATACTTTAAAACATCATATGAACTTGAATCAATTTTATCAAAATCTTCAATAAATATAAGAGTTTTAGGTATAATCTGTAATAAAGTCAAGAAAATATCAAAATAAACATATCTTGTATCTTCGTTATCACCTTCTCTTTTCTGTAAAGAAATTAAATCTCTTATTAAACCATCAGGGTCAACAGATTGAAACATTGAAAAATCATTTTGAAAAAATAATTTTTGAGAAACTGTATATTCAAAAATTGTAGAAACTAAATCTCTAAAAAATGAATAAGGAGAATATTTCATTTCCTCATAACAAGTAACAGAAATAATATTATCAAACTTCCCGGTACTTGCAGCAGCATTAAGAACTTTCAGAGTATAAGGTTTATACATTTCTGCAGTTTTTATAGCAACAATACCTTTAGGAACAGCTTGAAATTTATTCAGAATATGAAATAAAACATCAATATTTTCTGTTCTTATAAATTCAGCCTTTATCTCATCGAAATTTATTGTTTCAATATCATAAATAGCATCTGGATCACCGGGAGAATCCAAATTATTAAGGGCCTCTCCATCTAATTTATCTTGTTCAATAAGCATATTTTGAACAAAATTTGGAATCTCTATTTCTTTTTCTTCCTCTTCTTCTGGATACTCTACTTTTACAAACTCTCTTAAATCAACTTCATAAAACATCACCATTTCATCATTAACCATTACAGAGTTCAGCGGAGATATTTTATAATCCCCACTAATTGCATCACTTACATTATCATCAGTTAATACCTGAAATGTATTTAATATTTTATCTTCACTTTTATGCGTAACCTGATTTAAAAGACTTATATTAATTCCAGAATCATAATTATTTGGATCATCATCAATATTACGTTTTAATAAAAACATATTACAACGAATTGATGCGTGTTTTTTTTGAGTTAACTTGCAATTCATTGAGGTTATTAAATTCAATAAATCAATAGCTGCTTTTACAGCAGTTGTAGCAGAACTGTTAAAAGTATAATCTTTATCAAATCTTATAACATATGTTTTACCAATAAGCTGTCTTCGTAATCCTATAGATTTTACATAATCTTTTATTAATTTATCCAAATTAATTTTAAATTTATTTAATAACTTAGCTGATCCTAAAAGATTCTTCATTTCATCCATATTAGGGAAATCAATGGTTAACATAACAAAATCGTCAGTATTTGACTCATTCATTATGACACTTTTTTCTGTATCAAAACCGCATTTTCGGCATTTTTTTGAAATTGTTTGATTTATTTTCCCGCAATTATGGCACTTTGAAATAATCACATAACCACAATTTCTGCAAGTATTAGTTTCATTAATTGTCTTGCAGATTGGGCAAGCAAGTTTCAGCACCTTTTTACAATTAGGGCAAACCATTGCTTTATCATCTAATTCAAAACCACATTTTGGACATTCCATAGAAAAATTATACCACTCTATGCAGTTTGATACAACAAAAACAGCTCATCTAAACAGTTGATTTAATTGTATCTAATACCTGCTTCCTTCATTCTTCTAATACATTCTTTAATTGTGTCAACATCCTTAGTTAAAGCAACACGGAAATAACCTTCCCCATATTTACCATAACCATTTCCAGGTGGTACAACAACATGAGCTTTTTCAAGCATAATAGTAACAAATTCTTCAGAAGACATACCCTTTGGTACAGGAAGCCACAAGTAGAATGTAGCTTTAGATGGTTTTACATTCCAACCTAATTCTCTAAATCCTTCTTCTGCAGCATCACGACGTTCTTGATACATTTTATTCAAATCGTTAATATATTTAGCATCAACAGTAAAAGCTGCAGTTGCTGCATCTTGAATAGCTTTAAATGTACCAGAATCAATATTATTTTTAATAGTACCTAGAGCTTTTATTGCATCTGCATTACCACATACAAAACCAACTCTCCAGCCAGTCATATTATATGATTTTGAATGAGAATAAAATTCAATTGCAACATCTTTTGCACCTTCGACTTGTAAAACAGAAGGAGCTTTATATCCATCATAGGTCATTTCAGAATATGCCATGTCTGAACATAATAAAATATCATATTTCTTACAAAAATCAACAGCTTTTTTAAAGAAGTCCAAATCAGCAACAGCTCCTGTTGGGTTATTTGGATAATTTAAAAACATAATTTTTGATTTTTTAGCAATATCCTCAGGAATTCTATCAAAATCTGGCAAATAACCATTTTCCTCTAATAAAGGCATTTCATAAGGTGTACCGCCAGCAAAAATAGTAGCATTATGATAAACAGGATATCCTGGATCTGGAACTAGTGTATAATCTCCTTTATCTACATATGCAAAAAACACATGAGCAATAGCTTCTTTAGAACCAATATTAGCAAGCATTTCTTTATCAGGATCTAATTCAACACCAAAACGATTTTTCATCCATTCACAAGCACCTTTTCTAAATTTTTCAGTACCATTATATGGAGGATAATCATGATTTTTAGGATTATCAATTGCTTTGTGCATTTCTTCTACAACTGGAGGTAATGTCGGAGTATCAGGATCGCCAATACCTAAACTTATAATATCAATACCTTTAGCTTTAGCTTCAGCTATTTTTCTATCAATTTCTGCAAACAAGTATGGTGGAATTTGTTCTAAACGTTCTGATACTTTCATAACTTCTCCTTCTTAATATTCTTTCCTTAGCTTTAATTTTATGCTATCATAAATATAAAGGAAAAACAATGAGTATAATAGCAGATGACAATGATTTTCAACATAAAAGTATTACCGAAAAGAAAAAAATTTCGGTTGTAAAATGTGAATGCCTTGAAAATGACAAAAACTTTGAAAATTGTATTCGTCCAAAATCATTTGATACATATATTGGTCAATCAGCATTAAAAGAAACTTTAAAAATTTCTATTGCAGCAGCAAAAAAAAGAGAATTACCGCTTGATCATTTGCTTTTTTACGGACCACCAGGCTTAGGGAAAACGACTCTTGCTGGTGTTATTGCAGAACAAATGGGAGTAGATATAAAAATCACATCTGCACCAGCACTAGAAAGACCTCGTGATATTATAGGGATTTTAATGTCTTTAAAAGGTGGAGAAATATTATTTATAGATGAAATCCACAGATTAAATAAAGTTGCAGAAGAAATTTTATACCCAGCAATGGAAGACTTTTTCTTAGACATGACAACAGGGAAAAGCCAAACTGTAAAAACTCTTCGTGTTCCGCTTCCTAAATTTACTCTAATAGGAGCTACGACAAAAGCGGGAGAATTATCAGGACCATTACGAGATCGTTTTGGAATTATACACAGACTTGAATTCTATACAGAAGATGAACTTGCACAAGTAATTACAAGAACTGCAGGTATTTTAAATATAGAAATTACAGAAGAAGGTGCTCATGCCATCGCAAAAAGATCCAGAGGGACACCACGTATAGCAAACAGACTTGTAAAAAGAGTCTCAGACTACGCTCTAGTAAAACATGATGGAAAAATTACAGAAGATGTGGCAAACAAATCACTCGACATATTAAAAATAGATAATTATGGACTTGATAATACAGACAGAAGCCTTTTAAGATTAATTATCGAAAAATATGATGGTGGCCCTGTCGGGATAGAAACAATTGCTGCTGCGATTGGTGAAGATGTCAGAACAATCGAGGACGTATGCGAGCCGTTCTTATTACAAGCAGGCCTATTACAACGTACGCCACGCGGGAGAAAAGTATCCCCCGCGACATACAGACATCTTGGCTATAAAAATATAAATATAAACGAGCAAAAAAGCCTGTTCTAATAAATTATATCCTGTATGGATAATCTTTTGGGATTTTCCAACCATTTTGCTTTATCAGAGCGCCACACTCTAAAAGAGTATTCCCTCCATTTTTACATCGAGTATAAATATCATCATATTTTATGATTTTGTCATAAGTTAAACCATATCCAGTAACCTGACGCTCTCCTGACATAAATAAAATCCCGTCATAGAGAGAATATGTCATCTGAAATAAATCTCTACCAACAACATTAGGAGCTTTTGGTCCATTAATATCAACCAATATTGTTACACATACTACTCCTTGACGGCCAATACCAAAACTTAAAAATAAATTTACCCCATTATTTAAACATACATACCTACTAGAAGTTGCCAAACCGCTATAGGATATACCTCTTAAGTTATACCCTAATTTATATAATCCATAACCATCAACTATACCTGATTTATAACCTTTAATATAAGGCAAAAAATATGTATTTAAAAACACATCAACAACATCATTTCCTGTACCTTGATACCCAGCAATATCCTTTGTCCAATATTGACTATCTCCATAATCAGCGTCAGCCATTTTTAATGCTTGTGATATCAATGAATAAGTATGTTCTAATCGAGTTTCTACTATTTTCTTTTGGTATAAACTAATTAATGCAGGCAAAGTCATTGCTGCTACAACACCAATTATACCTAAAGTTATTAAGACTTCAGCTAACGTAAAAGCTTTTTTATTTTTATAGTGATGTAACATATCACCAATATAACATTTATTAAGTTCTTTTTCAACCCTTTGAAAGGCTTGTGGAGCAAGCTTTAAACTGCCCCCCCCCCGACAATATTAAATCCTTCCATAAATTGCTCCTTTCTACTATTACCATTTTTATTATAACTTTCTTTAGGAAATATTTCAATATTATCTTTTGTAATATAATTATATTATGCAAAAATTCTCTGAATTAAATCAAAAACAGAATCTAGCAATAGCTCTTGGTTATTTTGACGGAGTACACATCGGGCACAGAGCTGTAATTAAAAGTGCTGTTGATTTCGCAAAAAAAAATAATACAAAATCTGCAGTAATAACTTTTTCAGACCACCCATACTGCTATTTCAAAGGAGTTTGCCCTAAATATATTCTGACAAGAGAAGAAAGAGAAAAAAGAATTGCATCTCTAGGTATTGACTATTTATATGAACTAAATTTTGAGGATTTTGCGCTCTTAACAGCCAAAGAATACCTAAATAACATATTAATAAATTATTTTCATCCAATATCAATTTCTACAGGCTGGAATCACAATTTTGGCAAAAATAAATCGGGAAATGTAAACTTTTTAGAAGAGCAAGCAAAAAACTACAATTATAAATACTTTAAAATTCCCCCTCAAAAAATTAATAATGAAATAATTAGCAGCACAAAAATAAGAAAGCTTTTAAGTGAAGGCAATATTGAAAAAGCCAACCTTATGCTAGGCCAAAACTTTTCAATTGAAGGGGAAATAGTTAAAGGAAACCAAATAGGAAGAACAATAGGTTTTCGGACAGCAAATCTAGTATATCCGCCAGAACTTATAGAACTACCATATGGAGTATATGCAGTTGATACAACATATGGAAAAGGAATTGCTAATTTTGGAATAAGGCCGACTATAAATGGTTCTCATACATCTTTAGAAGCACACATTTTGAATTTTGAAAAAGACATCTATGGTGAAATTATAAATATCAATTTCAATAAAATGATACGCACCGAGAAAAAATTTCCTTCTCTCGATGCGTTAAAAAAACAAATTAATTTAGATATAAAATCTATTTAATCAATGCTTGAACTTCTTTAAACTTAGGATTTTTAGCTCCTTTTAGCCATTCAAATAATGCAATTTCAACACAAGAAATTTTAACACCATTTGCCACCATAGCATCAATACCTTGTTTAAATTCATATTTAGCTCTGCTCGCGCATGCATCTTTTATAACATATACGTCAAAACCTGCTTCTACAAGAGCAGAAGCTGTTTGATGGACACAAATATGAGTTTCAATACCAAAAATTACAATTTGTTTTTTACCGTACGATTTAATCTTTTCAAGCATTCCATCTTCCAATAATGCATTAAAATATGTTTTTTCAACAACTTCACTGTTTTCTGGCAACGCTTCTGATAATTGCGGAACAGTATGCCCTAATCCTTTTGGATATTGCTCTGTTAATAACACAGGAATATCTAAAGATTTTGCAGCACTTGCAATTTTTACGGCATTTTCAACAATAATATCTTTATTTAAAGCGGCAACTAATCTTTCTTGAATATCAATAATTAATACCAAACTATTTTCTGCGGATAATGTATTCATTTAATCTCCTTTACTGTCTATTAAGCTGATGTGTATTTAAAATCTTTTATAAAATCTTCCACTATTGTAATAAGTTCTTTTTGACTAATTTTAGTTAATGATAATTGAATTTCTTTATTCTCTGGGCTATCAAGACCTTCATGATTAATATATATAACAATTTTAGCAAAACCAGGATAAACTATACGTAAAACACTGTCTTGTTTTTTATTTTTCAAATGAAAAACACATTGTTCATTATCAGTAAATTGTTCAATTTGAGTATCAAAAAGTTTTTCTTCCCATGCTTTTTGTAATCTAAAAAATACAGGAGCTATAACTTTTTCCATTTTTTTGTTAAAAATTTGTCTAAATATCTTATAATTTTTAGGTTCATCTGATTCTGTAACAAGCCAATCATCAAGAGTATATTCTTCTTTTTCCTCAGCTAAAACATATTCTGCATTAGTAGCTATAGCATCTGACAATGCTTGCAGTGCATCATGCTCCATTTCATCATAAGACTTATGAGAAATACTTGAAATTCCAGCACATATCTCAAAATTATCACCATAATTTTCTTTTATTTTATTCAAAACAACAATTGCACCATTAAAAGATGTTTTAGGTAAAAGGATATAAAATTTTGCACCTCTTCCAAGAGTAGCAGTATCATCGACTCTTATTGATGACAAAATAGCATGCGCCATCTTCTCAATAGAAAATTTAACTTTACTATTTTCTGATGGAGAAACAACTAAAAATACACCATCATCTAATAAATTATCATCAATATAATTTTCAACTACCTGCTTAGAATAATTATAATTATACAAACCAGTTAATTCATCAATCACATTTAACTGTTCTAATAATTTTTGATTTCTCATAGCTTGCAATTTTACAGAATTATGTTTTATGTTATTAACAGTCCTTATTACAAGTTCAAAATCTGCAGCAGTTGAAAATGTAAAATCATCAATACCTGCATCATAACAAGCTAAAATCATATCTTTATCATAATTATTAACTAATAAAATAATACATACATTTTTTAACTCTCTAATTTTTTTTATTAAATCAAGAGTTACTTGTTGTGAATTATTTTCATGAATTAAAACAATATCAGAATTTACATATTTTAAATTTGAAATTGCATCTTTATAGCCAGACAAAACAATAGAATCATTCGCACGCAAAAATATTAACTTTGACTCTATTACTTTAGATAAATCATCATCATCAGAAATTAAAAGTATGCTATTCTTATCATTCATTTAACTAAACCTGTAAATGTTTTTTGATACAAAGGAAACTACCACCCGCACCAAACAAAATTGCCATAGTAAACATTACTGCAATTACAAAATTTTGTGCATGCAAAGGTGTTGGCACCATAAAGAATTGATGCATATGATTTAATCCATTTTGAACACAATTTAACGGTAACAAAGCAATCACAGCTCCTGAAAAGCCATAAAATGCACCTTGCATGATTAATGGAAATCTTATATACCAATTAGATACACCCATTAATCTCATAATTTCAATTTCTTCTTTTCTTGATTGGATTACTAACTGAATTGTATTATTAATAATAGTTATAGTTAAAATACCCATTATAATTACAACAAATACAGTAATCATATTGACAATTTTATTTAATGCCTCAATTTTTTTAGCCAAATCTTGAGCATAACTCATATCTTCAACAGATTTAAGCTGTTTAACATTTTTGAATACTTCTTCGATATTTTCAGGCTTATCAACCTTTACATGCAAAGTATCAGGTAAAGGATTTTCAATATCAGGCAAATCCATTTCGCGTTTTAAATTTGCCCAAGAAGAAGCCTTTGGTATTATAGTTACATTTTCAACATGCTGAAACTCTTTTATTCTATTTTTTACAACATTAGCATCAGAATTTTCTTTCAAATATACTGAAATTTCTAATACATTACCTAATTCATGAGCAAAAGATGAAATTGATAAAGCAGATCTAAAAAATGCACCAAATATCGTTAAAATGGCTGCCATTGTTGTAATTATTACTAAATTAACAATACCTGTTCTATGAACATCATGAATTGTTTGTTTTGTTAAACGATATAGTATTCTTAACTCGCACAACCAATCTTTTGGAATATGCTTTTTTACCTGTTTTTTTATTTTAGTTTTTGAACTATTCATAAGTACCTGCTTGTATATCCCTTACAATTTCACCTTTATCTAGAGTAATAACTCTTTTTCTAAAATAATCTACCATAGCATTGTCATGGGTAGATACAATAACCGTAATTCCACGTTGATTAATTTGATCCAAAATTTGCATAATTTCCATTGAATTTTTAGGATCTAAATTTCCAGTAGGTTCATCTGCTATTAATAATGGAGGTCCATTTACAATTGCACGAGCAATCCCTACTCTTTGTTGTTCTCCACCAGATAATTCTGAAGGAAGAGCATTCATTTTATCATACAAACCTACAATTTTTAATGCTCCAGATACACGGGCATTAATCTCTTTGGAACTAATTCCTAAAGTTCTGATAACATAAGCTACATTATCATACACACTCATATTTTGCAGCAACTTATAATCTTGAAAAACAATCCCCATGCATCTTCTTAAATTTGGAACTTTGTCATTTGAAAGATTTGCAATATTTATACCACCAATAGTTACAGTACCACTTGTAGGTCGTTCTTCATTATATAAAAGTTTCATCAATGTTGATTTACCAGCACCAGAAGCTCCTACAATAAAAACGAATTCACCTGAAAGAATATCTAAATTAATATTTTTCAAAGCATAATGATCATTTTTATATTTTTTTGTAACTGATCTAAATTGAATCATAATTTTTCCTTATCTGTTTCATCCTATGTATTATAATACTATGGATTTAATTAAATTTTTGAAGATTGTATAAGTCTATACTTATCAATATATTTTTTTATAGTAATAGTTAATTTTTCTGAACTTAAACCATAATAATCAAGTAGAAAATCCCATTTACCACTCTGTCCAAAATTGTCATTTACACCTATTCTATGAACTGGCAAAGGATAATATTCAGCCAGTAATTCACAAACTGCACTACCTAAACCGCCTGTTATAGAGTGATTTTCAACAGTCATCACAAATCTTGTTTTCTTAACATTTTCAATAATAGTAGCGCCATCAAGAGGTTTTACAACTGGCACATGGATAATTTGAGCTGAATAACCTGATTTTTTCAAATTCTCGCATGCTTCAATTACTTCTGCTAAAGTTTCACCATTTGTAATAATAGTTACATCTGTACCATCTTCTATAACTCTGGCTTTGCAAAAATCAAATTCATAATTTTCGTCAAAGATATCACAAACATTAGTTCTAGGAATCCTAATATACATAGGTCCATAATTTTCAGCAGCAAACTTGATAACCTGCTCACATTCTCTACAATCTGCAGGTACTATAACTGACATGTTAGGTATCCCTCGCATTAAAGAGATATCTTCTAAAGCTTGATGACTAGCACCATCTTCTCCAACAGTAACACCGCCATGAGTTCCTACAATTTTTACATTAAATTCGGGATAGCAAACAGAATTTCTAATTTGGTCATAAGTTCTACCTGTAACAAACATTGCAAAACTCGCAGCAAAAGGAATTTTCCCAACAGAAGCTAAACCAACAGCAGTTGTAATCATATCTTGTTCCGCAATTCCACAATTAAAAAACCTTTCAGGAAATTCTTTTGCAAATACCTGAGTTTGTGTTGAGCATGACAAATCAGCATCCAAAACAACAATATTTGGATTAGATTTGCCTAAATCTGCTAAAGTTTTACCAAATACAGACCTAATAGATTTTCTATTATTTTTATCAATTATCATATAATATACATCCCACTCATCTGTGTTACATCAATATTATAGCATAAATATAAAATTAAGGGAAATGTAAATTTTTAACGCTCATTGTTAAGAATTATTAAAAAATTTTCTAATTTTAGCAATTTTATATCTTGAGGGATATTTAAACAGTAGAATAAAAATATAGAAGATATTTTATCGAAAGGAAGAAATTAAATGATTCAAGCTCCAAATTTAGTAAATCCTTACATGCAACCCCAAATGCAGTACATGACACAACCATTACCTGCACCTAATTACAATGCAGTAAAGATTGACGTACACAATCCTTCAGTGAGCGCACCGGGAGTTGGCCAAGTTGCAATGAATGTTCCTCAATATGCAGCACCTACAATGCCATATTATACATACCCACAAGCTCAATTATATGATTATCCGCAGACACAGGCTCAACCTTATTACATGCCTCCACAACAACAAATTGCCTGCCCACCTTGTCCAGTAGCACAACAACCACAAGCTCCTGTACAAGCTCAAACAGTAGCTCCTGCTCCTCAACCTCAAACAATTGAACCAGCAGCAGCTCAACAAGTTGTTCCTCAACAAGTAATACAACAACAAAACTATAATGCTCCTGCACCAGTTGTAACACAACCAGCAGAAGCTCCTAAAACAGCAGAAGTTGCAGAACAAAAACCTGCAGAAGCACCTAAAGTTGAAATTGAACAACCTGTTCCAATGACACCTCAAGTTGATTTAAACTCATTCATTGCAAAATTAACAAACCCTGATTTTGAAGTTCAAGCAAACGCAATGGAAGAAATAGCAAATATGGTAAAAGATGAACCTCAAAAAGCTACTGAATTATTAGATGAAAAAATTGTAAATGCATTAAATACAATTGTAAATAATGATTCAAGCAAATTAGCAGGTCCTACAGCTGAACAAATCGCAGCAAGACAAAAATTAATGAAAGGTGAACAACTTTCAGATGCTGATAAAAAATTAGCAACAACAATCACTCCAATGGAACAATCTGAAAGAAATAAAAGCTATGCAATGTTCACATCTTCAATAATGCAAAAACTATATGGAGATGAAGTAGCTAAACTAACAGGCTCTACAGTTCCTTTAACAGAATTACCTGGAGCAGTTACAATTGTTGAACAATTAAAGAACAACCCTAACCCAATGGTTAGAACTTCAGCAATCGAAGCTTTAAGCTATATTCAACAACCAGCATATAAACAAGACCTGACAACTTTATTCACAATCGCTAAAAACGACCAAGATAAAAATGTTCAGGAAGCAGCAATAGCAGCACTAGCAAAATTAGACCAATTACCAGCTGCTGAGCAAACACAAACAGCTGCAAAGCCTCAACCGGAATTAAAACCTCAAGAAGCTCCGGCTCAAGCAGCTTAATCAAATAATTTCTTTCTTCTATATATAAAAAATCTCTTGATTTAATTAAATCAAGAGATTTTTATTATGTTTAAAATTAACTTGACCTTACACAGCCTCTTTATCTTTATATGAAGCTGGAACTGGTGCAGTATTTATATAATCCGCATGCTCAGAAATTTGTTTGCACCATTCATATATAATTTCTTCTTCACTTAATTTATAAGAAATTGGTTTACCAACATGCAAATGAACTTCTCTTCTTGTGAATGGCTTTAATTTTGGATAACCTGTAAATCCTCCAATTGCAACAGGAACGATATCAGCTTTTGCATTTTTAGCAATTACTACAAAACCTTTTTTCAAATCCCCAAGTTCTGAGCCATAAGGTCTTATACCACCTTGAGGGAATACTCCTAATGACCAACTTGTAGAAAGAATATCTTTTACCGTTTTAAAAGTCGCAATTTCAGGTTTTGTTCTATCAACAGCAAAAGCACCTAAACGCTTAACTAACCATTCAAACTTATCGCCCTTTTGAAACAATTCTTTTTTAGCCATATATGCAATTGGTCTGTTACAAGCCATTGTAACCATTGGTGGATCAAAATGAGAAACGTGGTTTGCTGTATATATAAATTTTCCACTTTTAGCTTTTGTTGGAAGATTTTCTCTCCCTGTAATTTTATAGTTATAAAATATTTTCATAAAAGGAATAACTACAACATATAGAAAACTATAATAAAATAAAGTTCTAAATATATTATATTCCTTAGGATATCTTCTATTATAATTTCTTTCTTTCATCGCTATTCTTTACTCCTAAATTAACATTATCATCGTGTGGAATATATTTAAACCCCGTTAATTCCTGAATTGCATCTATCCATTTTTGAACAACAACATCAGGATTATCATCATATGGAATAGGTTTTCCGATTTTTACTATTACTTTACCTGTAAATGGAATGTGTTTTGCTTCTTGAGTACCAACAATACCAACTGGCAAAACAGCGCACTTCGTAATTTTAGCAAGACCTGCAAAACCTTTAGTTACGCCAGTGATAGTTCCAGGAACTCCTCTTGTACCTTGAGGGAAAATCCCAAACACCCACTTACTCTTTTTTATTTCCATAACTGTTTTAATAGTAGAAGGTCCCAAACTTTCTCTATTAACAGCGAATGTACCAAGCCAATCAATCCACCATCTAATAAAAGGGATATCAAATAACTCTTTTTTAGCCATAAAAGAAACTCTTCTTGGGAGAATTCCTGCAATCATTGGAGGATCAAGAGTTGACAAGTGGTTTGGACAAACAATATATTCATTATCCTTAGGAACATTTTCAAGTCCATAAACTTCAAGTCTATAAACTAATTTCAAACGAATCATGTAAAATATTTTACAGATTATAAACTGAAATATTGTTCGCCATATATTATATTCTTTTGCTGTTCGTTTTGTATAATTTTTATCTTTATCCCAAAACATTATCTTATATCCTCTACTAAATGATAGACATTTTCTTCAATTATACCTTTAATAAAATAATAAGACAAGTATTAAAAATAACTAAACAAGATAATTCATTGCATAATGCAAGTTTTTTGTATATATTAATTACTAAAAAGTCATTTAAGGAGAGAGAATTTATGAAAACATCAAATATAGAATTAGAAAATGAATTATTCAAAAGTGTGTATGATAAAACTCCAGAATACATTAAAAATCTTGATTTAATGGATTTTTCAAATGAAGGAGAATTTACTTTTACATTAAAAAAAGAACATCTTAAACCTTATAACGAAAAAACTAATCCAGAAGGTTTAAATTTAGAAGAATGGTTTGCAAATTATGCAAAAGAAGCTAAAGTTTCAACTGCTGGAATTAGAGGTCCACAAAATATTTTATATCCTCAAGATACAAGATTTCCAATCAATTTAGTTGGGATTGTACTTGCAACTCTAGCTAAAGCTCTTGTTGCTAACGAAAAATACAAAGGCAAAGAAATTGTAAAAGTAGCAGGGCGAGAAGTAAGATATAATTCAGACTTATTTCTTGATGCAATAGCAAGAATTCAAGCAGCAAATGGAATAAGAACACTTGTACCAAAAGATAGAAAAACAATTCCTATTTGGCTTGCTTCTTTTTTAGCATTTAAACTTGATTTACTTGGCGGAGAATATATTACATCAAGCCATGGTATTTCTGTAAAAAATGCGACTAAAGACTTAAATTGTCAAGGAAGTCAATATTTACCTGAAGAATCAATGGAATTTGTTAATAAAATCCAAGAAATTTTTGACGAAACAAACAAAAAAGGAACATACGAAATAAAAATTGCAGCAAAAAATAATCCATTGATTGATGAAAAAGTTCTTACAAGTATTGATGACGGCGTTGATTTATATGTAGAATACTTAAAATCAGGTGTTGCACAAAAAATCAACTTAGATTTAATCAAAAAAATTAAAGATAAAATTGTTATTGAAAACGTTGGCGGTTCTGCATACAGAACCTTAAGCAGAGTATTGAAAAAGCTTGAAATTTCTGACAAATTCACTTGGTTTAATACAGAAGAAGATCCATTTTTCCACTCAATTGGGAAATATGACCATACTCCAAAAGGAGAAAAAGCATTCTATGACTATTCTGTAGATGCAACAGTAACTTCTAAAAGACAAAATGGAGAAAAATTCTTCCCTGTAATTGAGACATTACACTATGAAGAAAAACTAACAAAAATGCCAGTGGGAACAGCTGTGTTAATTACAGATCCAGACCATGACAGACTTACAATTGCACAAACAGAATACGCATGCACAATTCCAGAACTAGAAAAAGCCGGAATTGACTATATTCAGTTAAATGAAGACATAATTCTTACAATCTTTACAGCAAACCAAGCATTTTTAATGTTAATGGATTTTTGGGCAAAACAATTAAAAGCTCAAGGGTTATGGAATAATCACCCAAGATTCATGATTAAAACTACAGCTTCTGCTATTTCTTGGGATGAATGGGCTAAAAAACAAGGAGTTAAAGTCGTAAATGTTCCTGTTGGCTTTAAAGAAATTGCAAATATTATGAAAAAAGTTGAATTAAAACTAAAAAATACCCCAGATAAAGAAGTTATCATTGACGATGTTTTAGGAAATTCAATTAATTTAGGTGTAAATCCTAGATTGCTATTCGGAGGAGAAGAATCTGGCGGAATGATTATGGGAACAGAAGAACTTATCAAATCAAAAGCTGGAAGATTTGCTATCGCAATGAGAGAAAAAAGTGCAACAGAAGCAATTATTGTAGCATCTGCCCTTATTTCTAAACTTCAAAAAGAACAAGTATCATTATCTGAGTACCTAACAGAAATCTTTGAAGAAAACAATATTATCGGTCGTTTTGATACAAGAGTAGATATTGCATACTACAATGAATCTGAACCTGATATTAATAAATTAAAAGAAGCCAAAATAGCAGGGGAAGCAAAAAGAACTAAAAATGATTTATTCTACCTATCAATGGCAATAGCTGTAAAAGAAGGTAAAATGACTATTGATAACGTTAAAGAAGTATTAAATAACACACTAAAAAGTCTTCTTTTTGATAACTTACAATCAATAAAATTTGTTGGCGATGGGACATATTTGGAATTTTCTGATAAGTACATTGAAATAAGACCATCAGGGACTGATGCTAAAACAAAAGCTTATGGCGGTGGATCTAATAAAGCTGTTATTGAAACATATGCAAATATTTTAGGGAATTATTCAGGAGATCTTAATAACTTTCATAAAAAATATGTATCAGAAGATTTGTACAACAAAACAAAAGATATAGCAATGGAATATTATTTGAAATTCGTCGATAAAGATGCAAATAATGAACCATTTGAAATTCCTGAATATAAATTCTAAAAAAAAGAGAACCCACAGACAATGGGTTCTCTTTTTTTTAATTTAAAGAATTAGAACCCGATTTTACTAATAACTTTTGAACATTCCTTTTCCATTCTTCTAAAGGTATTTGTCTATGTAAATAATCCATATTACCTGTAGCAATTACCCACAGAGAGCAACCTCCACCTTTATACCAAGCACCTGAAGCATTTGTTGTAGAACAAAATACACCATCATACAACCACCATTTTGAATACCCTGAAAGAACAGGAGAATCATCTCGATTATTTAAAGTTATAAAAAACAAATCCTTTCCCAATTGATTAGGTCTCTTACTTCCATTTGTATCCACTAACATTAATGGCATATTAAACTCTGAATCATATGATATTCCAACAAAAGCCCCATCATTTAAGACAAACCAATAATAATTACTAAATAAACTAAAAGCAGATCCATCTAAATCTCGATATTTAATTCTTTTCAAATGCTGAGGGAGATTATACCCCCAAACTTCTGAAATACTTAAATATGGTGATAACAAATTAAAATAAACTTGAGAACATTCTGCATTTTTTTTATCACACCAATTTTTAGATATTCCAATATCTTCATAAACTCTTAGGTAAGCTTGATTCAAAATAGTATAAGAGCGTTTAAATGCAGTCAACCAAGCCTTTTCATTATACTTTGAAATTAAAGATGGCATTGTCATCGCTGCAACAACTCCTATTATTCCTAAAGTTATCAATACTTCTGCTAACGTAAATCCAAATCTGTCATTGCGAGACTTTTGTCGAAGCAATCCAGCTTTTAGTTTTAATAATAGGCTGGATTCTTTCGAGGATTCTTCCTCAGAAAGACTATACCTGCTAAATCCTTGCGGAGTAAGCTCTAAATCGCCCCCCCCCCGACAGCTATACAAGTAGACTCTTCAACACAAGATTGATTGCTCTTACAAGATCTTTGTGTCTGATATGTTTGAAATCTTTTCATAGATAGCTCCTTTCTTTTTTATATATTTTAACATATTTTTTAATCAAAATACTTTTTCTTTACACGATTTTTAAAAGATGCTTTTGCAAATTCTATAGCTTCAATTTCAGAGAAAAATATTTTATCTTCCCCAATTTGTTCTGTTATTTTGTACTGTTGCAATTGTTTATGAACATCATCATTATTAATTACCATTAATATTTTTATATGCTGAGATTTTAAGCGTAAAATAATATCTTCAAGTGCAAAAATAGCTGAAATATCTAATAAATCATCACTATCATATACTAAAATTAAATATCTTGTACCTAAAAACTCATCAAACTGCGAAATCAATTGAGTTGCGGAACCAAAGAAAAAAGCACCGTTTATATGCACAACACGAATTTTATGCCTATAATCTTTTTCCAAGACTTTTTCTAATTTCATGATATCTTTGTCATAAACTTCTTTATTCACAAGTTTTGCCTTATCTGCGGCTCTTTTAGCATATAAAAGAGCTGCAAGAGTAATTCCTGCACCTACTGCAACAATTAAGTTATAAAATACAGTTAATAAGAAAACTAAAATAAGAACATATAAATCATCTTTTGGAGCTAATTTTATAACACGTAAAAACTTTGTATCAATTATGTCATATCCTATTTTTATCAAAATACCAGCAAGCACTGCTAACGGAATTTCTGCAACAAATCCAGAAAATTTATATATTAATAAAACCAAAACAAAAGAAGTTACAACTGCAGCTAATTTTGTGGATGCACCAGTCTTTAAAGCAGCAACAGTTCTCATTGTAGCGGCAGAACCAGGCAAAGTACCAGTCAAAGCACAACAAATATTTCCTATACCTTGAGCTGATAACAAGCTTTTTGGCGGAAGCTGAACTTTCGTAATTGAAGTACAAACTAACCCAGTCAAAAGACTCTCTGATGATAAAATTACAGCCAAAGTAATTGAATATTGCAAATAAGTAATTAAATCATGCAAGTTTGTCTGCGGGATATGAATAGCTGGTAAAGATACTGAAATTTCAGAAATTTTTGAAACATTCAGACCCATTTTTATTGAAACAATAGTACAAATTATTAATGCTAAAATTTGAGATGGAACATATTTATTCCACTTTTTAGGAAATAAAAATACAATTAAAAGAGTCAACAGCCCTATTGAAAAAGCCTGCAAATTCAAATTACTGAAAGATCTAAATACCATTTCCAAACTTTCAATAGTATTTGAACATGGAGCAATTCCAAGCAGAGGATTTAATTGCATAATTATAATAATTACACCCACGCCATTCATAAAGCCAGAAATCACAGGATATGGGATATATTTCACAACTTCTGGCAATTTAGTTAAAGATAATAATATCTGAATAATTCCTGCAAGAAATACTATAAAAATCACAGAAGAAATATCCTTGTTTAAAGCGTGCATAATAGAAGCAACAACAATTGCAACAGGTCCGGTCACTCCTGAAATCATAGGAATTTTAGTACCTAAAACACCAGCTATAAGAGATAGAATTATAGCACCCCAAATACCTGCACTTGCTCCAAATCCTGTAGCTACACCAAATGCCAATGCTTGAGGCAAAGTAATTATTGCCGCGTTCAATCCGCCTAATATATCCCCTGCAAAAACTTGCAATTTACTTTTAAAGTCCATGCAACTATTATAATTAATCTTTATGATATAATCAACCTATGAAGTTGAGAGAGATTTATAATACAGACAAAACTGTTATATCTTTTGAAGTTTTCCCACCCAAAGAAAACTCTGAAAAATTGTTAGAAGAAATTAAAGTTTTAAAACACCATAACCCAGCATTTATTTCATTAACTTACGGTGCTGGAGGAAATGAGAATAAGTCATTTGAACTTTTAAAACAAATTAAAGATACAGGAATTAATGTTATGCCACATTTCACCTGCATCTCAACTACAAAAAAAAATATTGAAAGAAATATAAATAAACTAATCGATCTTAAAATTGAAAACATTTTGGCCCTACGTGGCGATATCCCAGAAAATAAAGAATTCCAAAAACACGATTTTAATTACGCAAGTGACCTTGTTGAATTCATTAAACACAAAACCAATTTATCAATAGGAGTTGCAGGATATCCTGAAGGGCATATTGAAAGCCCAGATTTAGATACAGATATAAATTATCTAAAAGACAAAGTTGATAAAGGTGCTGATGCAATTTTTACTCAACTATTTTTTGATAATAATAATTTTTATAAATTTATTGATAAAACAGAAAAAGTAGGTATAAATATTCCTATAATTCCAGGTATTATGCCAATAATAAGTAAAAAACAAGTTGAAAAAATGATAAAACTTGCGAATATTACAGTCCCCCCAAATGTTCAAGAAAATATTAGCAAACTAAAAGATAAAGATCTAATTGAATTTGGCATTGAATATGCAACCTCTCAATGCGAAGATTTAATTAAAAACGGAATCAAAGGCTTACATTTTTATACACTCAATAAATCTTATTCTACAAATAAAATTTTAAACAACATAAAGGAGTAAATATATGGAAAATCTAAACAAACATATTGAACATACATTATTAAAACAAGATGCGAAATTGGAAGATTTTATAAAGCTATTTGAAGAAGCTAAAGAACATAAATTTTTAGGGGTTTGTATAAACCCAGCCTATGTAAAACTTGCTAAAGAAAATTTGTATGGTACAGATGTTAAAATAGTTACAGTTGTAGGTTTTCCTCTAGGCGCTAACAGATCTGATGTTAAAGCATTCGAAACATCTAAAGCTGTAGAAGATGGTGCAGATGAAATTGATATGGTACTTAATGTATCAAAATTAAAAGATAAAGACTATGATTTCATAATAAATGATATAAAAACAGTAAAAACAGCCTGCAAAGACAAACCGCTAAAAGTTATTTTAGAAACAGATCTATTAACAAAAGAAGAAATAAAAAAAGCTTGTGAATTATGCATAGAAGCAAAAGCTGACTTTGTAAAAACCTCAACAGGTTTTGTAAAAAATGGTGTCGGAGCTAAAGCTGAAGATGTTAAACTAATGTTCGATACAGTATCACCATACGGACTAAAAGTAAAAGCTTCAGGCGGAATAAGAGATAAAGAAGCAGCACTAAAAATGCTTGAAGCAGGAGCTGAAAGACTAGGCACAAGCTCTGGTGTAAAAATCGTTTCTTAAAACAATTTGACCATGCTATAATATTCATTAAAAGGAATAGCATATGGGTGATGAAGATAAACAGTTTGACGCCACCCCGAGGAAACTCGAACAGGCAAGAAAAGAAGGACAGGTTGTTAAATCAAAAGATTTTTCAACCGCTTTGTCTTTGCTAATTTTATTTTCAGTCATCTTCGGTCTTTCACCTTTTGTGTGGGATCAGATTGTACAACTATATACATTGCTTTATGAACAAATCCCAAATGGACATCTGTCGGAAATAGGGATGACATACATTACAACAGTTACAATAAAATGTGCTGTTTTAATTATTGGACCAATTCTTTTTATAGCTTGGTTCGTTGCGATTATGGCTGATTTCATTCAAGTAGGACCTCTTGTTGCAACAGCTCCTTTAATGCCAAAACTTGATAAATTAAACCCTACAAAATATTTTAAAAATATAATGTCAATAAAGACATTATTTGAATTATTCAAAAATATTTTAAAAGTAGTTTTGCTTGGCTATATAGGCTGGAGCGTTTATATGGAGCACATTGAAAGCATATTAATGCTCGCAGCTGTTGATAACAATTTTGCAGTAATGATTGAATTCGGAAAACTTATAACTGACTTTATATTTAAAGCCTGCATTGCCTTTTTAGTAATTTCAGCAGCTGACTATGGGGTTACGAAATGGAAATTTTTAAAAGACCAAAAAATGTCATTTAAAGAAATAAAAGATGAATATAAAAACACAGAAGGTGATCCAAACGTAAAAGCAGCTCTTAGACAAAGACGTATGCAGATGTTACAAAAAGGGATGATGGATGCAGTACCCGATGCGGATTTTGTTGTTACAAACCCAACACATATCGCATGCGCCCTAAAATATAAAGCAGAAGAAATGGCATCTCCTATGCTTATTGCAAAAGGAACGGAATTAATCGCAAAAAAAATTATAGGAATAGCTAAAGAACATGGGATTCCAGTAATTGAAAACGCTCCTGTTGCAAGAGCTCTATACAAAATGGTAGATTTAAATCAACAAATTCCTCCTGAATTATACAAAGCAATAGCTGAAATCTTACTTTTTGTATACAAATTGAAAAATACTACAAATAAAGGTATAATAAAGTAAATTCTATGATAGAATAGTTTTATAATCATGGTTATGCAAAATAAAAATCAATTACAAGAATATATAGATATAGTCCAAAAAGTTGCTAAAGTTGAGCATCGAAGAATCCCTGCTCATATGGTAGATTATGAAGAATTAGTTTCAATTGGGATTTTAGCAATTCAAGTGTTAATTAAAAATAAAACACCAGAACAATTAGCAAAATATAATACTGCATATATAGCAACAGCAGTACGATGGGCTATTAGAAATGAATTAAGAATCAGATACAAATGGTACTCTTTAAAACATAAACCTGATGATCAATATGACGAAGAAGAAGCAGTTGAAGGAATGGATATGCAAAAAGCCAAAGTCCGTGAAGCTGTTTATGAAACAATTCTTTCTATTGATGGTCTAGCAGCTGCTGCAAGTGATAATGATTCCCCATTTGACTTCTTAAAAGATCCACATGCCCAACCTGACGAAAATGCTGAAATTACAGAAATGGGTAGAATGATTCGAGAAGCAATTGCAAAACTTCCGCCAAAAGAAAGAACTGTTGTTGAATATAGATTTTACAGAAATATGCAAGTGAAAGATATTGCCAAACAAGTAGGGTTATCATCTTCACGTGTTACACGTATTGTTCAAGCATCTTTAAATACTGTAAAAGAATACTTAAATTCAAAAGAACAATTTGGATATTAGAGGCAATTAATCAATTACTTGTATTCTGCCATCGTCTTTAATTTCGATTGGTGCATTCAATTTTTTAATATAATCACAGGTAAGCTTATCTTTGTCAAAATCAAATTTTTCATCAATTTCACCTGTTTTAATCTTGTTTGGAATTAAATTATCACCACCTGATGCAAAGAAATCATCTGTAGCAACAGTATAAATTTTATTTGGATCTGGATTGTTTACATCAATTGGAATTTCTTTTCCGGACTTATCAATAAATGTAGCTGATTTAACAACACCACCTCTTGTAACTGTATATTTTAATCCTGAAGGAATTACAATACTTGGTTTATTCCCAGGATTGATGAAAGATTTTGCACCATTTTTTAATGCATCAACTACTTCTTTTTCTGTTAATTTCATCTTAACCATATTATTTTTTAATGGTACAACTTCAAATACTTGTCTTGAATCTAGAGGTCCAACTTCAAAAAATCCTCTAATATTACCAACATTTATTAAAGCTAAATCTGTATCAAACTCTTGTCTTACGGCATCCATTATAAAAAATGCATTTGGATTTGGATCTATAAGTCTGTTTTTAGTTGGACCTGATGCAGTTTTTATTTCTCCTAAATACTCAGGTTTTCCTAAAATATGATCAAATACACCTTTTATAACTCTATTTCTTTTAAAATTACTTGAAGGTGTTACATTATTTTGAGCCTTTACAATAATACCTTTTTCATCATCCCAAGTAATTTTTAAATCTCCAAAATATTCACCATCTTTTCCAGCCTGAGTTATAATAACTGGCTCATTAGATTTTGAATAAAGCAGGTTTTTACCTTCTTTTATACCTTCTAACAAATCATGTGTATGACCACCAATAATAATATCAATACCTGAAGTTTCTTTTGCTAATCGCTGATCTTTTGATAAACCGCAATGAGATAACAAAATAACTTTATTTATACCTTGTTTTTTATATTCATCAATTTTTGATTGAATATCTTTTAATGTTTTTTCAAAATCATCAACACCAATTTGTTTTCTAGATTCATTATCTCTAATTCTTTCATGTAAATCTGGAGGAGCCAAACCAATTATTGCATACTTATGACCATTTTTTTCAATAACAAATGATTTCTCTATAACTCCATCTAATGGATTTCCCTTAGGGATTTGTAAATTCATACCTAAACTTCTAAATTTTGCTCCTTCTTTGCTTTTTGCAATATCAGAAGGATTTGCGTCATATTCATGGTTACCATCAGAAATTGCTTCTACACCAAGTCCGTTCATATATTTATTTGCCGCTTCTACAAGATGTAAATCCGCACCGGCAGAAATATCACCTGCTGCTAAAACTAACTTATCAGCACTTGATGATTTAGATTGAGAATCATAAAACTCTTTTGCACTATAAATTCTTGCCATATTTCCTATACGGCCATGATTATCATTTATATAAAAAATATCAGTTTGAGTATATTTAGGTTCTGAAAACTTTGGAACAGCTGTTTGAGTAGACGAATTTAAAACAGGAACTTTTGTTTCAGATTTTGTATTAGATTTTTCAAAAGTATCTTGCTTCATTTGAGGTGCAAGTTGAGGTTGTTGGCTTTGCACTTGATTTACACTACCCATTGCTTTAAATGAAACTTTTGGTAATCCGTTTATCATTAAATTCATATTTTTTCACCTTTTTTATTTTAATTTATAAACTATTCTCAATATTTTTTTTGCTAAAAAATGACTTAATGTAAATAAACATTAAGCCGCTTGTTTCAACTGAGATTGTTTTTTCAATTCCTTATATGTCTTTAAACCTTCTACCCAGTTTTCAACAAGATTTACATCGTCTGCAACAACTGCCTGAGGCAAAGCTGCATGGTGTATCTTCGGTAATAAATAATCTTCAGAATATTCTACCGGTTTTGAAATATTATCATCTGTATCATTACAAATGAAAATCATTTTTCCATTTTTATCAGTCTTTGTACCAATAATAGTTATCTCATGACCATTTATAATAGTATTATTATTATCAACTTGTGTATAACCGATAATTACGTTTTCACCTAAATTCAAAGCATCAGTTATTTGCTTTTTCATAGTATTAAAATCTGTTTCATATCCAATTAGTCTTGCATTTTCATCAACTGTTTGGTAAGTAACTGAAATTTTATTTTTATCCTCCACTACAGATTCTGTAAATGTTTTTTCAAATTCAATTAAACCTTTATCATTTTGATTAAATTTTCCAGCACGCTTATCAGTTAATGTGTCATAGGATTGTTGAGAGCCAACTTGCATAAAAGTAGATTGCATTAAAACATCTAGAGGAGTTCTTTCTAAATTATCTTTATCCACTGTTTGAATAAAAGCTCTTACAATTGCATTTTTATCAGGAGCAAAAGTTAATTTTGCTTTGTCAAAATCATGTGCTTCATAAGGAATTTCAAAAGCATTTAATAACCAAATTGCATCAAGAGTATTATCAGCTAAATTATTCATCTTAATAGTTTTTTGAACACTCATTGCTGGAGAACTTAATCCTTCTGCAAACCTTGCGAATTCTGCTGGATGTTTATCTGCAAGATTAAATTCAATGCTTGATGCAACACAAGTTCCTGAATGTTCTACATCAATATCTGAAGATCCTGAAAATGGCAAAGTTTGAGCAGAATTATTATTTTTGTTTTTTTCAGCAGCCTCAACTTGAGCTCTATACTTTGTTGGAATATTACCAAACTGCTGAGTGATCATATGAGGATTAGCAAGTGTATCTATTGTATTTTTCAAAATTACAACATTACTAAGCCCTTGAGCTCTTTGAGTTGTAGCTATTTTATATAAGTTATCAAGAGTTGTAGAATTGTCATTTGAATCAGCATTTAATAAAATGCCTGTTTTTAAAAGCATGTTCAAATTCTTTTTAGTATCTCTATCTGATATTTTTACAAGCTCATTATACTTATTTTTTTCATCTTTAGAAGACAATTCAGTTCTTAATCTTGAAGCAGTAAGAGCAGGATTGTAAGGGACTTGAGTCATTATAGGATTTGACATGAAAGATGGAAGATTATCTTTTACATGCTCATTTTTATCAACCTTAGTAGCACTAACAGTCTTTACTGTGTTATAATTATTATATTGCTGGGTATTAAAGTTTAATGAATACACAATTCCACTCCACTACTACTTATTATAATAAAAAAATAAAATGGAAAAAATTTGCTAAATTCATTATATTTTAATTAACAAATGTTACAATCAGGGATAGAATTTTGAAAATAAAACCACTAACAAAAGAACAACTAACGATATCTGTTGATAGACTCACCAGATTTAAAGATCCAGAAATTAAATATCTAAGAGTATTTAAAGATATCATCACAAATAATTTAATTGAGCCTAAATTAAAAAAACAAGAACTTGATTCTATGGATTATGAAGATTTGAAAAACATTGCAGAAATGATTTTCAATTCTTCTTTTAGTGAAACGAATGAGGATTTACTAATAAATCAAAAGCTCTATGATTATGAAAATTCTTTATTCAACTTAAACGAAAACACAAAAAAATTAATAAAAAATAAAATTAATTATAAAAATATTATAAAAATTCTACCAGAAAATATCCCAAATAATCTTAAATGGCTAAAGTCTCTTGATAACAAAATTAATGCTGAAGAAAATTTTGGTTATCCGATAAAAACGATTATATTATGCGAAGGAATAACAGAAGAAATCTTACTACCTAAGTTTTCTCAAATTTGCGACTTTGATTTTAAAGAGCATGGAATTCACATACTATCAGCAGGTGGAAAAAATCAAGTAGTTAAATACTTTTACAACTTTGCTGACAAATTAAAAATACCGATTTTTATACTACTTGACAATGATGCCCAATCAAATTTAATAGAAATTAAACCCAAATTAAGAAAAATTGACAAAGTTCATCTGCTAAAAAGTGGAGAATTTGAAGATATGCTGCCAAATACACTAATAATAAAAACATTAAACTACGCAACTAAAAATATTTCATTAGCACCAATTGAAGATTTAGAAAATTGTACATCAAAAGTAGAATTTCTTGAAAACTTTTTTAAACATAGAGGACTTCATGAGTTTAAAAAATCTGAATTTGCACAATTGGTAAAAGAGAATATTACAGATATCAATGATGCATCTCCAGAAATTATAGAAATTATAAAAGAAATAAAAGGGACAAAAGTCCCTTCGTAAAATGGAGTTTAAATTTTAGTTTAAATAAGAATTAGTTACCAACTAATCTCAAAGCTTCTTCAAGCAATTCTTTGTTAGAAGATATTAATTTATTTGATACTTCCATTTGTAATTTCGCCATTTGGAAATATGAAATATTTGCTCTAAAATCTGCGTTTGACATTTCTAAAAGTCCAGATCTAATTTCGCCAACACCTATTACAGGTTTACCTGATTCTTCTGTTTCTAAAAATTGTCCTGGCTTAAATTCATAAAGAGCTGCTGCATTATGGAAATTTCTTGTTGTTACACGATATAATGGGACAGAACGTTTACCTCCATCAGCCTTTCCATAAATAGTACCATCATTTTTTATTTCATAATCATCGTATTTGCCAAGATACTTACCATTATTAGGATCTATCCACAATTTTATATTAGTAGTCGGTATATCTAACGCACCACCTTTTAAAGCAGTTTGCTGATAAAGATCAGAAGTAATAGATTTTGTTCCTTGCATAATCTCACCTTTATCATTTAAGATATAACCTTGAACAGTATTTCCACTTTTATCGCGATATACACCTTCTTTATCAAAAGTAAATTCTCCTAATCTTGTATAAATACTTTTTCCTTCAGCATTTTTTACTAAGAAAAAACCTTTACCTTCTAAAAATAGGTTTTCATTAGAAGTACCCGGAGTTGATTTACCTTGACTTGTTTTTTTATCATAATCATCAGAAATAGCACCACCTAAAAAGGTTTTAAAATTAACCTGCTGTTCTCTAAAACCAGGAGTATAGACATTAGTCATATTACTAGCTATAACATCCATCCAATTTGTAGTGGACTTTTGTGTATTTAAAGCAGTTATAAAAGAATCATTCATCTCTATTCTCCTTATTATTTCTACGTTTTTCCTGCTGTTGCTGACGAGAATTACTATAACTTAATTCAGAATATGGTAAATTCTGATCATCAAATCTTTGTCTTAAAGATGAAATATTATTTCTCAAATATTGTTCTACAGCCTTATCTCCTGGAATAAAATTAGCTGCAAGACTTCCATCTTTATTAACTTTCAAGATTACAGAAACATCTTTATCAAAATCAATTCTAAAAGGCTGATTTGTCTTCATAGATTCTGACAACTTATCCATTAAAACAGAAGATACTTGAACACTTTTTTGAACACCTTCTGTCCCATTAGCCATAGCATCATTAACCTGAGTTGCTATACTTTTCATAGACATATCTGTATTTTGAACAAGATTTGCAAAGAAATTTGCATCACTGTCAGACATATTAATTACATCATAATCAAAAGTTGATGCAGAATTAATAGTTGACATCAAATCCTTTGTATTAATTAAATTTTGAATATTTTGAGAAAGAATTGATTGACCTTCATTATGGTATTTAAAATCTGTAAAATTTATACCACCTTTCAAAAGGTCATCTGATACAATATCATCAGAATTTTGTAATTCTTGAGATAATTTATTTGCCTCTTTTGTAGAATCTTTTTCTGTCTTTTTATCGCTAGATGTTTTTTTATCATCTTTTGAAGCTTCTACTTTATTATCTTTATCAGTATCAGAAGCAGTTTTCATTTCATCTTCAAAAGATTTATCTGTAGATTTAGTCTTACTTGTTTTAGATTGTGATTGAGTAGAACTAACATCTGAAGTACTTGCAGTTGCGGCTGCTGAAGATGTGCTTACATTCATTTTTATTAACTACCTCCGTCTATTTCTTCTAACTTTTTGAGGATTTCTTCTTCCTCTTCAATTTTTTCGTGGCTTTGCCTGAAGAATCTTGTAACACCTAACTCTGAATACTGTTTTAATTCTGCGGCTTTTTCTTCTGCTATATAAGCCTCTCTGTGTTTTTCTTTGTGCTTTTCTAAGACTTTAACACCTTGCTCCAGTTTTACTAGCTTCGCTTTTTCTTCATCTAGTTTTTGTTGAGCCTCAACTCGAATTTGCTCCAACTTTTCTGCCTTATCCCAAAGATGTATTAAATACTTATCATAAGTTTCATACATCATAGGATCAGCTTGTCGCATATTCAGTTTTGTGGTCCTGATTTCTTCTTCGTTTTTTCGAATATTTTCTTCTGCAATAATAACTGCTTGTTGAGCTTTTTGAACTACTGCTAACTGTTCTTCTTTCTTACGAATACGAAATTCTAGAACTTTTTGTAACCTGTATCTGAAAGGCATTTTATACCACTCTTATCTGATATATTATTACCTATTTTAAGAGTGGTATAAACATCTATATGTATGATTTAATGACATTATAAAAAAAGTCAATCTAAAATTGTAACACCTGTTGTCATGCCTCGATTTGTATTTGACGTATAATAACCTCTATTCGTTCTCACATCCACAGATTGACCATTTCCCATCATTGCACGTTCAGCCTCAAAGTAATCCATATAAGCCGGATCCATAGCAGGAGTAAATCCTGTCGGCATGCCTGTAAATTGATTTTTAAAATTTCCCCATAACGTATTTTGCCATCCTGCACCTGATGAGCCTGTAAAAATCGGAGGTCTATAAGCTGTATCTGCTGAATAATTTGAATAGTTAGGGTTATAGGTATTGTACATATTTTGATTGTATGCTTTGTAATTTTTTGCAGCACTTTTTAAAGTTGATAATCGGTCTTTCAACTCACCTGATTGCGATGCCCCAAATATTTTTTGTTCAAGTCTTTCAATGCGTGTCTTTGGTGTTTCATATTCATATGATTGATGAAACATTTGTCTTTCTAACTTATCTAAACCTGACATTTTATCAGCGACATTCTTTTCTTTACTACTTGAATCAATCATACTTCTTTTTACATTAGTCCTATAAATAATAGGTTGTCTGTAATTGTAATAATTTCCAGGATAACTATTATTATAATACCTGTTATATTGATAAGGATTTCTATTATAGTAATATCTGTTATTGTAATAAGTGTTATATCTTGGCGGTCTGTAATAACTTCCATTTGTATATCGATAATTTGGCGGATAATAATACCCATTATTATAATTTCCAAATCCAAAAATATTCGATAAAATACCAGCCTGAGCAGAGCCAGCAACAAGTAATAACAAACCTGCCAATAAAATAATTTTTTTCATTTAACCTCACCTCTTTTAGGTAAAAATAAATAAATATATAAAAAAACGCATTCTCTAAAAGGAGTGCCAATTAGATAATTTTTGTTAATTCTTTGCACAATAATCATAAATATGCTAAAAATTAAGTATGAAAAAACAAGTTATAGCATATTTACACACACACTGGGATAGAGAATGGTATAGAGAATTTGAAGTTTTCAGACTTAGACTTTTGAGAGTTTTTGATAATGTATTAGAAATGCTTGAAAACAAAAAAATTCCATCATTTTACTTTGACGGACAAGTAAGTGCACTATTAGATTACTTAGAAATCAGACCAGAAAAAGAAGAACTTGTAAGAAAATTTATTGCAGAAAAAAAATTATATATCGGACCTTGCTATACACTTGTTGATGAATTTCTTACAGACAAAACCGTATTTGAAAAGAATCTGGAAATTGGACTTAAAATATCAAAAGATTTTGGCTGTACAGATTTTATAGGCTATCTTGCTGACACGTTCGGACACAGTCAAAATATCCCTAAAATATTTAAAGATTTTGGGATTGATAAATGTGTTGTATGGCGTGGCTGTGGCGATATTCCATCAGAATTCTCATTTAATGGAATTAACACTGTAAATCTTATCCGCGGATACTTTATGGATATATTTTCAGCTCCTATGACTATCGAGCAAAAAGCTGAATGGTTAAAAGGGAATTTAGATAAAATAGCAGAAAAATCAGGAAATTATTTACTTCTACCTATTGGTGCAGATCATTTAGGTGTAGAACCTGATATTACAGAACAAATCGAAAAAGTAAATTCCTTACTTGATAATTATGAAATTAAACTATCTAACCCATTTGAATACTTTGAACTTGTAAAAGACAATTTTAAACAATTTGAATGGAATGATGAACTCAGAGATAACAGCAAAACATTTATCCTCCAAGGTTCATACTCTGCAAGACTAAAACTTAAACAATATAATATTAAATGCACATATTTACTTGAGCAAGCCGATAAATTACAGAAAAAATACGGGGAAGAATATAACTCTATAATTGAATACGCATATAAATTATTACTCAAAAATCAAGCACATGACGGAATTTGCGGCTGCTCTACAGATTTAGTTCACAGAGAAAATGTCACTAGATACGAAAAAATAATTCAAATAGCAAATACTATCATTGAAGAGTTAAGACTTAAATACAATTTCAAAACACCTATAATGGAAAGCAAAGATTTGCTTCCTGAATATAAAGTTATCGGGAAACACTTCGGAGTAGAAAACTCGCTTCTTTATGACACTCAAAAAATCCCTGTCACAGAAGACTTTACAGACATTTATACTCTAAAATATTCACCTGCAGTTAAACCTCAAATTAACTTCGAAGTTAAAAACGGTAAAATACGTATAGGAAATGTTGAAATGGAATTTGTTCGTTTTAAAGATGAAGGTGACACCTATAACTTTGGAGCTGTTGCAGATGACATTGGAGAAAAAGCTGAAATTTACTCATTCAAAAATAATATAATTAAAACAAGTTTTTTTGATATTCAAGTAGAACAAAATGAAGAACTAATCAATTTTAAAATAGAATGGGATAACAAGCTAAAAAATAAATTATGGCAAGTAAAATTTAACCTGAAATCACCGGTTACAGAAACTTACTCAGAGGATTTAAACTCTATTATAAAAAGAGAATTTGATCCGGACTATGATATGAGAGAACACCTGCCAAAAGTCAGAGGAATTGAAGTTAAAACAAATTTTGCCCCAATGCAAAGATATGTCGGAACACAAGGCTTTGGAGTAATTACAAAAGGACTTACAGAATATGAAGTAAAAGGAAAATCACTGCTTGTAACTATTTTAAGAAGCACAGGCGTAATTTCTAACCCTAAAAATCCATCTCGTTCAACTCCGGCAGGACCTCCGATAGAAGTACCTGAAGCGCAACAATTAGGGACTAATTCTGCAGAATTTTCAGTCGGATTTTTTGAACCTGAAAACTATCAAAAATACATTGATATCGTTTTCCCTCAAATAGCCTAAGACATAAATTTTACTCAAAAAAAAACCCTATCTTTCGATAGAGTTTGGAATTCTTTTTAGTAATTCCTCGTGTGTGTAGAAGGTTAGTGTGTAGTAGGTAGTGTAAATAGTTAGTGTGTGTATTTATATCTCGTGTTTATTTAATCGTTTTATTTGGTATTTATTGCTTACATATTAATAAAGTATTTTCGAAGTATATAATTGCTATATCATATTTATTTCGTTACATATCTTTACATAATTCTGTAAAGCAATATTACAAAGCGTTTTAAAGAATTAAGCATTAAAAAATATGCTCAATAATCTTTATTTTTATACTAAAACTTTCCCGTACCTCCCTTTGTAATTAATATATTCCCTGATTTTTTAAAAATTAACACTATTTTTAGAAAAACATTTATATATTTATAATAATTGACTGATTACGTCTTTATTTAATCTTAATTTGCAAAGTATTGACCTTTTTAAAAAAAAGTATTCTAATAAAAAAGTAATTTATAAAAATACAATTTAGAAGGAAAGAGGTCTACATGAAAGAATTTATGCACACAAGATTAGACAACAAGCAATTCAGTGAAGATGATATCAAAGGATTTATCAAAGATTACAATATCAAATTTATCAAATTACAATTCGTTGACATAAACGGACAAGTAAAAAATATGACTATTCCTTCTCAACATATCGAAAAAGCATTAAATAATGAAATCATGCTTGACGGATCATCAATTAAGGGGTTCAGAAGCATTGAAACATCAGATATGTTTTTCCATCCAGACAAAAACTCATTCCAAATTTTACCTTGGAGAGGTTCTGAAGGTGTAAATTCAGCAAGATTAATTTGTGACATATACAACGCAGATGGAACTCCATTTGAAGGCTGTCCAAGATGCAACTTAAAAAGAGTTATGAAAGAAGCTGAAAAACTAGGTTTTTCTATGAATGTAGGCCCAGAAGCAGAATTCTTCTTATTTGCAAAAGACAAAGATGGCAACGTAACTACTTCAACAAATGATACAGCTGGATATTATGATGTAGGCCCAGAAGATTTAGGGGAAGATGTAAGATCAGATATTGTATTAACACTTCAAGAAATGGGATTTGATATCGAAGCATCTCACCACGAAGTTGCTGACGGTCAGCACGAAATTGATTTTAGATACGCGGATATTTTAACAGCTGCAGACAATGTTGCAACATTCAAAGTAGCAGTTAAAGCAATAGCTGCAAAACATAACTTACATGCGACATTTATGCCAAAACCTATTTACGGAATTAATGGATCTGGTATGCACTGTAACGTTTCATTATTTAAAAACGGTAAAAACGCTTTTTATGATGAAAAAGCAGATTATCAATTATCAGACATCGCCAAATATTCAATTGGCGGTATGTTAAAACACGTAAAAAGCATTACAGCAATTTTAAATCCTACAGTAAACAGCTTTAAACGTTTAGTACCAGGCTATGAAGCACCAGTATACTTAGCTTGGTCACTTGCAAACAGAAGTGCACTTTTAAGAGTTCCTGCAAAAAGAGGCAGTTCTACAAGAGTAGAATTAAGATCTCCGGATCCTGCTTGCAACCCATATTTAGCATTTGCAGCTATTTTAGAAGCTTGTCTTGACGGTGTAAGAAATAAAATTGATCCACCTGCTCCTGTTGAAAGTAACATCTATAAATTAACAACTAAAGAACGTAAAAAACAAAGAATTGATGCCTTACCAGGCAGTCTTGCAGAAGCATTAGATTACTTTGATAAATCCCTTGTTGCAAGAGCTGCACTTGGCGATCACATCTTTAATGAATTTATGTCAGCAAAGAAAAAAGAATGGGATTCTTTCAGAACATATGTTTCTCAATGGGAAATCGACAGATATTTAGAAAGATTTTAAACAATAAAAAGCTCCTTTAAAAAGGAGCTTTTTATTTAACACAACGAAACCAAGATCCTCTATTTTTTTCATATTTATTTAAAAATCCACTACTTGCACTCATTGTCCAAGCATAATCTAAATCAGCAGATGTTGTTGTAATATAACTAGCAACTGCACCTCCAAGTGCAAAATTATTAATATAAATAGCTTGAGCTTCTTCCTTATCAGGACCTTTCAATTTTGAGTTTATATTTGCACAAAGTTTAGATACAGTATAAAAAGTTGCACCATTAGTATTATTATTGTAGATTATAGGACTAACAGCTCGCATTTCAATACCTGGATAAAATATTGTAACAAAACCTATATCTTTACCAACTTGATTTGGACTGGATAATCCATTCAAGTCATATATAATATTCACACACATCATATCTTGAACATAGTGTGCGGAATCTTTATTATCACTAATACAATTTTTATTATAAAATAAATTTGCAGAATAACCATTAGACAAAACAAAACCATAACTTTCTGCACTTGGATCAATATAAGTTCCTTTTGACATATTTGTAGCCAAATCATTTATTGTAGTTGGCATAGTAGTATGAGTTTCTGCAATCGTATAAATACCATTTTCTTTAGTTTCAATTCCACACTCTCTTAATTTTTCATTATTACAGGTCTTTAATATTTTCAATTCTTTTCTTAAATAATTTTCTACAAAATCTTCTGCATCATTTGCTGAACGAATATCTGTATTTAATGATACTAATCGAACTGCCTCACCTACATTCTTAAGTACGACTTTTCTTGCAGCATCAAATTGTTGTTCCTCAATATAATCAAAAGCTCTTGGCAAAAGTAATACCGCGACAATACCAATAATTCCTAACGTTATTAAAAGTTCTGCTATCGTAAATCCCAAGTGTGCCGCTTGACCCAACACAAAATTTTTAAATATTCTCCTTAAGTTTTGCGGAGTAAGCTTTAAACTGCCCCCCCCCCGACATTTTGAAATCTTTTCATATTCTGCTCCTTTCTCTTATTTTTGTACTAATAATTATAACAATTTTGAAATTAATTTTCAATTGCTAAATAGATAAATCATATAAATATTCAACAATTTCCCCCATTGAATAAATATTTTTTACAATAAAAAATTCTTTTCCAGTTTTTTCTTTAACGTAAAATAAATTCTTTCCATCAAGAAAATCTTCAGAATATGGTCTTAGCATAACTGATGGAATTATGACAATGTCTGTATCAATATTTTTAACCGTTTTTATCAAATCATCAGTGGTAATTAACCCTGCAACAGTAATATCTTGTCCCCAATAATCAGATTTTACAGGGTTTACCGTTACAGATAAATTTTTTATTTTATTTAATTTTTCTGCAATTTTATCTATTGCATACTTTGCAGCATAACTAGTCGCAAACGACAATTTCAATGGAGTTTTAATCTTTTTAGGCAGTTTTCTTGATTTAAAATCATCAAGTAACATCCTAATAGATCCGACACCATCTTCTAACTGATTAAAATTGCCATAATACTTAGTTGAAGGAATATCCTGTTCTGCGAGTAAGAAAAATTCATCAGAACAGCAAACTCGTTTGTATTTTGAAGCAATTTTTATAGTTTCTTGTGCACATTTTTTATCAACTTGCTTTAGACCTTCTTTTCTAAATTGAGTAATCCCAACTGGCACAATTGCAACAGATAACACAGTATTTTTAAGTTCAGCTAAATCAGAAAGAGTTCTTTCTAATTCTGCACCATCATTATATCCTGGGCACAAAACAATTTGAGCATGAAACGGAATTTTATTTTTTCTAAACCATTTTAAATTTTCTAAAGCCTTACCTGCATTAGGATTTTTAAGCATTTTTACCCTCAGTTCTGGATTTGTAGTGTGAACTGAAACATAAAAAGGGCCTAAATGCATTCTTTTAATACGGTCTTTATCATTTTCAGATAAATTGGTTAAAGTAATATAAGTTCCTTGCAAATAAGACAATCTATAATCATCATCTTTCACATAAAGAGTTTCCCTTAAACCTTTTGGCTGTTGATCAACAAAACAAAAAATACAATGATTAAGACAAGGTTTTACTCGGTCAAATACAGCACTTTCAAAGATAATACCTAATTCTTCATCAAAGTCTTTTTCCAGTTCTATTTCTTCAATCTCTCCATTTAACTTTTTAATTTCTAAGGTAAGTAAATCAGATTTGCACAAAAAATTGTAATCAATCATATCAATCATTTTAGAATTATCGATTGATAAAATTTCATCACCTTTTTCAATACCTAATTCTTCAGCTATAGAGCCTTCAACTACTCCATTAACAATTGCTGGCATTATCTTTCTCCAGTCCTTCAATTATAACTATAAAATTTGAAAATTCACATAATGCATTGTCTAATATAATTTTTTGATAAAAGTTTATGTGACTATACTCATCATTTAAAATATTTTGAGCTGCAAGTTTAAATTGCATTGCTCGAGATTTTGTTGAAAAGAACAATCTTTTACGTTCACTAGAATCCAAACAATCAGCACAAGATAACTTAACTCTTGCATTTGATAAGAATTGCAAAGGATTATCGCTTAAATCTTCAAGAATTAAACGTTTTAATTCTGAAATACCTTGTTTTGAAATTTCATAATAAACAGACAATTTTCCGCCTTCAGACATACTTTTTCTAGAAGTTAAACATTGTTTTTCTTCTAAACGTCTTAAAGCAGGTTTCAAAGCTCCAAAACTTGGCTTTGTAAACGGAGCAAAATTATCTTCTATACGCTTTTGTATAGCGTACATTGTTAGGTCTCTTTTCAACAAAACATATAAAATTAAGAGTTCAATCATAATTGAAGAATACCACAAATTACACTGTTTATCAAACATATAAAATGCTCATAATATTTCAACACAAATTGCATTAATCAAAAATTTTTTGTATAATTCAGAAATGGGCAGTCTACAAAAATATTACAAACAATCAGCTACTTATAAGATATTTACCGGAATGTTCAAAGAATTTGAAGAATTCCTAGACACTCTTGGGAAAATAACTCTTAACGGGATTGATGTAATAAAATGCTTACTCAAAGGACAAATAGACAAAAAAGAACTTATTGAACAATGCTATAGATTTGGCGTAACATCACTTCCGATTACTTTATCTATTGTTGGAATGACTTCTGTAATCGTTGCATCTCAAGTTGCCTTAGAAATGGTAAAACAAGGCGGAAGCAATTTTGTCGGACTTTTAATGACTATTCTTATAGTAAGAGAAGTCGGAGTTATTATGTCTGGATTTGCCATAATCTCAATGATAGGTTCATCATTAGCATCTGAAATTGCAACAATGAGAGTAACTGAGCAAATAGATGTAATAGAAGTTTTAAAAGTTAATCCAATTAATTATTTATTTGTTCCAAGAATTTTAGCAGGATTAATTATGATGCCACCAATTGTTGTAATTGCATCAACTGTCGGAGTTCTAGCCGGAGCTGTAACTGCTAAATTAACAGCAGGACTTGGCTATAGAGCATTTTTTGACTCTGCTTGGTTAGGTATTTATATGAAAGATTTAGGTGTATGCCTTTTAAAAGCTTTATTTTTTGGAGGCACAATTTCTCTAATCAGCTGTTCTTGCGGATATTACGCAAAAGGTGGAGCAAAAGGAGTTGGAGAAGCGACAACCAAATCAGTTGTCTGGTCTTTTGTGGCAATTGTAATATGGGATATGATATTTGCGATAGCATTTTTCTTTTAATAGAGGTAAAATTTTAACACAATGAGTATAGAAGTAAAAAATTTAATAAAAACATTTGATGATAAAAGAGTAATTAATGACGTATCTTTTAAAGTTGAAAACGGAGAAACACTCGCAATTGTAGGTTTTTCTGGTTCAGGGAAAAGTACTATTTTGAAACTTATATGCGGACTTTTAACACCAGACAGTGGAGAAATAATAACTTCAAAAGGCGATATCGCAATGGTCTTTCAATACTCAGCACTATTTGATTCACTTAATGTTGCTGACAATATTGCATTTGCTCTACATGAAAGAAAAGACCTGAGAAAAAAATACACAGAAAAAGAAATAAGAAATATAGTAGCAGAAAAATTAGAACTTGTAGGACTAAAAGGTATTGAAAATAAATTTCCATCAGAATTATCAGGCGGTATGCAAAAAAGAGTAAGCTTTGCTCGTGCAATTGTAACTGAGCCGAATTCAATACTTTATGATGAACCAACAGCAGGTTTGGACCCGATTTCATCTACACTTATTGAAGATTATATTGTTCGTTTGAAAGATGAAACAAATGCAGCATCTGTTGTAGTTACTCACCAAATGTCTACAATTAATAGAACTGCAGATAAAGTAATTATGCTCTATCAAGGAAAAGTTGTTTTTGAAGGGACACCAGAAGAAATGATGAGACAAGATAATGAATATACAAAACAATTCGTCACAGCTTCACTAGAAGGTCCTATGCAAATGATTGCTGAAAATTAAGGAAGGTAAATATGAATATAGAAAAATTATTCAACAAAGAAGTGATGTCTTTAGAGACATACATAATGTTTAGATTAAAAGAACAAACAGCTAAATTAAAAGATGAACTTATTGCTAAAAACAGAGCTCCAATATCTTTATCAATGGGAGCACCTACAGCAAACCCTCCTGAAGCACTTTTAAACAGATTAAAAGAAATTATTGACGAAGATGGTATACACATGTACTCAATACCTAAAGGAGAACCATACTTTAGAAAAGCAATAGCTCAAAGAATGAAAAATCGTTTTGGAGTAACTCTTGACCCAGAATCAGAAATATTCTCTCTTGTAGGTTCCAAAGAAGGTATTGCAAATCTAGTAAGATTTATTACAACTCCAAAACATGAAGAATTGGAAAAAGATGTAATTATGGTACCAGACCCTTGCTATGCATCATATTTACAATTTATTCAATGTTCAGGAGCTAAAGCGTACCCAATGCCTTTAACTCAAGAAAATAATTATATGCCTGATGTTGAAGAAATTTACCATCAAATAATTAAAGATGGATACAAAAAAGAAAACATTAAAGCTTTATTTATAAATTATCCAAATAATCCTCTAGGAAGCTCAGCAACAAGAGAATATGTACAATCAGTCATCAATTTCTGTAAAAAATATGACATTCTACTTGTATCAGATGCAGCATATTGTGATATGTATTTTACAGAAGAAGAAAAACCTTTTAGTATCTTTGAATTAGATGGCGCTAAAGATATCGGTATAGAATTTTACAGTTTTTCAAAACCTTATGCAATAACAGGCTGGAGATTAGGCTGGGTATGCGGAAATAAAGATGTTGTACAACGATTTGGAAAAGGTAAATCGACTATTGACAATGGAATATTCAAAGCACTACAAAAAGCTTGTGCTGAAATTATCAACTCCGAAGAGGGTGATAAATATATAGAAGAAAGAAATAAAGGATATGCGAAAAAACAAGCAATTATGGTAAAAGGTTTCAAAGAACTTGGCTGGCCAATTGATGAAAAAACAGTTCCTCATACAACATTCTATCTATGGCTACCAATTCCAAAAAGATATGATTCCGCATTCCAATTCTGCGAAGATGTCTTAAAAACTTCAGGCGTTGTCCTTGTTCCAGGTAATGCCTTTGGAAATCATGGAGAAGGCTTCTTTAGATTATCATTTGTATGCTCAGATGAACAACTGCAAGAAGTAATTGACAGATTTAAAGCTGACAGATTTACTTTTAACTAAAATAAAAAAGCTCCTTAAATGGAGCTTTTTTATTAATATAAACTATTCCAATACCCTTTTGTATTATCATCAGGATTTACATCTTTCAAGGCATAATCATAACAACCTCGTCCATTATAAAGATTCCCATCCTGATTTTTTGTACATAGCTTATACCAAGTACCTGTATTATATAAAAAGATATCATAACCATAACGATTTGGTCCTTTATGGGGACCATTAGTATCAAAAGTAATTGATATTCCATCACTTGGTTCATGGTGATAAAAAGCCATACCTGATATAGCACTATTATCTTTTAACAAATACAAACCTCCGGTATTACCATCAATACCATACAAACTACTATAGTTAAATTCATATAAATTTGAGAAATTATCAACTTTTAATTTTAATGATAAAATATTAGAAGATTGATATTTTTTTACTATTTCAAACTGAGAAAGAAAAAAAGAATATATTTCTTCAAATTTTTGCTGATTGGAAGTTTTACAAGCAGCAGAATCTCCTTTACTTACAGTTCCACACATTGAAGAACTAAGCTCTTTAAAACTACCATACCCAAACTCTGATGCTGTTAAATTTGCGGCATTCTGAATTACACTACTAGAACGCAGAAATGCGGTACGCAATTGTTTTATTTTATATTTATTAATTACACTCGGCAATGTCATAGCTGCAACAACACCGATTATTCCTAAAGTTATTAAAACTTCTGCAAGGGTAAAACCTTTTTTATTTTTATAGTGATGTATCATATCACTAGTATAACATGTTTTTAAATTTTTACAATCACTAAACCGTTGTGGGATAAGCTTTAAATCGCCCCCCCCCCGACTGCTACGCAGGTAGACACTTCTACACAAGCATTATTGCTCTTACTAGATTTTTGTGCCTGTTCTGCTTCAAATCTTTTCATAACTAGCTCCTTTCTTATTTTTATATTTATAATTATACCAATTTTTAATCATTATATCAATAAAAAAATCGCCTTATAATCAGGCGATTTTTTATATATGAAATCTGGCAAATTTAATATATTTTGTTTGCCGCGCTATTTTATGAAAGTGCCATTAAAGCTTTCACTGAACGCGCGTTGTCTCTTACTTCTTCATCAGAATGTTCATTTACAGTATCTTCTAAGATTTTCATAGCTTCTGATTTGTCATTTAATGATAAGAGTTCATTAATTGTGCTCATAGCAACAACTGTAGACATATCATTTATGCCTTTTCCTTTATTAGTAATAACTACTTTTAAAGAATCATGCATATTTTTCTTTACTAATGCACGAGCAGTCATTTCTCTAATTGCATCTATTTTTGAATTAGTACCAACATCTTCTAAAATAGAAATTGTTTCAGGATTTTCATTAATACCTAATCCTTCAATTATATTTGTAACATCTTTTACTATTCTTTTATCTACCATTTACATTCTCCCCTTCTAATTATATTTCTGCAGCTTCCCAAAGAGCTATTTTGTCTGTTGCTAATTGTCTAGCTGCTGCCATATCTTCCATTTTTGAAACAGATTTAACAGAAACACCAGAAGAAATTAAATCTGTAACAGATGTTCCTAATGTTTCTTTAACAGAATTAAACATTGAAATAGCTTTTTCTTTAGCAGGAGCAAAAGAAATTTCAACTTCGTTTAACTTATTCCAGCCATTAACAATACTATCTTTCATTCTGTTACCAAATGCTTTTGCTGATTCTATCATATTATGGAATCTTTCACCAATACCTGAAATTGAACCAACTAAAGCACTAGCTTTTAGTTTTCCTGTAAAATTAATATTACTGTCATTTTTCTTGTTAGAAGATTCAAATACATCTGCAGTCAATACATTTCCCTTAAAAGAAGATGCTGCAAAAGGATTTGTTGAATTTGAATTTCTTTGTGTGTTTGTTTCGTGCTTACTTGTGTTAAAAAGTCTCTCACGAATAGATGGGATTGATAAATTTGCCATTGTAATATCCTTTCGTATAACTTTATCGACCTTAATAGAATATCATCATCAAAAATATAATGGCTCAACCTTTTGGTGTATTCTTATTTGAATTTCTTATACTTTAGTTGTAAAATCTATTCAAAAGGGGAATTATTATGGGATATGAAAATTTAGATAAATTAATAGAAACTGTAAGAATCTTGCGCTCTCCAGAAGGTTGCGAATGGGACAGAGCCCAAACTCACAACAGCCTAAGACCAAACATGCTTGAAGAAGCTTATGAAGCAGTAGATGCCATGGATTCAGGTGACATGAAGCATCTTAAAGAAGAATTAGGCGATGTATTACTACAAGTCTTATTGCATGCCCAAATAGCTGATGATGAAGGAGATTTTAACCTTGATGATGTTGCAAAAGGTCTAAATGAAAAACTAATACACCGTCACCCGCATGTATTTGGAAATGTAAAAGTAAATTCAACTCAAGATATCATTGATAATTGGGATAAATTAAAAAAAGAAGAAAAACCTCACAGAAAATCTGCAATGGACGGAATTTCGAAATCTCAAGCTGCTTTAATGAGTGCACAAAAAATAAGCAAAAGAGCTGTTAAACAAGGTTTTGAATGGCCTAACGAACAATCATTATATGAATGTATTTATTCTGAATTTGATGAATTTAAAGAAGCTGTACAAGAAAAAGATAAAGAACATATGGAAGAAGAAATGGGCGATATTTTATTTGCAGTCGTAAATCTTGCAAGATGGAATAAAATTGATGCAGAACAAGCTCTTTTAAAAGCAAATAAAAAATTCATGCAAAGGTTTCGCAAAATGGAAGAACTTGCAGAAAAACCGTTAGAAGAATACGATTTTAGGGAATATGATATATTATGGAAGCGGGCTAAGGAGAATTTGGAAAATTAATTATTAAGAAATATTAAGTATCGTTACCCTAAAAAAGCAATTCCTAAATAAAAAAATCCTTTATATAAATATACAGGAAAGAGGATAAGATTTTATGAAAGAACAGGAATTAAATACATTGATGTCTGTAGTTTCAGACCCAATTAAAAATGTTTATAAGATTGAATCAAGAAAAGATTTAGAAGAAATTCAACGCATTATTAGAATTTTTAATATTGCTGAAAATCAACACAATAAACATGCAATGCTTTCTATTAAAAATCTTGCAACTCTAAGACTAGTTTTAAGTAACAATTAATACTCTCGCCAAATAATCCAATAATATAATAAGCCCTGATCAAATCAGGGCTTTGTTGTATTTTTAATTAATAAGTCATTTCCCAATTATCATTTAATATTTTTGCAAAACAGCCATCAGAGGAAGTTGTTTTTAAGCATTTAGAATTAAATAATTCTTCCCTCTGTTCCTTGGTAAGAGGAGCATTAGCAGAAGCATCCGGCGGAGCATCATCTATTAATGAATTATTATATACATAAAACCAAAATAAATCTCTACCAACAATATTAGGACCTTTTGCTCCATTTACATCAACTGCAATATTTATTATTTTATTTCCTTCCAGTGAATATACAGGTCTTACAGAAGCACCATTTGCAAGAACAAAAGATGTATAATTAGGATCCCAATCTGAAGTAGCAGTACCATCCATTTTTCTATAAGAATCAGCAAAACAATCAGTCATACTATCACATTCTTTTACATTTTTAAAATATGTCTTATAGAAATTTATAACGCTATCATTAGAATTAATCCCTGCCTCTTTTAAATTTAAAGCATTCCTATCAGTTTGATACTGTAACAAAGCCTGTGACAATTCATTATATACTTTATGTAATTGAACTACATAACTCTTCTTTTGGTAATTTTGCATTAAAGTAGGCACAGTCATTGCAGACACTACACCAATTATCCCTAACGTTACCAATACTTCGGCAAGAGTAAAACCTCGAGTAGAGCTTAAATTATGCATTCCTCCACGAGTTTCTAATCTCTTCATAATCCGCTCCTTTCGTTATTATTTCATATTAATTTTAACATATTATTATAACATTTTCAATATTGCAGAGCCAAACAACAAAACACCAATTACAATTGCAATCACAGAAGCAAACATAACAGCTCCTGCAGAAATATCTTTAGCCATTCCAACTAATCTTGAATACCTGTTATGAAATACGGCATCCAGAGAATATTCAATAGCTGAATTTACCATTTCTGTCACAATTACAAAACCAATAGTCAAAAGTAAAATACACATTCTTTCAACACTAAAATCAAATAAAAAAGCTAAAGCAAGAGCTACCATTGCTAAACAAAAATGAACTCTTATATTTATTTCAGATTTTAATACAAGACGCATTCCTTTTCTTGCATTTTTAAATGTATTTGAAAAACCTTGCTGCTTAAACTTTGTCATACACCAATACTTTCCAATGCTTTATTTTGTAAATCGATAATAAAATTATAATCTTCTTCTGTTTGATGGTCAAATCCCAACAAGTGCAAAATTCCATGACTTATCAAAAATGATAATTCGAATTCTTTTGACACTCCTTTTTTATCAGCTTCTTCTATTACTTTATCAAGAGCTATAATAACTTCTCCTAAATTTATTTCTCCATCAAAAATAAATTTTTCCTCACTGTCAGCAAAAATAGCAAATGTTATAATATCTGCAGGATAATCTTTATTTCGATATTCTCGATTTATCTCATGCGTTTTTATACTATCACAATATAAAAAATCAAAAGATACCGTATTATAGTCAAAAGAACTTAAACAAGATTTTTCATAAACTTCAGTCGAAGAAAGATAAAATTTCAAAATTTTTTTTGCAGTATCTATAAAAAACTTCTCATCAATTTGCCAGCTATCATAAATATTTTCACTAAAAATATTATATTTAGTCATGTTTATCCTCTTTTGAAGGCTTTTGATCTCCTTCCAATTGTTTAATTTTATTCTCTAAGTCTTCATCCAACAATTTTGCTGGCATATTTATTTTTTGTTTTTGTAACTCTTCTGCCAAATTTTCTTGATATTTTATTCTGTTATGCTGCATACCTCTTAAAATACGAGAAAACGTAGAAGCTATAGTTTTTATATCTTTTAAAGTCAAAGGACTATCAGATAATTGTCCATCATTTAATCTTTCAACAATAATTTTATTAATCATACCTTCTATTTCTTCTGGAGTAGGATTTTTTAATGAACGAACAGCAGATTCTACAGCATCTGCAATCATCAAAATAGCAGTTTCTTTAGTATTAGGTTTAGGACCAGGGTATCTAAATTGTTCTTCTTTAACATTTTCAACACCTTCTTCTTTTACTGCTTGGTTATAAAAATAACTTGCAAGACCTTCACCATGGTGCTGTATTATAAAGTTTTGTACAACCTGAGGCAAATGATATTCCTTAGCTATTTCTAACCCATCTTTAGGGTGAGCTGTAATGATCATCTTGCTTATTCTTGGAGTAAATTTATTATGAGGATTTTCGATTAAGAAATAAGACTGATTTTCAACAAAGAATAATGGTCTTTTTAACTTTCCGATATCATGATATAAAGCCCCAACTCTTGCCAAAATTGGATCTGCACCAATAGCTTCCGCAGCAGCTTCACATAAATTTGAGACCATTAAACTATGATGATAAGTTCCTGGAGCATCCATTTGTAACCTTTTTAATAATTTTTGGTTATGGTCACCAAGCTCAGCTAATCCATATGGGGTAATAATTTTAAAAGCACTCTCAAATAAAGGCATTAAACCAGATGCAATAATTGCACTAAAAATGCCATTTAAAAGAATAAAAATACAGTTCTTTAATAATAAAACATTATCAACTTCTATTAAACATTTTTCCAAAATATATATACTTAAAACAATTATTAAACCTGCAATACCAATGTAAAAACCAGTCTTTATAACATCAACACGTTCTGCATAACGTATTTGAGAAACTGCTATTGCAGATAAAATACTTAATAATAAAAATGCTACAAGATATTGAATATTATATTGATAACCAATAGACATAACTGATAATAAAATTACAGCAGCAACAAAAGCTATCCTTGGTTTGGTAAATATCGACATTAAAATCAAAAATGCAGGAATTGGAATTACATATGGAGAAAATCCTGTTGGAATTAAAACAGCTATAATTGCTATTAATAAAGATAAAAATGCTGCAATTGATAAATACCTAGGCTGCATAAAATCTTTTTCAAAAAACTTCATATAGCTTAAAAACAACGAAGTTCCAATAAATACAATTATATAAATTGCGGCTAAACCTTGCCAATTTAATTGATATACATTATAACCTGCTTGTCTTAAAGCATCCCTTTTTAATCTTGTAACGGGTTCTCCCTCAAATAAAATTTTATCACCCTTTTGAAATACAACTTCGTATGGTTTTACAGAATTTTGAGCATTTTTACGAGCAATTTCAGTTGCGAATTCATCAACAACAAGATTTGGAACAATTACTTGCTCTAGCATTGCTTTAATTACAGAAACTTGTCTTTTTGAAACATTTGAGACCATGTTATTTAAAATAATCTGATCTATATTATCTTTTTCATAATCTTTTTCAGTAATTCCTTCATGCAATATATTAGTTAAAGTTAAATTTGATTTATCAAATACTTCATGTAATATATTATCATCAGCTTTCAATAAAAAATTAATAATAAAATCTCTTTTAGAATTATCTGACAAATCAAAAAGAATACCCAATTCTTCTTTTTTTATAGCTAACTCTACATTCTTTTTTCTAATCTGCATAACAGATGACTGTAATGTTTGAAGATTTGTTTTTATAAAATCATCTTCAGCAGGAGCCATAACTGGCTCAACTTTTTGTGCAACCTCTTTTCTATGTTGCTCAGTTCTTTTTACATCTTCAACTGTCAATGTTTTTTGAGCAATAATATCACGCTTACTTATTCCATTTTCAATAATGTTTTGGAAAAAGAAGTTTTGAGATGCAATAACCGAAGTCATCAGTAAAGTAAATACTACAAAATATATGTATTTTAAAGTTTGCGCAGATGTAAAAAATTCCTTTAAATTAGAAACGAATTCAAGTTTTGCCATATATAAAATTCCTATATTCAATTAATCTTTTAATATATTATTACTTCCTAATTTTTTTTCAAGTCTTGCAATTTTAAACGTCTTTGGATATCTTCTAAGAGTTTTCTATTAATTGACATTAACTCTGATAATACAGCGATAACCGCAACTTGAACACCTGTTAGGATTAAAATCGCAGACAAGATAAGAGATTGAATATGTCCAGCACCGCTTTCATTTATAAAATAATATAAAAATCTAATACCAATTAAAGCTCCAAAAAATAAAAATATACCAGCCAAAATTGCAAAAAATCTAAAAGGTCTATATATTATAAACATCCTAATCATTGTAAACATAGAACGTCTCACATAATCAAATATGTTTTTTACCAATTTAGATTTTCGTAAATCTGGATTAACATTTATTGGAACACATTCTAGGATTAACCCCTTCGCTCTTGCTTGAATAATGGTTTCAAGAGTATATGTATAATTATCAAATACATTTAATTGTATAGCTGCATTTCTTGAAAATGCTCTAAATCCACTTGGAGCATCTTCTACATCGGTAGAACTAATTAAACGCATTACAAAAGAACCTAATTTCTGTAACATTTTTTTCAATAAAGAAAAATGCTGTATTTTAGAAACAGGTCTTGAACCAATTACAATATCAGCAGAACCATTTAATATTGGTTTAATTATTTTTTCAATATCATCAGCACAATACTGGTTGTCAGCATCTGTATTTACAATAATATCAGCATCTAAAGATAATGCTGTATTTATACCAGCCACAAAAGCTTTTGCCAAACCGCAATTATGAGGCATTTCAACAATATGTTTTACTCCTAAACTTCTTGCAACTTCAACAGTCTTATCAGTAGAACCATCATTTATTATTAAAACTTCAATTTCATCTATACCTTCAAATTTTTTAGGTAAAGCATTTAATGTTATTGGCAAAGATTTTTCCTCATTATAACAAGGTATCTGAATTATTAACTTCATAACTATCCCCTTTTAAAATTTTCTTTTTATTATATAATTAAAGAGGGAATTTGACAAACGTGAAAAATTTCGCAAAAATATTTTTAATAATTATTTTAGGGATAGCTTTAAGACTAATATTTATAAACAAACCTGATGGATTATGGAACGATGAATATATTAGTTGGATGATTGCAGCTACTCCTTTTTCAGGTGGATTTATAGATGCGGTAAAATCGCAATGTCATATGCCATTTTATTACCTGTATCTTAAATTTTTCATGACATTATTTGGACAAAGTGATTTATTATTAAGACTTACATCTGTTTTCGCAGGAGTCTTATCAATTCCAGTAATGTATTTTATCGGGAAGGAAAATGATGAAAATACTGGACTGACTTGTGCCGGAATTACCGCAATTAGTTCTTTTCTAATCTATTATTCACAAGAAGTTAGATTATATTCCGTGCTATTCCTTTTTTCAGCATTGAGTCTTTTATATACAATAAAATGCATTAAGAATCCAATTAAAAAGAATTTTATTTTATATGCAATATCAAATTTTCTAATATTATTTACACATACAATTGGTTTTGTATTTGTATTTTTTAATTTAATTATTTTAAGCATAAATTTATACAAACAATTTAAAAAAGTAATAACTACCGTCTGGATTTCAATATTTACAGGCGGTATTTTATTAACTCCACTTATTTTTAAAATATTTACAACAAAATCTTTTTCTCAATGGTGGGGACATTTTTCAATTTCGAAAATAGGATTTTTATTTACAGACTATTTTTCTCCAGTATTAACAAATCTTACTAATGCTCCTGACAAATTTTTATATATGCCAAAACTTGCTTTATTTATGATTATACCTGCAATAATAGCAATTGGATGTATCTTGAAAGCAATATACAAAAATAAAATTAATATTCATTTGTTTTTAGTATGTGTTTCTACAACAATTATTTTAATTTTAGCATCACTATTAGGGAAATTAGTATTTATAACCAAATATTCAATAGAGATTTATCCAATTTTGATATATCTTGCAAGTTTTGGAATAAACTCAATAAGTAATAAAATTATCAAAAATTCGTTAATTATTTTATATTGTCTTATTTCTATTGGATATATTCTACTTCATCCATATTCAGCTCCTAAAATGCGAAGAGCTGAAGGACATAAAATAATGACAGATATTCTAAATAGAATGGAATTGAAAAAAGATGATATGATACTTCTCGAATATTATCCTAAAAATCGATTTGAAAAATATTTCGATTTCTCTAATTATCGAGTAGTTGAAATACATAAAGGAAATTTCCCAAAATTCTTATCTAAATCAGAAACTTATGAAAATGTTTATACAAAAGGAAAAATGACTTACCAAAACATGTTTTTATCAAACAATAATCCATACTTTGAAAGCATGCTTAATTCTGAAATCTTTAATAACTTAAAACCTGGTCAAAGTGTTGTAATGGTAGTGTTAAACAGCGTTGCATTTTATTCTCCGGACAATATAGCTTTAATTGCAAATAATGAAAAAGCATATAAAAAAGAACCTTTATTGTTCCTTATTTTTTCATACATAAAAAATAAAACTTTTTACGAATTAATGCAAAACCTTGCCATTACAAGATTTGAACAGAAAGGGAACTGGACATTGATCAAGTTTACAAAATTTAATAATATAACACCAAATTAGCAATTTTTATCATGTTTGAACCTCTATATATATAGAAGGTTTCATCGTTGTAGGGAAAAATAATCATGAATGTTAACAAGATTAATCTAAATACTAAAAACAACGGGTATTATTACCAACAACAAAATAATATTACAAACAATCAAGTTGGTTTTACAAGTAATATACCTCAAGCAACTATAGAAAAAGAAATTAATGCTTTAAATCCATCAATATTAAGAGGAATAAATAAACTTAAAAACAATATTGGAGAGTTTCAGGATATTTGTATTAACGCATTAGGAACTGGGCTATTAGCTCCAATCTTTATTAAATATAATCCATTGTCAAAAACAGATGAAGATACCAGAACTTATTCTGCTTGGCGTCAACCTATTTCTGCATTACTTGCTATTGCAACTCAAGGTTTATTTACAATTCCAATTGTAAGTAAAATTAATTCAATGGCAAATGAAGGTGCTATGAATTTGGATTGTAACAAAACTCCATTTAAAGATAAAGATTATGCTATGCATATGATGAAGAAATTACATCCAGAGCTAAACAAAAAACAAAGAGAAATTCTTGCAGACGAATATATTGCTAAACAAGACGAGAATTTAATTAACACATTAAGAAAAGAAAATACAGTATATTATACAATAAAAGGTCAAACAGAACCTGTTAAAATTTCTCAAGAAAAATATACAGAAGCATTAAATAAAACTGTAGATTCAATGCTTGAAGATGAACAAAAACGTCTTAAAGTATGTAATGAAATAAAATTAACTAAACGAGTAGAAAGAAGTGAATTCTACAGAAATAATTATGATGAAGCTAAAAAATTATTAAATGAAATAGAAACCAAAATAAATAGTACAGATGATGTCAAAGAAATAAGCAATTTCTTAAAAAATAAACACAAAGAATTAAAACATGCAAAAGCAAATACACAACTGCTTGATATGGTTACAGAAACAAGAACTCTTGGGTCTGCAGGCAAAGATAAAATGCTTGAAAAAGTTCAAAGAATGCAAGGACACGTAGAAAAATATAAAGGACTTAAATCTAAAGATGAAGTTGTTAATGCTGTAAAAGAAAGTATCTCTCAAAGAATAGCTGACCACAATGATTCTATTGAATTTTTAAACAAAGTAAAAAAAGCAATAGCAGAAAATAAAACTGTAAGCGAAATAGAAGAAATGTTTAAGTTAAAAATAAAAGAAGCTAAAAATGCAAATAAAGAATTTCGTTTAGCAGACAAAGTCTTCTCTAAAGAAGTTGCAAGCAAATTAAAAGAACTAACTAAAAAACACATAGAAGGTGTAAAAAGGATTGCAACACTTGCAGGAGCATTAATAATTCTACCTATTAGCTGTGATTTATTAAACAGAATATATCCAAAATTTATGGATATAGCATTCCCTAAACTATCAAGTAAAAAACATAATAACGAATCACAAGAACTGGTTGATAAAGCAACCAAGAATAGCGAGGTGAAATAATGACTATTCTCGCAGTTAATCAAGTAAAACAAAATACTACCCCAAACATTGCATTTGAAGCAAAAGACAAAAAAAACGAAAAACATAACAAATCCGCTAAAATTGCTACAAATATTGCAATTGCTACTGGTATAGGTGCATTAGGCGTTGTTGGGTACAAAAAGAATTGGGCAGAAAAAACTTTTAAATGGTTATCTGAAACTAAATTTATGAAAAATAAAGTTTTCCCAAATTATGAAAAAGATAACGCTAAATTTATGTCTGCAATCGGTGTAACATCAATCGTATTAAAAGACGGATTAGGATGTTATTTATATGTAAAACAAAGTTTAAATAACGAAAAAATTCCTGAAGACAAAAGGAAATTCGTTGCAGCTCTTGACCTTGCAAATGGTGGATTAATGATTGCAATGCAATTATTAATGTTCTTTACTATTTCAAATAAAAAAGTTCAAGAAAAAATATTTAATAAATTATTCGGAAAATACTTTACAAGATCTGCAGATAAAGCATTACAAGCAAAACTTGGTAAAATTGATAAATTAAAAGATATGACAGGTAAAGAATTCCATACTGCAAGAGAAGCAGATAAAAAAGGTCTAAAAAATGCCTTCAGTTACCTAATATCTTTAGCAGCAGCTACATTAATTGCAAAACGTATCATAGTACCATTTATTGCAACTCCTTTAGCAGACAAAACAAAAGCTTGGATGTCACGAAATGACAAACCAGTAGCAACTCATAAAGATACAAAGAACACGTATAACACTGAAAAACCTGCAGCTACAATCGAAAATAAAGAAAAAAATGAAGATAAAAACACTCAATTTGCAGGCAATAACACACAAAATAAAACAACAAATTTACTAGACGAAGTAAAAAATCAAAAATAAACAAAACAATGAAATAAAATAAAAAAGGAGCCTCAAGCTCCTTTTTATTTTAAAAATTTTATTAACATTTAAAAAGGTTTTGTCTGATTAAGTTTCAATCTTAAATCTCTAAATCTTGAAATATCTTCTTGAGTTCTTCCTGATTCTTGAAATACTGCCTGAGTAGAAGGATGAACCATAAGAACATAATCCATATGAATTTCTAAGAAATTATATTTTCTAGGAGATTGATTTGAGTTTCTTGGATAAATCTCTGCATTCGTAACAGCCAAGAATCTTCTTTCCTTATCATTTAATAAATCTGTTAATTCTCTATTTGTATTAGTATATTTTGAAACATGCACAACACCTTTAATATCGTGATCTGCTGTTAAAATACTTACTTCTATAGGAACTGTATCAATATTTTTTGCCATAATTTTTATCCTTTTTAATAAATAATACTATATTTTGAATAACTTGTCTATTTTGTTAAATTTTGTCAATACTCCCACGAGTTCGACCTCCATAAGCTTCATGAACATCAACAATTGAAATAAAAGCATTTGGGTCTATTCTTTTTATAATTTCTTTCATTTTAGCTAATTCAAGTCTTGAAACTACACAATATATTAAAGTTTTTTCTGTTCCTGAATAAGCTCCAATTCCTTTTAAATAGGTAACTCCAATATCCAACTTTTCTAAAAGTTCCTGACCTATTTCAGTTGCTTTTTCACTTATTACTTCTATTGATTTTGCAGAATTAAGACCTTCTAATACAACATCTATTACTCTAAAAGCAATAAAATAAGTAAGAACAGCATACATAGCCTTGTTCCACCCAAATACTATTCCTGCTGCTCCATAAATGAATATATTAAAAAGCATTATCCATTCCCCAACAGAAAAACCGAACTTTTTCGACAATACTAAAGACATAATCTCTGTTCCGTCTAAAGAACCTTCATTTTTGAGGACTAAACCAACTCCTGCTCCCAAGATAATTCCTCCAAAAACAGTTGATAAAAGTAAATCATGAGTTACAGGATGTTCATGAGTAGTAAAAAAGTTTAAAGCTAAAGAAAGCATCCCAATTGCATAAAAAGTTTGAAGAACAAATTTTTTACCAATTTTATTAAATGCAAGAAAGAAAAATGGTATATTAATTATAAAAATTAACAAACCTAAATTAATCTTTGTTAAATAACTTAAGATAATTGAAATACCAACAATTCCACCATCAATAATATTGTTAGGTACTAAAAAAATTTCCAAAGCAAATGCCGCTACAAAAGGACCAACTGTTAAAAAGAACATTTTTGATAATATTGAAAAAAATAATTCTTTTATTGATAATTTTTCTTCTGGCATTATTAAACCTTTCTTTACTCATCTTTAGAAGATTTTTTTATTGTCATAAAATTATTAATCTTAAAAATAGTATTTTTATCTTCTTCAGACTTGTCTTTATAACCTAAAATATTTTCTAAATCGGATTTCAAAGTAACTAAATCTTCATATTTTTTTAAACTACCATCAATAGCAATTGATACATCACCTGTCTCTTCAGATACAACAAGACAAGCTGCATCGCTATTTTCAGTCATCCCAATAGCAGCACGATGACGAGTGCCATATTTCCAACTTAGTTTAGGATCTTCTGTCAACGGCAACAAAACCCCTGCAGAAATTATTTTATCACCATTAATAACAACAGCACCATCGTGTAATGGAGTATTTGGATGGAAAATTGTTAAAACTAATTCTGTAGATAAATCAGCATTTAACTTTGTTCCAACATCATAATATGTATTTCTCAAATCGCTTTGAAACACGATTAAAGCTCCAGTATGAGATTTTGATAAATATTTAACACTTTCAATTAATTCTTTTACTACATCAATTTTCTGACTTTTAGATTTATCATGATTAGAATTAAAAATTTTAGTTACAAAATCAACCTGACCTAAAAAGCCTAAAAAACGTCTCAATTCAGGTTGGAATATAACAATCAAACTCAAAGATACAAGCGTTACAATAGATTTCAAAAACATACCAATAATTTTTAAATCTATTCGCATTAAAACTTCACTAAAAGCCCAAACACAAACTAAGATTAATAGACCTTTAACAAATTTTTCTGAAGACGTATTCTTTATAAATTTTCGATATAAAAACAACAATACACCTGCAAGAAATGCTATTTGCAAAAAGTCTGACCAGTTAAAAGTCATTTCAAGAGTTGAAATATATTTTAGTATGTACGCAATAAACTCATTAATCATTTTCCAACCTACCAGGAATTACATCGTGTGAAATTATATCATCAAGAGTCTCTCTATTTATTATAATATCAGATTGAGAATTATTTACAAGTACCATTGCAGGTTTTTGTACTCGATTATAATTAGATGCCATTGAATAATTATAAGCTCCAGTATTATAAACACAAAGAATATCGCCTTCTTCAAGCTCAGGCAATGTAATATCTTTTATTAAAATATCACCTGATTCACAAAATCTACCTGCAATTGTGACAGTATTTGCAAACTCAAAATCCGGTTTATTTGCAATTTCAGCATAATACTCTGCCTGGTACATAGATGGTCTAGGATTATCAGCCATTCCTCCATCTATTGCGAAATACTTCTTACCTTTTGGGACTTGCTTTGAACTTCCTAAAGTATACAAAGTTACTCCAGATGTTGAAATTACACTTCTACCAGGCTCTATGAATAAAGAAGGAGCTTCTATATTATACTTTTTAATACAGTCATTTAAACGATTTATAATAATCTCTGCGATTGTATAAGTCGATGGTGGACAGTCATTTTCGGTATATTTTACTCCTAAACCACCACCTACATTAATTTCGTCCAGCTTTAATCCAAATTTTTCATCTAATCTTGCAATTTCTTTGACAAGAATTTCTATCTCATCTCCATAAATTGATGTTTCAAAAATTTGAGACCCAATATGCGCGTGCAAACCATGTAATTTTAAATTTTTATAATCATTTAAAATTAACTCAACAGCATCATCAATTTGAGTTAAATCGAAACCGAATTTTGAATCCAAATGTCCTGTTTGAATATATTCATGAGTATGACATTCTATACCAGGTGTAATTCTTAGAAGAATATCGACAGATTTCTGATGAGATTTTGCAATTTCATTTAACAACTCCAATTCAAAGAAATTATCAACAGAAATTCTTCCAACACCTAATTCAATAGCTAAAGTTAATTCATCAAAAGATTTGTTGTTACCGTTAAACAAAACCTTAGACATATCAACTCCAGCTTTGTATACAGTATAAATTTCTCCTGCTGATACAACATCAAAACCAAATCCTTCACTTGCGAGAATTTTAGATGTAGCCATAGTGCATAATGCTTTTGAAGCAAACATCATATTTACTTTTGGATAAGATTCAAAAGCTTTTTTATAATCGTGACAAATTGACCTAATTGTCGTCTCATCTAAAACATATAAAGGAGTACCATATTTTTCTGTAAGTTCTACCAAATCACAACCACCAATTTCAAGATTTCCTGCTTGATTAATTCTAGTAGTAATTGGTTTTAAATTCTGATTTGTGCTATTCATTGATGCTCCTTACTTCTTATATTATTAGAATATCATAAGTTAAATAAAATTAAAATAGTAAAAATAATGTAATTAATAAAGAATAATAAACCATTAAATTTCTAGCTTTCAATAATCTAAAATAAAATTCTTTTACATCATCGCCACAAGTAAAAGTTTTTAATGAATTATACATATCAAAAACAAAAGGAATAAGTAGAAAAGTAAGTAAAATAAAATAATTTTTTAACAAAAAAGCAAGTAAAAGTGTAAATAGATAACCTAAACCGTAGACAATGTAGACACCTTTTAACGCTACATTTTTATCGCCAATTCTGCATACTAAAGTTTTTTTATGCGCATACATATCTCCTTCAAAATCTAATAGTGTGTGAACATACAAAAGACCAATAGTAAACATTACGACAGCCAATGACAGAACAAAAACTACTAAAGAGAATTTACCTGTCATTACAAAATAAACACCTTCAAATAGTAAAGGTCCAAAAGCTGTTCCAACTGCAAATTCACTCAACCCATTTTGAGAAAGCTTTGCATATACAAGCGTTATAATTCCACCGATTAGGGCTAAAACAACGACAGGAAAACCACATCTTAAAAGTAAAAATAATCCGGTAAAACAAGCAATTGCACAATAAATAATTACAACAACTAGAACATCTTTTAATGTAGCTTTACCGTCTTTTATATATGCGCATTTACATTTTTGAGAATTATCAGTAAGTTTTTTATAATCTACATAATCATCAAAAAGGTTTGTAGCTAAATGCGCACAGGAAATTCCAATTAATGCAACCAAACCATTTAAAACATTCCCACCTGATTTTAGGGAATAAACAAAAATTACAAGCCAAGACAAAAGAGTCATAGGCAAGGAAAAAAGTCTAGAATTTTCTAACCAAAATAGTATTTTTTTTATCATCCCAAAAGACTTTCCATTCCTTTTACAGCTTCATAACTAGCACCTGCTTCAAGAATTTCCTCAGCAGTTAAGCCAAAAAGAGTAATCAATGAATAAGCCTCTTTACTATTTGAATTAAGGAATTCAACAGCTGTTTTAACAGCTTCTTCTCGAGTAAGATTTGTAAATTGCAAGTTTTTCCCTTTGTAAATAATTCTTTTCTTAGACTTACCCAATATACTTTACCCCCAAAGCTAATAATGCAGCACCAATCATTCCAGAATAATTTCCTGCTGATGCTTTTACAACTTTAAAAGGAGTTGTCACTATTTCTTTATTTGCTTGTTTTTCTAAGTATTCAATATCCACAAATTCAGCCATAGAACCAGAGAGCACTATAACATCTGGATCAAAAATATTTGCAAGACCAATAATCCCTTCTAAAATATCATTTTGCCATGTCTCAAGAATTTTTTTCATCATAGGTCTATCTTTATTTTCAATAACATCATAAGTTGTAATATCGGGATCTCCAGAAATTTCTTCAGCAGTCCTTTTTAAACCAGTTCCTGATGCATAAGCTTCAAAGCAATCATAACTTCCACAAGTACATTTTCTATGCTTATCTGTCCGCATTTTAAAATGCATTTCGCCAGCTGCACCATTTTTGCCTTTGTATAGTTTGTTATCCAAAATAATTCCACCGCCAACACCTGTACCTAGTGTAAGCATAACTGAATATGGCATTCCTTTTGAGGAACCTATAACATGTTCTGCCCAAGCTGCAGCATTAGCATCATTTTCAACAAATACAGGCTTTTTACTCAAACTTTTAAAATCCATTGTAGGATATTCTTTGGCAATATTCCCAGTAGAACCTAAAATTGCATTATTTGAATTATTTACAGCTCCACAAGTCGCAAAGGCTATCACATCAACTTCCTTTTCATACTTTGAAATTATCTCCTCGAATAAAGCTTTTATTTCATTAAAAGTTTTAGGAGTATGATGCTTTTCAACTTCTGTAAGAATTTCCCCTTTTTCATTAATTATTGTATTATAAATTTTAGTTCCGCCTACATCTATTGCTAATGCTTTTTTCATCTATTTTTTCACCTTTTCTGAACTTTTAATAAACATATCACTATTATTTAGAACTTGTTGAGATACTGCAGAAATTTTATTTTTACCTTTATTCGCATATTCTGCAGACTGATTAATTATATTTATTAAATTCTTTGCAATATCATAATTAGACATTAAACGAATTTTCACATCTACCAACTTTCTGATTAACCCCTTTGCACAAATCTTTTAGTTATCAATTGCGGTCTTGTAATAGCTGAACCTATTACAACACAATGAGCTCCAAGTTCAAATGCCTTATCAACTTCTTCTGGCTCCCAAATACGACCTTCTAGAACAACAGGCAAATTGGTATTATCAACCAATTGTTTTAATAATTCAAAATCGGGTCCAGAGCCTCTATTTTGAGAGAATTGAGTATACCCAGAAAGAGTTGTAGACAAAATATTTGCCCCTAATTTTTCAGCATTAATACCTTCTTCCAATGTTGAAATATCAGCCATTGAAACTCTATTATTAATTTTTACATATTTAATTAATTCCTCTAACTTAGCACCATTTGGTCTTTCTCTCATAGTACCATCAAAAGCAATAATATCAGCACCAGCTTCTACAAGCTCAATTACTTCCTTCAAAGTCGGAGTAATATAGACAATCTCTTGCCAATTTGAAGGAATAATATCAGGTTTTGTAAGCCCAATAATAGGCACATCAAAAAGATGCTTTGCATTTTTAACATCTCTTGCACCTGCTACTCGAAGACCGCCAGCTCCGCCTTTAATAACAGACTTCATCATAGCGACCATACACTTTTCCAAATACAAAGGTTCAGAAGGCATTGCCTGAACTGAAACCACTACTTTTCCCTTTAAACGATTTATTATATTCATAAAATTATTATAACCTAAAAAATTATTTAGTGTATAATAAAGAAAAAATTAATGAAAGAGGGCGAAATGAAAACTTTAGTAAAATATCCTTACCTTACAGAAGATGTAGAAATTTATGAAAGAGAAAATGGTCATAAAATAGTTCTTGCACACAAAGAAGGCGAACTTGTAAATATAAGCACTTGGGTAAAAACAGGTTCAATTAATGAAGATGACAAAATTAACGGAATTTCTCATTTTCTGGAACACCTTATGTTTAAAGGAACACATAAACATAAAGCCGGATATTTTGACAAAACTTTGGAAGCTAAAGGTGCAATAGTAAATGCTGCGACTTGGAAAGATTACACTTTTTATTATGTAACATTACCTAAAGGACCTCAAGATAAAGATTTATATTTAGCTATTGAATTACATGCAGATATGATGCTTGATCCAGTTTTACCTGAAGAAGAAATCGGGGCACCATTTGACCTAAACAATCCTAAAGTCACTGACAAAAGGGAAAGACACGTTGTAATTGAAGAAATTAGAATGCGCAAAGACCAAAATTGGACTAAAGTATATAATGCCTGCAACTTCAACATGTATAAGAAACATCCATACAAACGTGATGTAATAGGAACTCCAGAAATAATTTCTCAAGTTACAAGAGATGAAATTATGAACTATTATCAAACATTCTATTCTCCTGAAAATATGACAACAATTATTGTCGGAGATTTTGATAAACAAAAAGTTTTGGAAAAAGTAGAAAATGAATTTGATTTTAAAGGTCGTCCAAACGCTCCTAAAAAAATTAATGAAATAGATTCTCCTACTGACCATACAATAGTAGTTGAAAATAAAGCCAAAACAAATACTTCATACTTGATGGTCGGATTTTTAGGGCCAAAAGCTAATCAACTAAAAGAAAATATTGAACTTGATATAATCAGCATAATTTTAGGAGAAAGCACAAGTTCAAGATTATACCAAAATTTAATAGAAAAACAGCCAGAACAAATATTCAATATGGCAAATGCTGAACATTACCAATTTAAAGATGGAAACAATTTCTTTATTCAAGCAAATTTCAAACCAGAGAAAAAAGAAATTGCAATTGAATTAATAAAAAAAGAAATTGCAAATCTTCTAAATAACAAAATTTCAGAAGAAGAACTTGAAAAAGCTAAGAAAAAAATTAAATCACGTTTTGCATTTGCTGCTGAAACAGTATCTGAAATAGGAGAAACAATCGGTTATTACATGACTGTTTGCGAAGACTTAAAACTAATCGAAAACTATCTTAAAGATTTAGAAGATATAACAATCGAAGACTTAGAAAGTACTATCAAAAAATATTTAAGTATTAATAATGCAGTAATTTCAATATTAGAACCTGAAAATAGTTCTGTTGCTTAATAAGGATCAAAAATGCAAGAAGCTACAAAAACAGAAATTGAAGAATTAGAAAAGATTAGAGAAAAATGTCTTTCTTGTGAAAAATGCCCACTTGGCAAAACAAGAACTAATATCGTATTTTCAGGAGGGATACCAAATCATAAATTAATGCTTATAGGT